>Ga0206894_1020_pt1 | contig 46389 bp, 39 predicted proteins | sample Alteio_BWOrgHeat_54_FD_152953 | JGI IMG/M metagenome (GOLD analysis project Ga0206894, IMG submission 152953) | Enriched cells from forest soil in Barre Woods Harvard Forest LTER site, Petersham, Massachusetts, United States -... | ecosystem: Environmental > Terrestrial > Soil > Temperate forest >...
GCAGTACATTGAAGCTCAACCATTTCCACAGGATAATATGGATAGAATTTTATGGCTGATGTTTCGTACAACTGTCGCCCATCGCATTACTAGCTCACAACTTAAGAATATCCACCAAGCCTGACCCATTCTCTTACTCCTGCTGTAGTCGTACGAGGGTCCAGGTCTGTTCCGAACCGTCGGTAAAATGCACATTAATAGGGGTCTGGTCTTCGGTCAGATTGTAAATACCTGTTGAAGCAATGGGAGAATCTGTCTGGTCCGCCATAGACCAGTAGGCTTGCTGACTAGTTGGGTCCACCATACCAGTAAGATCTTGTGCGGTATCTGTTGTGGAATTGTACAAAACACCGGCTATTTCTCCATTACGGTTGATGGCTAGTTGAATAAAACGATTTGTATAAGGAGCTTCGTCGGCATTGTTTGCAACGGCAAAAACACCAAGGGGAAGCCACTCTTCTTCTGTGGAGATGCTGACATCAGTTTGTGGGGTCTGCATTTCAGTTGTCACGGGTGTGCTATAGGGGGCCGCAGAGGTGTATTCGCTAGTTGTAAGTGGATAAGCGTATCCAGCATCATCATAGTAGTAAGGCGTTGACCAATGCCAAGATCCCCACATAGCCAAGGTGGCCCAAGTGGCAGGTCTCCACCAGTTTATTCCTGTTCCCACGTAATCTAAGTCAATATCGTGTCGATCAAAGAAATCTCGGTCAAACCAATGGTCATAATTTGGACGTGATTGTTGCAAGCGATGGCTCACTTTGTCGGAAAGTTGCCTATTTTGCCTAATTTGATCGTCACGCTTGCTAGAAAAATTCTGGCCTTTTTGCTTAAGAGACTGAGTATCGATCTTCTGAGCAGGTTTACTTTGTGCGTATCGGTTCACCTGATTGCGTAGTTCTGCTCGGTTTGCTGAAGAGGGTCTTTGCTGGGTTGTCTGTCTAGATTGTTGAATTTTTCCCTGCGAAGCAGCGGGTCTGGTTTGAATCTGTTGCCTTGCCTGTGATGTGGAGGGTCTACTTTGAATCTGTTGTCTTGGTTGTGATGTAGAGGGTCTGTTGGACGCCCGGCTCATACTGGGCGTGCGGTTCATTGTGTGACCACCCCGGTAGGCGCCACCACCTCCTCTGTTGCCACCACCGACACTTCCTCCTCTGCCACCGCCACCACCGCCTCTTCCGCCGCCACCGCCACCACCTCTTGCTTCGAGCTCGAGGGGAGTAAGCAATAGACTCGAGGCGGTCACGAAAATCATAAATGTAGCTATTTTACTCCACATAATGCCTCCTACTCGCTCTTTTCGACTGTAACAGAATCCATATCAGGCAGAATCTCTCCACCTACTTCGCGCTCTACCGAAGCGAAGGTATAGCTGTGATCATCCACAGGAGTGTAAATATTTATCGATGAGGCGACACGTCCATCACTTAAGGTAAACTTCATGGTTGCATACCAGCTTTTGTCTGCTTTTACCCATGTACCCTCGCCAAATCCTCCATCTGAATCAAAGATCCAGGAACGGATGACGTTTTTTACTGAATCCCAAGCAATGATCTGCTTACCTTCTAGATCATCCTGTCCATAGATTTTCATTTTGAAGTATTGGGTGATGAAGTTTTTATATTTGTCCCACTGAGTATCGAACAAAATGTCAACATTGTCATCGGAGTCTTCCCACTTACCCACCATCCATGCTAGCTCTTTGAGTTGTTCGAAATGAGATGAGGTTTCCTGCAATTCGATCTCGTTAATAGCTTTGATCAACCATTTGCCATTTTCTCTGACGTATCGTGCCTGATAAGCCACCTGTTGAGCAGGCTGATGCTCAACTGTCACTTTCATCACGCCGGTTTCAATCGCCTCATCTGCACTTGGGAATTCGATGCTTGTGATGCTAATGTCGAGGTGTCTTTTCTTTCCTTGAGCGAATTTTTCCTTGAAAATTTTTTCGATCGCCTCTTTACCTTCTGCTGATTCGCCTGTGACGGGATTGCTAAAGGTGGCATCAGAGGACCATTGCGAGGTTAATTTTGCAGCATCTTGCTGATTATAAGCCTCTTGGTATGACTGAACGATGTTTCGAATCGCTTTTTCGTCTGCTTCTTTATTCTGCTGTGTTTGACCACATCCTGAAAGCCCTATTGCTGTCAAGAGCGTCATGATAATCTTGGAGAAGGTTTGCATATTTTAATACCTATTTAATTTTTTTTTGGACGGGTTACGATTTCGTCCAGCAAAATAAACATTACTGCTTTCAAGGCATACTCTAACACTCTTTTTCCTTCCGCCACTTTTCATGATGTTTTTGCAAAATGGAGATTGCTTCTTCAGCCGTGTTGACACAATAAGGAATTTCTAAGTCTTCTGGATTGACTAATTGGTTTGGTAAGAAATGATTGCGAGTCCACTCTAAAAAATCAGCCCACATAGCTCCAACAAAGATAAGGGGAGTGTCTTTTTCAATTGCTTTTACCGGGCCATTTCCAATCTCGAATTTCGGGCATGTCTTCACCATACTTAGTGATATACGCCTTATGTTCAATGAGTTTTTCATGGATGGCTTGCTTTGCGTAAGCTGCTTTTGATCCAAGTTTAGGCACACGGTCGATGACATCCGAAACCAAATGAAAACGATCCAAATCATTCATCACTAGAATATCAAATGGTGTTGTTGTTGTGCCTTCCTCTTTATAACCACGCACATGTAAATTTTTGTGATTATTTCTTCTATAGGCTAAACGATGAATTAGCCAAGGGTATCCATGATACGCGAAAATGATTGGTTTATCTATTGTGAATAGGGCATCGAAGTCTTTATTTGACAACCCGTGCGGATGCTCTTCTTTAGGCTGAAGAGTCATTAAGTTGACGACATTGATAACCCTGATCTTTAGGTCTGGGGCATATTTTCTCAAAATATCCACAGCAGCTAATGTTTCCATCGTTGGGACATCCCCGCAACAAGCCATCACCACATCAGGCTCAGTACCTTTGTCATTACTTGCCCATTCCCAAATGCTGATACCTGCAGTGCAGTGTTTTATCGCTTGATCCATATCAAGCCATTGAGGCTGTGGTTGTTTACCAGCTACGATGACATTGATATAATTACGGCTCCGCAAACAATGGTCGGTAACAGAAAGCAATGTGTTCGCATCTGGTGGAAAATAAACGCGGATGATATCTGCTTTTTTGTTCACAACATGGTCGATAAACCCAGGGTCTTGATGACTAAAACCATTGTGATCTTGCCGCCACACATGCGAGGACAAAAGATAATTGAGGGATGCGATGGGTCGTCGCCATGGGATATTTTTGCGAGTGACTTTAAGCCATTTGGCATGTTGATTGAACATAGAATCTACAAGATGGATGAACGCTTCATAAGAGGTAAAAAGGCCATGGCGTCCCGTTAACAAATACCCTTCTAACCACCCTTGGCATGTATGCTCGCTCAGAATTTCCATGACACGCCCGTCAGGGGAAAGGTGGTCATCTTCAGGGATTGTTGGTTCCATCCAAACGCGATTTGTGACTTCAAAGAGACTTCCTAAGCGATTCGATGCAATTTCATCTGGTCCGATGACTCTAAAATTTGAAGCATCCATGTTTAGTTTCATCACATCCCGCAAGAACATGCCCATCGACCGTGTAGATTCTCCAGAAGCTTGTCCTGGTGCTGAAACTTCTATTGCATAATCTCGAAAATTGGGCATCTTCAAGTCTTTTAGCAATAAACCGCCATTGGCATGAGGATTATCACCCATGCGTCTTGTTCCTTTCGGAGCTAAGGCAGCGATTTCTGGGAATAATTTTCCGTTCTTGTCAAATAGCTTTTCTGGCTTATAACTTTTCATCCAGCTTTCAAGCAGTTTAATATGGTCATGATCCATATTGGCAAATGGAACTTGATGCGAACGCCAAAAATCTTCTGTTTTGAGTCCATCCACCTCTTTTGGGCCTGTCCAGCCTTTGGGAGATCTGAGAATTAATATCGGCCATTGAGGGCGTTTAATGTGCTTTTTGCTTCGCGCTTCTTTTTGAATAGCTTTGATTTCAGCAATGATCTTGTCTAGCGTTTCAGCCATCAGCTGATGCATCACTTCCGGATCATGCCCCTCCACAAAATAAGGCTTGTAGCCATATCCTAGGAATAGTTGTTCTAACTCTTTCCGATCAATTCTCGACAGAACGGTAGGATTGGCGATTTTATAGCCATTAAGATGCAAGATGGGAAGAACAGCGCCATCACGCGCCGGATTAAGAAACTTATTGGAATGCCAGGCAGCTGCCAGTGGTCCTGTTTCCGCTTCTCCATCACCCACAACACAGGCTACAATTAAATCGGGATTGTCAAAAACTGCACCGAAAGCATGTGAAACGGCATAGCCGAGTTCTCCACCCTCGTGAATAGAACCTGGCGTTTCAGGGGCCACATGGCTAGGAATTCCCCCGGGAAATGAAAACTGTTTAAACAGTTTTTTCATTCCCTCTTCATCTTGTCCTATATTAGGGTAATATTCGCTATAGGTCCCTTCCAAATAAGTATTAGCGACCAACCCAGGCCCACCATGGCCAGGCCCTGCCAGATAAAGCATATTAAGATCGTGCTGTTTAATCAGGCGATTAAGATGAACATAAATGAAGTTCAATCCAGGAGTTGTCCCCCAATGGCCAAGCAATCTTGGTTTAATGTGTTCGCGAGTAAGAGGTTCTTTCAATAAGGGGTTGTCAAGAAGATAGATTTGTCCCACTGAAAGATAATTAGCAGCTCGCCAGTAGGCATTCATGCTTTCTAATTCCTTAGAACTCAAGGTTGCTGCTTTTCCTATCTTTTTCTTTGCCATATAAATCTCCTTTTCTTTGAACAGCAAGCGTAGCGATGTTCTCTTTCGCTTCTCTTTTTGTTAGCAAAATAAAGTTTTAATTGCAAAGAACATGTCGTAAAACTAATTTGATAAATAAAATTTTATGCTAGTCGAGAATGTATGCGTTGGCTATTTTTAACTCTATTATTATTAGCTGCTTGTGAAAAGGACGAGACTGCTAAACCCATTCGTCCAGTGAAAACGATTCAAGTGAGTGAAACTTCCTCTTTAGAGAATCAAATCATCTTTCCCGGTTCACTGCGGGCTTTCAAACGTGCCGACCTCTCTTTTCGTGTGGATGGAACGGTTATCCTGCGCGACATTATTGTGGGATATAGAGCTCACGCCGATGAAGTTTTAATTCAGCTAGATCCACGCGAATACGAAATCGCTCTTCAAAAGGCCAAAGGCAAAGTTGAAAGCCTCGAAGCTCAAAATAATTTCGCTGTCAAAGATTATGCAAGAATGCAGAAAATTTACGAACGCGATCCTGGAGCAATTAGCGAAAGTCTTTTAGATCGAAAAAAGGAAACGAGTAACCAGTTGAAAGCTGAGTTGACCGTAGCCCAGGGTGACTTTGATCAATCTGTTGATAATTTGTCTTACACTTATTTAAAAGCCCCTTTTGATGGAATTGTCGCAGCGATTTATGTTGAGAACCACGAACAAGTTCGAGCTAAACAGGTGGTATTGCGTTTTTTGGATATCGCTGATCGAGAAATGGAAATCAATGTTCCAGAGAAGTATATCAATGCTTTACTCAAAGGAAAAGATCGACTGAACTTTGAAGTGCGCTTAGATGCCTTTCCCGATATAACTCTTAATGCAGTGATTAAAGAAGTGGGAACAGAAGCCGCCAGCACAACGCAAACATATCCTGTGACGCTAAGTTTACAAAAAGTGCCTTTTGAGCTTTCTCTTTTAGCAGGCATGAGTGGTAGGGCCTTTCTGGCTAAATCGCGCGAAAACACCAGCAACATATTTAAAATTCCAAAGTCGGCGATTTTTACCGATAACGGCCTTGCTACTTATGTATGGCTTGTTGATCCAGACACTCAAACCATCCACAAAAAAGCCATCAAAGTGGACGGCAACAATAAAGAAAATATCATTATCGTTCGAGAAGGACTAGTCAATGGGGATAGGATAGTGACAGCAGGTACAAGTTTCTTAGTTGAAGGACAACGAGTCAAGCTCGATGCGGAGCAATCCAAACCATGAAGAAACTTGTAGAGTTCGGCCTGCAATACAAAGCTGTGATGCTGCTGATTACTGTCATCATCGTGATAGGTGGAATTTTCAGCTTCTTTTCTCTCGGACGACTCGAAGATCCTCCATTTAGTGTAAAGTCCGCTTTAGTAATCACACAATATCCCGGGGCAACTCCTGTAGAAGTCGAACAGGAAGTCACGGATCGCCTTGAAACTGCTATTCATCAGATGCCTCAGGTAAAGCATATTTACTCGATGTCACGCGGTGGGCTTTCTTACATCAAAGTCGATGTCAAAGATCGCTACTGGGCAAAAGATCTACCTCAGGTTTGGGATGAACTGCGTAGAAAAATAAACGACGTTACACCTTCTCTTCCTCCAGGTGTTGATGCTCCCAGGGTTGTGGATGACTTTGGATTTGTTTTCGGCTTTTTATTAGCTCTCACCGGTGAAGGGTTTAGTCACGCTGAATTAGAAGATATTGCAGAAAACATTCAAAAGCAGCTCTATCTGGTGCCTAATATCGCTCGTATTGATTTGTGGGGCGTTCAGCAAAGAGTGATTCATTTGGACGTTTCTAACCAGAAATTGTCTGAGTTACGCCTCTCTCCACAAACAATTCACAGCTTGCTCACTAAACAAAATATGGTCGTAGATGCGGGGAATGTAGATCAACAAGAGATCCGTTATCCCATGCATCTTTCAGGAGAATTTAAAAGACCTCATGAAGTAGAAGAGTTGATTATCCAACCACGAACGAATGATCTCATTCAAGATGCACTTGTAAAACAGAAAACCACAAAAAATGGGGAAAATTCGTTCGCTCAAGAAATTGAGAAAAATGAAAAGAATAAGTTTTCTTTAGGGGATATTGCTAAGGTTTCCGTCGGTTATCAAGATCCACCAACAAAAATAATGAAATTTAATGGGATTCCAGCAATTGGCATTCAAATTGCGGGGACAGAGGATAGTAATATTGTAGAAGTGGGTCGACAGATAGATGAAAAGCTTCGTCAGTTGCAAGAAGAGCTTCCTATAGGCATCGATTTGCATAAAATCTCTTGGCAATCGACAATAGTCCAAGAATCGATCTCTGGATTCGTTCTAAGCATGATAGAATCAATCATTATTGTTCTCATTGTGCTGCTTATTCCAAGCGGAATTCGCATGGGAGGGATCATCGGTTTGGCTCTTGTTCTCACTATTCTTGCCACTTTCCTCTACATGTATTTTATGAAAATTCCACTCGAACGCATGTCATTAGGAGCATTGATCATTGCGATGGGAATGATGGTTGATAACTCAATTGTAGTAGCAGATGGCATTGCAGTCAACTTACGTAAAGGGATGGATAAATTTCAAGCAGCCGTTACAGCTACTGCTACACCAGCTTTGCCTTTGCTTTCTGCCACAATCATTGCAGTGATGTCATTTTACCCAATATATGCTTCTGAAGGCTCAACAGGAGAATATTGTCGCACATTGTTTGTTGTGGTGGGAATTTCTTTAATGATCAGCTGGCTTATCGCCTTATTAATGACCCCTCAACAATGTCTGTGGTTCCTTGATGGGGAAAAACAGGAAACACAGACAGATGAATTCAATACCCCATTTTTCAACCGATTTAGAAAACTCGTTAGGGGAGTCATCCATCATCGGTTACTTTCCGTTTGCTTACTTCTTGCAGCTTTAGTTATCTCTTTTATAGGCTTTCAATACGTTGTAAAGCTTTTTTTTCCTAATTCCACACGACCTCAACTCATGGTTGACTATTGGGCACCGGCCGGAACTTCTATTCATGAGGTGATTTCAAAGACGAATCAAATGGAGAAAAAGTTCCATGAAGATGAAAAAGTGGAAGCAGTTTCAAGCTTTATCGGAGCAGGCCCTCCTCGATTTTATCTTCCTGTTGACCCAGAATTTATTTATTCCAACTACGGACAATTGCTAATAAACTTTAAACAATATCAAGACATCGATCCATTTATCGCAGAGCACTCTCAATGGCTTCAGCATGAGTTTCCTGAAGCCTTGGTAAGGATTCGAAAATATAATGTGGGGCCAGGAGATGCATGGAAATTCGAATTGAGAGTCTTAGGGCCTTATGATGTTGATCCCGGTGAACTAAGGCAGATTGGATCTAGTCTATTAGCAACGATTCAAAAGACGCCTTTAGGAACCGATTGGAGACTCGACATCATGAATCCAATCAGACAGCTTAAATTTGATTACGATCAAAAAAGGGCGCGCTCTGCAAATATCTCTCGGGAGGATATTGCAAATGCTCTGAAACGAGGATACGATGGATTGAATATAGGACTCTATCGCGAAAAAAATAAACTTTATCAAATTCAGTGGCGCAATACAGATGGAGAAAGGGATTCGCTATTATCACATTTGGATACTTTGCCCATTCGCGGAGACAATAGCGTTACATCTGTCCCCCTTTCACAAGTCAGTAGCCAAGCAGATTTTCAGTGGGAAGAGCCCTATGTGCTTCGCTGGGATAGACAACGACAAGTTGCTATTCAAGGCTCTCCGATCTTAACGTCAACTTTTGTTGATTTAAAAGAAAGTGTATCTAAAGAGATCAACGATTACCCACTTCCAAGGGGCTTTAGCTTATTTTGGGATGGAGAAGAAGATAGCAGTAAAACAGCCCAAAAGCAGCTTCTACCAGGAGTTGTTCCCACAATTATCGTTATTTTATTGTGCCTTGTAGCCACTTTCAATGATTTCAGGCCTATTGCAGTCATCTTTTGTACGATTCCATTTGCGATGATAGGGATTACTGGTGGTCTGCTTCTTTTTGATGTGCCTTTCGGATTTATGGCACTCCTTGGTGCAATGAGCTTAGCAGGAATGATGAATAAAAATATTGTTGTCCTGCTTGATGCCTGCAATGAGAAGCTTGCCAATGGAATGCATCCTTATCATGCGATCATTGAAGCGGCTGTATGTAGAGCTCGGCCTGTAATGCTAGCAGCGGGGACAACAGTGCTTGGGGTCATTCCTCTATTGCAAGATGTGTTTTGGATCGGTTTAGCTGTTGCCATTATGGGAGGCTTAGCCATAGGTTCCATTCTCACACTCTTTGCTGTCCCACTTTTTTATTCAATGATTTATCGCTTGCAGCCTCCAGAAGAGGAGGGGGGATCATGAAAAAAAAATTAAGTCTTCTAGCGATGTCATTACTGTCAGGATGCCTTCAAGTTGGCCCTGACTTCAAATCACCAGCTGTATCTACTCAAGAAGCATGGACAGAACAAGCACCTCAACTTACAAATAACCAAGATATCGAAATCGGCTCATGGTGGAATAATTTCCAAGATGAAACATTGAATACCTTAATTGAATATGCTCTGCAAGAAAACTACACATTAGAAGCCGCGGCATACAGAATAATTGCGGCTCGGGCAAATTTAGGATTTGCTATTGGAGAGTACTTTCCTCAAACGCAACAAGCAGAAGGCTCTTTCCTAAGAACACACATCAGTGCAAATGCTCCAAATACTTTAGGGATAGATCGTCAATTTGGAGATGGCATTTTGGGCATGCGGGTGATTTGGGAATTAGATTTTTGGGGACGCTTCTATCGTGGCGTTCAATTAGCATATGGAGAATATGCTGCCACTCAAAATGATTATCGCGATGTTCAAAGACTACTTATTTCAGATATCGTTTTGGCCTATGTTCAATATAAAACTTTTCAAAATAGAATAGAAATTCTTGAACGGAATATTGCAGCTCAATATCGCAGTGTTGAAATTGCTAAAGTGCGCTGGGAGGAAGGGTATGAATCAGAGCTGGATTATGCTCAAGCGGTCACTTTATGGAAAGAAACTCAAGCCCAACAAACAAGCTTAAGAATAGAACTGAAGCGCACACTGACGAGTATTGCAGTTCTTGTGGGATTGACCCCAGAGGAATTTGGTTGTCAATTTACAATAGATTCAAATCCTATTCATATTCCTATGGCTGCCTCGATTGGATACCCAGCAGAAGTCCTTTACCAACGTCCCGACTTGCGACGGAGCTTAGATCTTTTGTTTTCACAAAATGCTCGCATAGGAATAGCTATAAGCGACCTACTTCCTCGTATTTCATTTACAGGGTTTCTAGGATTGGAATGTGCTACTGATTGCCATACTACTGCTAACCTATTTAGCAAGCATCTTTTCAGTCGCAGTAGCCTTACATTTTTCTATGGGCCAGATTTCGCTTGGCCGATTTTAAACTACGGTCGATTAGAAAATCGAGTCAAGGAACAGTATGCTCTACTTAATCAAGGAATCGCCCAATATCGCAATCAAGTCTTAGAGGCTTATAAAGAAGTGGAAGATTCTTTAACGTTCTTTGTAAAATCAATAGAAGAGACTTCAGATTTAGAACAAAGTTGTAAACATGCAAAAAGATCTGTAGATATCTCCATGCTGCAGTATCAAGAAGGCTTGGCAGACTACACACGAGTCTTGAATTCTTTACAGCTTCAAGTGGCTGCCGAAGATGCCATGGCTCAGGCCATGGGAAATATTGGCCTTGCCTATGCAAATATTTTCAAATCATTTGGCACTTTCTAAAACACTTGTCCTACCTTAAGAAGCCAAATTTGTATGTGAGTCCAACTCCAACAGAGTTGTTATAGAAATGATGGCCCCCTTGATGGAATTTGTATTCCAAAGCAATCTCTGTATTGCAGAAGATCGGATAGGCAAAGCCTGCCATCGCTTGCCAAGAAAAATGGTTCCACTTTTGGCTCAGAACAACCCGAGAATTAGAGGAATGCAGTTGTTGGAAATCATAACCTATGCCAGCACCAAAATAAGGTTGGATATTCCAAAACGCACACCCCCATGAGGATAAAGGCAAATCCCATAATAGGTTGGCCATATACGAGGATGCTTGGAAATGGCCACGTGTGGAAGAGCCTTCTCCATAGAAATGGATTTTGTCTATCGCATTTCTTCTGTAAGCATATTCAGCTTCCAAACGCAATCCATAATGCCAACAGTAACCCAGAGAACCAGCAACGACATAGCCTGTCTGATAGGAGGCTTCATTGTCGTCGATTGAAGTGCTTTGTAAGAAATTATCACCGCCAAAAAATTTGGCATAAAAATTCGTTTTGTCAACACAGCAATTGTCAGCATAACAGCAGCTGTCATTATAATACCATGCTTGAGCTTGTGCATCAGCCACTGTAAAAAGTAAGAGGGACATTAAAAAAGCTAGAATATTTTTTTTCATATTAATGATCTCATTGTAATTTTCTATTCGCTCAAGACACGTTTTAAAATTTCACTAGTCCGCAATCCGATCATCATCGCTGGTGCTGTAGTATTAATATCAGGAATTACAGGACAGATGGAGTTGTCCGCCACAAAAACGTTCTTTGTACCATACACACGTGTGTCACCATCGACCACCCCTCCAGCATTCAGAGGAGCCATTTTGCAGTGCGATACAAAGTGGTGTATATCCAATGAAAGATTGCTATTATTTTTCACGTACTGCTCAATGAATGCGTCGATTTTAAAGTCAGTTATGACGAGAATGTTAATTGGATCAGTGACAATGGGTCTAAAGTAAGGGAACGGGTACATGCCTTTTAGTTCATCGAGTAGAGCTTTGACATAGACCTTGAAGGCGCTCTTCATATTTTCCAAGTCGACAAGATTGTTATAAAAGCCGTCGTCTGCTGCAGCTATTTGGAATGAGTTGTCACTTTGGATGGTAACACTTCCCTCACTCACCGGGTTCAAAAGATTAAACCCAACGGCTACTAACGGAGGAGTAGTTGGAATGAATTCAAATAACATCTGGATCATGCGGGGATCGCTGGCACTCCCACCCACTACTGGCAAGTAGACATTATGGATGGTAAAGGCATAGGGCGCTCCAGCAGGTACCCCAATCAGCGCAGGATCTGCGGCCAGATTGAAAAAAATGAGCGGATGGTTTTGGAGATGTTTGCCGACGTTTTCATTGATGAAAACGGGCTTGATTCCTGCGTTTCTGAGCGCTTCAGCGGGTCCTATGCCCGAAAGTTGGAGCAACTTGCTGCTGTTGATGCCGCTGGCCAAAACAACAGCTTTGCGTGCTTTGGCTTCGAAGATTTTACCATCCTTGGCATATTTTACTTTTTTGGCCCGCCCATGCTTGTCGAACACGATTTTTACAGCTACCGATTCAAAGAGCATAAACAGTTTGTGTCCATTCACCCCTTGACCTTCTGGCGTCATGACCGCGCTATTTAAAAATGCTGTCGCGCTGCTCACACGTTTGGTACCTGTAGGATCAATAAACCATTGAGCACGTGGGTCGATGCAATTCTCCACGCTCGGATCATTATAATCGGTCACTACTGGAATATCAGGAAAAGCTTGCATTGTTGCTGGCAATAGCACTTGCGAGGTAATTTGTGACACGGTCGGTGTCTGGAGCACATTGACGGGTCCGCCGACTCCGCGTGCCCCTGGAGTGATGGTCAAGCCTTGGTAGTTTTCCAGCGCATTGAAGGTAGCTAGAATATTGTCTAGGCTCCAATTGCTGCTGCCAGAAATTCCTTCCCAACGCGAGTAAACGGCGTTGGACCCACGACCGTAGTATAAGCCGTTAATCGATGAACCACCGCCCAATAGCATGCCTGTGGTCCAATCACTTGTGCGTCCATTGAGTCCTGCCATTGGTAGGGTTTGGTTCCATCCTGGCCAGAAATATTGAGGTTTTCCTGTGCCCGCCAAGAGAAATGCGGGGAGACCCACCGCTTCGATGGCAGGATCATTGGTTAAATTTGGCCCTCCCTCTATGCCTATGACGGAAAAGCGCCCATTCTCTGATAGTTGGTTCATCAATACGCAGCCTGCCGCTCCACCGCCTATCACGATGATATCGGCTTCAAGCTTGTTTCCGGACATTTTACAGCGGTATGGTGAAGATGAATTGCCAAAAAGATTGGCTGTAGCAATTACTAGAGCGAGGGTAAGAAACTTAATTTTCATGGTTGGATCCTCCAAAAAAATTACTATCAATAATTAATTTGTTTTTGTCAAAGAAACTGTGTTTAATCGGATTTTACCCACCGTAAGCCTGTTAATAGGGAAGGATCAACAAAATTATCGCGTTGGTAATCTGATTCAAAGAAACCTAATTTGCGATAAAACAAATACCCTTGGGTATTTACCTTTCTAATTAATAGATTAATGGCTTTAACATTGGGAAATAATTCTTCAGATCTAATGGCGAAAACAAGATGCGTACCAACGTTCTTTCTCTGATATTCTGGAGAAACTATTAATAAGTTCATGTAAGCTGCATCAGCTTCATTGGCTTCTAACTCAAATGTAGCCCATCCCGCCAGATTCTCATTTACAAATGCCTGCACCCAATATAAGTTTCCGTGTTTAAAGTGCTCTAATTCTTCTTTAAAATAATCTTGATAAAACCTTCTGACATCTCCTGTGGACTTAAATTTAGCTGAAAGTTCGGCGAGAGGAACATCTTCATAAGCATCCATAAAACTCTTTACTAGAATGTCACAGCTTTGCTTTAAATCGATATCTTTAGCGGATTTTACAACTTCAATGCGAATGGTCTCATGATTATCGTTAGTAAAGATCTGATCACACAAAATTGGTGTTGAAACGAGAGATAAAATGAGATAGAACCAGCTTTTGTGAAAGAATTTCGACTTTATTTGGTCCATAATAACTCCTTGCTGGTTCACATCATCCATCAATAATTTCATTTTTAGATAGATTAAATAATCTTTTACATTAAATACACAGTTTTTTAAGGTGCTGTTAAGTCGCAAAAAAGGGGATTTTATGGTCGCGTCAAATGAGATGATTACATCACAAAAAGAGAATTGTAAAGGACCATGCTTTCAAGCCTATCAAATTTTACATTTTGCATTCGCAGTGGCTCCTGTCATCGCAGGCCTGGATAAATTCTTTAATTTGTTGACGAATTGGGGACAATATCTAGCAGCGCCCTTCAATTATTTGGGGGACACACATATCACCATGATGGCTGTGGGAGTGATTGAGATCGTCGCAGGTATTGGCGTTTGGTTAAAACCAAAATTCTTTGCTTACATCATCGTGCTTTGGTTATTAGGTAGCATCCTCAATTTATTACTTCTGCATAACTTCTATGACATTGCTCTAAGAGATTTAGGTCTAATGCTCGGAGCTTTAGCTTTAACGCGCTTAAGTCACAAATATGATGTTTGAAAGTTAAATCCTAGGAAATTCCATATGAAATCCTCTTTTTGTTACAAAGCATTGATCATTGTTCTTGGTGCCGTGGCAAGCTTAAATCCGCTCACAATTCTAGCTGGTGATTGTGGTGGACCAGTTCTGCAGGTTGGTTGGTTTGCAGCCACGTCAGGAAAATCACACCATGTGAATATTGAAGGACTGATTGGGGATGATTTTCATGTGCATAAATCCTCAGCTCAAAATTTTCTGGTGGGAGCCGGATATTACTTTTATGGGCTCGATATCGCTCAAACGAGCCTATTATATGGGGTCAATGCTTTTTATTTGGCGCCCACAAAAGTAAAAGGTGATGTCGTCCAGGAGGGATTATTTACCAATCTGGCTTACCACTATACTAGAACGAACTACCCCATCTATGTATCAGCCAAAGCGCTGATTCATTGTAATCCATGTAACGACATTGTCATAGATTTAGGCATTGGTCCTAATATTGTGAACACTAAAGGTTTTAAAGAGCGATCTCTGGATGGAGGAATCACTATTCCTGATGCGCATCTGTTTTCAGGCAAAAGCATGGTCACATTCAGTGCTACAGCAGGTTTGGGATGGCGCATTAATGAAATCTTGGGAAATTTTTCCCTTGAATTGGATTACCGTTTTTTCTACTTAGGCCAAGGCGAGCTTAAAAGAAATAATGATCAATTAAGAAACACTTTACGCACCGGGAATAGTTATGGCAATGCACTCTTTGTTTCGATCTCCATGTAACTTACTTAAAAACTTTATATTTCTGCTCTCTCTTTGCTTCGTAGGGGATTGCTATGCGGCCAAAGGACTGTTTTTTGATGTTACAGCCACAGGCTCAACCGATCAATTGAACATCATCCTGGCTCTCAATGGAAAAGGACCCGTGTCGTGTCAAAACTACACAATTAATGCTTTAGATTTAACCATCAAAACAACAATTCCCGATCATCTTTATCCTTTTGCCGGTATTAAAATCGATAACCCTGGCTATCGGGTGGCAGGTCTCACACCAACGAAAAAGGGGTATTATCTATTTTCTGTGAGTGATAGTAATCCTGCCAATATCTTGATTCTTGCGCCTAATCCACCCTGGTATCCTTCTTTGGAGGCCTTTGAACATTACGATTCTGGACGTTCTCACGTGTTCCCTGAAGCCACATTTGGAGGGTCGTATTCAAGCGAAAACACTGTGCAAACCCTGCGATCGACAACGTTATATCCCTCAGGATATAACATGGCCTATCTTGATCCCAATCAAGCCTTCATTTATGGTGGGGGCTATGGCGATATATCAGGTTCTATTGGATCATTTATTGCTAGAGTAAATCCTGACACACTTGAACCCATCTGGTATAACCAATTGATTGATACAAATGTTAATGGTGAGTGGGACTACCCAGGTTCGATGGGCATACTGCAGGATGGATTTCTCTATGTCAGCTATGGATATCGCCTCGCAAAACTTGATGCCACAGGGAAGGTGATTAACACGTTAGTCCTGCCAACAGGGGATGCAGAGCCCAAGAATACCTCTTTTAATGGGTTCAACGCCACTGCCGACGGCACCATCGTGATGAAATCTGTCTATCGTCAGGCAGGATGCTCCATCCAGGGGCCGGATGCCTTGTTAAATTGTCCAGACCCATCAGATGTGCCAGCTTCAATTTTAGTCTCCGTCGACCCACAAACGATGCAGGTAATTGATAACATCACCTTACCAGCGCCAGTAGGTGCTCGGCCTACGATAAGCACTTTCCAGGGGAAAGATTATGTTTACTTACTTGAGCCTACCACAGCTATACGGTACGAAGTCAAAAATGGCAAATTCATTTTAGATACCTCGTGGAATCCCGGAACGATCACATTAGATGGACAGACCCTTTGCACCTCTTTTGTGGTGATGAACGATTGGGTGGTGGCCCAAACGAATACGCTGCCAGCATCAACAGCTTTGGATGTCATAGCCATCAATCAAGGCGATGCCTCAATACAATACAGACTTCAGCCTTTTGCAGGCGATCCCATTCCGCCTTTAGTGGCAGCCGCATTTGCCACCCAGGGACCAGGTGGCGTGCAAGCGATCAGCTGGGCCCCTATGTCCGTTTCAGCCGATTTTGATAACAATTTGATTTACGCTAGTGATTCTCTACCAGGGGAGATTGCCGCGATCACGATCACTTCAAGTGGGCTACAGACCGTTTGGAAAGCGCGTCAAACGACAACGGAATTTACCACTCTCATTGGTCCTCCAGACCGTCGAGTACTCGTGGGAACAGATATTCCAGGCATAGAAATCCCAGGCAATAATAGGCATGATTTTGCCGTGTGGCGCAATGCTGCTACTGGTCAAGAGCTTGCACGCTCACCTTTGCTTCCAGCCATGACACAAGGGACAATGATCCAGCCATATTATAATGGAGACATGTTCTTTGAAGGGCAGTCTGGCACGCTAATTAAGCTAATGCCAAGACCCCTTTAGATGTATGGCGATCGTTGTAAATAAGATTCAAAGCGTTCAAGAATACCTGCCATATTCCTTTTTCCGAAGCCGATGCGGAAGAAATTGCCGGGTAGATCGAAGACGGAACCTGGCATAATTAAGATGCCTTCAGTACGGACTAACTCCTCAGCAAAAGCTTCCACAGAAATAGGAAGTAACAGTTGTAAGACCGCCATTGTACCACTCTGAGGGCGAATCCAGGATAAATGCTTGCGATTCCTTTCTATACAGGCATCTAATATTTTTAGATTGTTCAGTATGATGTCTCGATTGCGTTTTAAAATTTTATCTTTTGCTTTTAATGCCATAATTGCAAGAATCTCACTTGGAGCACTATTGCAAATCGATGTGTAAAGCTTATAAGAACCCGCTGCTTTTAGAAAATTTGTATCTCGTGCTGCTAACCAACCAATTCTAAGTCCTGCCAGACCAAAGGATTTAGTCATTACATTGAGAGAAATCCCTTTTTCATACACATCAGCAATGGATGGCATGCGTTGATTTTCATCGATTTCTAGGAAACGGTAGACCTCATCGCAGAAAATATAAGCTCCACTTTTTCTAGCAAGTTGGATCAGTTCATCTAGAGTCTTTTTATCCAACACCGCTCCAGAGGGATTATGGGGGTAGTTGAGAACGAGTAGTTTGGTGTTGGAACGAAAAGCTTTTTTTACTTCTGCTAAATCCAGCCGCCATTGGTTTTCAGGCTTGAGTTGAATAGCAGTGATCTCTCCTCCAAAAGACTTTGGTAAGGTAGCAAGAGATTGATAGCAGGGATCGATAACGATGACATGATCTCCAGGTTCAATCAGCACTCTCATCGTGCAATAGATTCCTTCCTCTGCTCCGGCCAAAGTGAGAATCTCATCAGCTTTTATTGATACATAAAGACGCGCTATCTCTTGGCGTAGGATTGGATGGCCGGGAGATTCTGTATAACCGAGCGTAAGGGAATGCCATAATTGTTTCGAGTCCTCATCGGCCATCGCAAGCAGTTCTTGTAAGGTCCAGGTTTCGGCATCAGAGCAACACAGCAAATAAGGAGAGGTGAATTCATATTTTTTCCAGAATTCTTCCAATTTAAAATCAGGAATCTTCATGTGTTATCCTCAAGTAATTATAAATTGTAGCGCGTGAAAGATCGAGAACGTCAGCTACGTAAGCTGCAGCATTCTTGGCTTTGAAAGCACCGTCTTGATGAAGTGCTTGGATCAAATCGCGTTTTTTGTCTTTGCTCAACATTTTGAGGGTTGTGCCTTCCCTCTGCAAATATTCGGAAACATAGAGATTTATCTTTTCTCTCCAGTCATCTTTGAAAAGGACTTCAGACTGTATCTGGACGCTTTGAACACTTGACCACTGTTCCAAAAGAGAGCGAAATTCTTCCCATTTTGACACATCAAGATTAATGCATAAGAGGCCTATCGGAGCCTTATTTTTAGCTCGAAGTGTAGCTGTCGAGCATTTCATTTTTCGACCGTCCCAATTCACCTTTGTATAAACCGGAAAAACATCAGGGAGCGTGGTGTAATCGGTGAGCCCTTCAATTAAGGATTCATCCCCTACATTTCTTTTAGAAAAATTGTTATAAATAGCCGCAATTTTTCCAGTTTTTAGATCGTGGATAACAACTTCGGCATGGGGTTGTAGCAGAGCCGTAATGGCTTGCGCGACCGAGAAATATTCTTTTAATGTAGTCATTTCAACCTCTTTTGCATACAGAATAGTCCAAATTAGACATATTCGTCCATTAAAAATGGTGGAGGTTTTCCTTGGGGTCAACTAAAGGAAATGGAAAATGGACGAAATGGACTAAATGGACGAAATGGACTAAATGGACGAAATGGACTAAATGGACGAAATGGACGATTTTTTTGTCCATTTTGTCCATAAAGTCCATTCAGTCCATTCAGTCCATACCGTCCATACCGTCCATTTCCTTTAGTTGACTTCATTGACAGTAAGGTTATTGAATGCTAGCATCGTCCAAAATTTTATTTATGGTGGGATATGCGCCTGCTTTACATTTGTATCATTTTGTCTATCAATGCATTGTTTGCTGGTGATATCATTACCACCAATGATTTTGGGCTTATTGAAAAAGAAGCTGAAAAATTAGATGGAAATTCTCTAGTCCTATTTGACGTTGATGGGACTCTAATTGTTCCGTACGCTGCGATCTTAAAACCAGAAGGGAAAGATCTTTTTAAACAACTGGTTGCAAGTCATACTGATCGGGATTTGTTTCGCGAGATTCGTATGAAAGCTCGGCACGCTCTGGTAGATGATCGAAGCATAGGTTTCATTCAAAATCTTCAGCAAGGTAAAGTCCCTGTCATTGCTTTTACGGCAGCCCCATCAAAAGTCCGTGGAGCTGAACAACCTGGCGTTTGGCGGGTCGAGGAACTGCTGAAATATGGCTTTGATTTTAGTCCCGCTTTTCCAAATTTGAATTTTTTAGAGCTACCAAAAGACGTAAATCAGCAGCACGTTCCCTTGTATAAGTCTGGAGTGCTTTACTCCTCGTTTCATTCTAAGGGGGATATTTTAGTTAAATTCATTCAACAGCTTAGCCTGGAACCAAACATGGTTATTTTTGTTGATGACGAATTCGAGCATGTCCAATCTGTAGTTACATCTTTGGATAAGCAGGGGATTCCATGCATAGGTTTTTACTATACTGCTGCCAATGAGGCTTCTGGCGATTTAAATTTAGAACGAGCTCGTTTTCAAATAGATTATTTTGTCGAACACGATATTTGGCTAGAAGATATGCAGCTATCCCTTACTACTCTTCCTCCCAATATGCAGGGGAAACTAAGAGGCCTCTTGTGGTGGTTGTGTCCACAGGGCGAATTTCTTGGATATGGAGTGCTTTCATAATGGCTAATGTTAATATGCAGTTTGAAACGTCTACGTGGGCAAAAGGATTATTAAGCTCTTCATCGGTTTTGTTTAAAGAAGCTTGAATAAACTTTCGTAAGCCTTTGCGCGTGATAACGTTTCCTTGAGAAGCCAGGGGGCGAATACTATGATAAAAAAGACGTCCGATCCCAATCACAGTCCCGTGAGCTTGAATTTTCTGCTTAATAATGGGGTAAGCTTTGCGGGCGAAAGCACGGGCGTAGCTATCAGCAGTTTTCAGATCAACCTCATTCATAGGATTAGGTGAAAGGGTATCTTCGATGTCATTTTCTTGTACGGCTGCGACGATGTAGTTTTTAAAGGCCACAGACCCCATCTGTTCTCCCATATACACCGTTAAGCCTTCACTACTATTTGTGGTGGTGATCTGAAGGCTGCCTGTGCCGATATCCCAGACGACAGCTTCTTGCGGATTGGATTCACCCGAAGCCAAAGCACTAAAGAAGGCGATTTCCCCTTCTTCTCTCTGAGGAATAATACGCACGCGAATCTTCGTTTGTTTTTCGATCTCTGAAATGAACCCTTGGCTATTATTGGCTTTGCGAAAGGCGGATGTGGCAATGGCTGCAATTTTCTGCACTTGGTATTGATCGGCTATTTCCCTAATTTCTTTAAACGTCTTTAATCCAAGCTCTTTTGTTTCCGCATCAAATGTGCCCTCTTCAGATTTGTCTAAAGAGGCTTGGTAGGCTACTGGAAAGGTGGTGTCTAGAACGATCTGCACAATTTGATTTGTATCTATGTCAACATCAGCAATGGCCACTTTTGTTCCGCCTGAACCAACATCGATGGCCGCTCTACGTTCTACAGCAGCTTCAACGTTTGTAGCGACAGCAATTACAAAAAACACAACTAAATAAATATTCTTCATAAAAACCTTGTAATTATTTAATTAACAAAGTTGTTATAATTACATAATATTTAATTAAAGTAAATTGTAATTGTTTGTTTTGTGAATGTTTAATAATAGTGCATGTTCACGGGTAGCTAATAAAATCGCGGCGCGATTTCCTTAGCTACTCGTGAAATGGTGGCTTACCCGGTTTTGTAAGACTCTGCTAAAGGGAACTTTGTTTATTCCCCGGCAGGGGAAAAAGTGATTAGCCCCGGGTGGAGCGTTTAGCGCAACCCGGGGTATTTAAAAAAAATACCAGCCCCGGCAGGGGCGTAAGAAAGCTCGTGGTATAGAGATTTTGCCTAAACACTTTCTTACGCCCCTGCCGGGGCTCAATTTAACTCTTTGTGAACCCCACGCTTCGCTCGCTACACGCGGGGCTATTCTCTTAAGCCGCTACCCAGGATGGGCAAAAATCGTCAGCGCGCGGGCTTTGGCGTCTTTTTTGCCATATTCAGAAAATTATAAATCATTAACCAACACGTGGTTAGATGATTTATAATTTTCTGAATCTGACAAAAAATACGCTCAATTCCCGGCTGCTGCCAATTTTTGCCCATCCTGTACCGCGGCTGGCTGCATATGCCCTGAACATGTACTAATAATAAGGCGAGAGCCTTATTATTAGTACATGCGGAGAATTAAGCTGCTTTTTTAAATTCTACGGCTTCTTCAAGCACAACCTCTTGTGTTTTCACTTGAGGTTTTCCAGGGATTTGGGTGCCGATGGTGATATGGAAATCATGGTTTTTGAGCTTAGATGACAGGCCATAGCTTTCGCGCAGTTTCTCTAATTCTGGCGCAGCGACAGCTAGTAACCAAAGTTTTTTCAGTTTGTTATCTTTATTGAGTTTCACGGTACGCAATTCCATGACAGTGAAAGTAAATTCCTGGCCAAGCTCTTTAATTTCCCAGATCTCATTCGCAATCAGCTCATTTTCATACATAACGCTAATGTGTGCGCCGATCCCTTTTTTACTGGTATAATGTCGTGGAGGAACGATTTTGCCCTGTGCATCGATCAAGGGCAGAGCCTCAGCAATAAAATCTTTAGATACCTCAACATATAAGTACCCGTTATCTTTCTGCTTTAGAATTCCTTTCTGTTCGCATAGAACAACTTTTTCAATGACCTGTGGCTGGCTTTCAACTTGATAATCTACCGCTGCAAAAGCTGGTGAAATTAGGGAAGTCGTCAGAATGACGCTAACAAAGAGTTTTTGGATAAAACTTTTCAACATAACACATCTCCTGATGGTTGAATAAGGGTTATCCTCAAAAAGCTTAAAGCAATCGTAAATAAGCAGCAAGAGAAATTGCATCTAACTAGATAAAAATTAAATGTTTATGGATAAGGAAAAACGATTGGACATGGCCTCCTTATGCTTTTTATCAATTTTCGCGAAATCTAATCTTGTGGTAAACTGTTTGCTTAAAAGGTTTTATTAATAAACGTGGATACGTTATGAAAAGGTTTTGCTTCACATGTTTGCTGACACTGTGGATTGTTTCGTGTCATGCAGTGATCACACAAGTTAATGATATGAAAGACGTTTTTGAGCACTTTAACAATGCTGATTCCAAGACATTGGCAATTTTCGATGTCGATATGGTTTTGGTGCAACCAAGCGATCCCGCTTTCCAAATGGCCAACATGAAGCATTTTGGTGCTATCTCCAAGCGGATCTTAAAAGAAGTGCCGTCAGAGAAACAGATGATGTTTTTAAGCCTGATGACACTAAGTTCTGATCCTATTTTGATTGACGAGCGGACACCTCAATTTCTGCAGCAGATCATTCAGAGAGGGATTCCTGCGATGGCATTGACAGCCAACTTGACCGGCCAATTTGCAACAGTTCCAAAAATGGAACAGTGGCGCGTGGATGGACTACGCCAATTAGGAATCGATTTCTCTAAAACGGCGCCTAGCCAAACGCCGCTTGTTTTCGACAATCTGCCTTCTTATCGGGGCAATTATTCCACCTACCTCGATGGTGTGCTCTTTGTGAACGGTACCGTTGTTTCAAAAGGGGATGCTTTCTTGTCCTTTATCGAAAAGACAGATTTCTATCCAGACAAGGTGATTTTCATCGATGACCGTGAGGACAACCTGAAGAGCCTAGAAGCAGCAATTCAAAAGCTCGCAAAGCCCATTGAATACCATGGATTGCATTACACAGGAGCACTGAAATATCCATCGAAAATAATTTCTGAAGATGAATTTGAATCTCGCTGGCAGAAACTCGCGTCTCAAGCGAAAGAACTCAATTAAAAAGGGGAGTGTTATGACAATGATCGAAAAAGTCAACGAAGGCATTAAAGAAGCGATGCGTAGCCGAAATCAGCTCAGGCTCGATACCTTGCGCATGCTCAAATCGAAAATATTGGCTGTGGATGCTCGAGGCAATCTTCCCGATGATGAAGTTTTAAAGTTATTTAAAACTTACTTCGGCAATCTCCAAGAGGCTCTAGAGCAGGCTAAAGCCGTTAATCGTCCCGAACTGGTGGAAAAATTAACTAGTGAATTAGAGACTGTGCAGGAGTTTTTGCCTAAAGCTCCTTCTCCCGAAGAGACAAAGAAAATTGTGATACAAGCCATTGCTGATTCTGGTGCCAAGACAAAAAAAGACTTTGGATTGGTCATGAAACGCATCATGCAGCTCAACAGCGCTGTGGATGGCAAATTGGCCAAAGATTTGGTGGGACAATTATTGACTGATTAGTTCCCTTAGAGGCTGCGCTGAACCACAGGGTTTAACACAGAGGCACAGAGAACACAGAGAAATAAAGGCGTCACTCGACTTAACAAACAAAAACGCTCTCTCCGTGTCCTCTGTGCCTCTGTGTTTCAGAATTCACAATTCACCTTTTTCTGCATAACCATACAGCCAGCGCAATGAGAATGGTGCGGCTAAAGTAGTGATCGTAATCACGAGGATGATGGCGGCATAAATATCATCTTTGAAGACACCCGCAGTTAATCCAATATTTGCAAATATTAGGCCCACTTCTCCCCGTGGAACCATCGCAGTGCCGATGATCAACTGCTTGAGACGCGATTCTCCTTTGAGAAAAAACGCCGAGAAAAGCTTGCCCACAATAGCAACCAGGATCAATGAGCCACTTAACATCCAAATGAACGTTGATGTCCAATCAACCTGCTTAAGATTAAGTGACAACCCGATGGACACAAAAAATATAGGTGTAAATAGATGCACAATGGGTTTCATCTGCTCTTCCACCCGATGGGTGAATTCTTTCGACGACTGTAAAAATTTGGCAAAAGGAAAAGAGAATTGCTTCGATAATGCTAAGCCAGCAGCAAATCCCCCAAGTAGTTCAGGCGCGCCCAAAGAATGCGCGGCCCACGCAAAAAATAAAATTAAGGCAATGATGGTGGTCGGCAAAAGACCTGGAATATCACTCTTTTCATCCCATTTCTGTATAATGTATGAAACGCCTTTGGCCAAGATGGGTGCTAAGAAGAAAAACAGCACGATGAAGAGTAACACCTTTCCCGCATTCAAGACATTCACAGCTCCACTGACAGAAAACTCGTACAACATAGCAAGCAAAATAATGCCAATAATATCGTCGATGACCGCCGCGCCGATCACGATTTGCGCCTCATGACTATTTTGCTTTTTCAAGTCTCGCAGCACTCTTAAAGTAATGCCGATACTTGTAGCCGTCAGAGTGCTAGCAATGAACAAACTAGCTAAAAGCGAGAAATTGAAGAAATAGCTACTGAGGTAAAAGCCCAAAATAAACGGCAGACATACTCCACCAATTGCTACAATCAGTGCTTTCACGCCTGCTGCAGATAGATTGCCAATATCTGTTTCTATGCCAACCTCAAACAGCAGTAAGATGATGCCTATCTGGGCTAGCAGCTGAATGGGATTGCTGATCTCAATAAATCCCAGCACGCTTGGACCTATGATGATGCCAGCCAAGAGCTCACCGATGACTGAAGGGATTTTGAAATAGGCGGCCACTTCGCCAAAGAATCGCGCTGCAAACAAAATCAAAACAAGCTGAATCAAAAAAGTATGTGCTTCCATCTAAAGCCTCAAAGAAAAATATTATAATCTATTTTTAGCATGCTTCCATTTTCCTTGCCTCTGTTATTTACAGATCAGCGATAGCAAGAAAAGGATTTTTTCGTTAAAACAGGCGTATGGCAGAAAACACAACCCTTCCTATTATCGTTTTATTCCGGCAAGACCTGAGATTGAAAGACAATCCAGCACTGACTTATGCTTGTCAAACAGGTCGGCCGATCATTCCTCTCTATATTCTAGATGATGAAACTCCAGGTAAATGGAAAATGGGGGGCGCGAGTCGCTGGTGGCTTCATCATTCGCTTGTATCTCTCGATCAAAGACTCAAAGAAAAAGGGTCACAACTTTTTTTCTACCGTGGAAGCACTTCCGAGATCATTGCACATCTGATTCAGAAATATCAGGTGGCCGCTATTTTCTGGAATCGTTGCTATGAACCCTATGCCAGACAACTAGAACAAACGCTCATGGAATTGCTTCCATCCTCGCAAAGTTTTAACGCTTCTTTGCTCTTTGAACCATGGGAAATTTTGAACAAACAAAATGAACCTTTTAAAATTTATACCCCCTTTTGGAATAGATGCATGGAAGTTGCTTGCATCGACGAGCCCTTGCCTGAACCGCGGCATATTATTACCAAAACGATTAAATCTGAGCCACTTGATTCATGGAAATTACTGCCTACGCATCCCGATTGGTCGATAGGCCTAAAAAAGCACTGGCAGGTAGGGGAAAAGGCTGCTACAAAAAAACTTAATCATTTTATCAGTGTATCTCTAAATACCTATGAGCGTGATCGAGACATCCCATCATTAGACGCAACCTCTTCTCTATCTCCCCATCTGCACTTTGGTGAAATTAGTCCTAAACAAATCTTCCATGCGACAAAAGACATCCCACATAGTAGCAAGTTTTTAAGCGAGGTAGGATGGAGAGAATTTTCCTATTATCAACTCTATTATTTTCCGCAACTTCCCGATCAACCATGGCGTCACGAATTTTCTAAGTTCCCTTGGGAAATGAACTCAACCTTCTTAAAAAAATGGCAACAAGGGAAAACCGGCTATCCGTTGGTAGATGCCGGAATGAGGCAGCTATGGCAAACAGGTGGCATGCATAACCGTGTGCGCATGATTTGCGCCTCATTTTTAGTTAAAGACCTCTTTATCCCCTGGCAGGAAGGTGCAAAATGGTTTTGGGACACATTGGTAGATGCCGATCTCGCTAACAACTCTGCTAGCTGGCAATGGGTGGCAGGATGCGGCTTTGATGCGGCCCCTTTTTTTCGCATTTTCAATCCGTTTCTACAAAGTGAAAAGTTCGATCCCGAGGGTACTTATATCAAGCGTTGGGTTCCAGAGCTAGCTAAGATGCCTAAAGCTCTTCTACATAAGCCTTGGAAAATAAGTGCTGAACTTCAATGTGATTATCCTCACCCCATTGTAAGTCATGAAGAGTGCCGAAAACGTGCTCTAGAAGCATTTAAGCAGATCAAAAGATGGTAGTAACTTTGTTTGGATAAATAGACCCTTCAATAAAAGGAAAATGAAGGGTTTGCTCTAAGACCTATTTAACCCCCAGCTATTTTGATTTGCGGCTACCCATGCAATTATATTTGTGCCATACACGCATACAACTAGTGCGGTTGGTGGTGCGTAGCTGGGGTTGGGTCAGTTGGGTATCAATCACTGATGGATGCGTTAGGGGAGTGGGTGCTGGCGTGATTGCTTGTGAAGGAAATACCTCATTTATAGCAGATTGAAGCGATGACATGGGGCTACGGGCTTTTATAGCCCGATTTGATGGGGATAATGACGCAGAAAAGGCAGCATATTCTTCAGGGGGTAAGGGAGACAAAACATCTGGTTCCATAGCAATCAACGGAAAAGAAGGGGTTCGCTTTAAAAGAGAAAGATCATTGTCGTTACATGCAAGTGAAGAAGAATCCTCTCCAGAGTCAGATGCCGACACCGTAATTTCAAAATTCGCTTCATGTCTATCGGGAGTAGGGGTCGTATTAATTTTCAGTGGAATCGCAAAACGGACAGCTTTTCGACAAGATCGAAGGGAGGGGGCACCACATGATGGTGCAGCAAGGTGAAGGGCGCCTTCTTGCTGGGAGACAGCCGCAATCGTTGCTGACAAAGGATGAGAAGGTGTTGAATCAGACTGAGAGGGGGGAACATCTTGTAATGGGGGGAGGGGAGAGCACGATCGATCCGAAGCTATTAAATCGGCACTCATATGACCTCCTGACCTACATTAACTTTTGAGTCACGTTCGGTATAACCCCTTTGCATTTGTTTTTATGCATGTATTAGCATTTTTAAAGCAACTACCCCTGATCTCTGTAATGATGATTTTTTAAACAGTTATTGCTGCGAAATTTCAATTTCATTATCACAGTTGTTGTATACAATAATATGGGTGTGTAGTGAAAACGCTTTCATGCGAAGATGTCAATCTCTTGCGATATAATGCACGTAGTGTCGTGCGTGAACTTGGTCTGCTCAATGACGCCTATTTCGATATTGATGTCACATTAGCCGAACGGCATCTGCTTATTGAGTTAACATCTTGCCTCTATCCTACAGTAAGTGAAATCGCCAAAAGGCTGCTATTAGACAAATCGACAGCTAGTAGACTGATCGCCAAAGCGGTTAACAAAGGCTATATCAAATACACAGTGGATGAAAATGACAAAAGAAGGCGTTTTTTACAGCTGACTGAAGCGGGGAAAGAGGTTCTCAGTGCATTTGAACCGATTGCCTTTAAGCAAACCGAAGCGGCGCTTCTCACACTAACAGCAGAAGAAATAGAAACCGTGTATCGTGGCATAGCTCTGTATGCACAAGGACTCAAAACCTCCCGCTTACGGAACAAAGTGGCTATCGAGCCCATGACACAGCATGATCATGCCGGTCTCGCCCATTTGCATGCAGCTACGCATAAAGGAAAGGATATTGCCGCATGGAGCAACTTATGCGAAAGCTACCAAAAAAAAGGATGTCGCTATCTTGTCATGAAAATGGATTCTAAGATTGTTGGAGGTGCAGGAATCACCCCCTATCATGCTGCAGAGGGGTTTAGCTGTGAACTAGGAAAGATTTGCCTTCAGGCCGACATGCATGATTTGGGATTTAGTAAGCTGCTTATCAACGCCTGCATCCAAGCAGCTACTAGCCATGGTTACGACCAATGTTATGTTGACCCAGTCAAAGAAACCTGCTTGTCAAAAGAGTTTTTTCAAGAGCTTGGCTTTCAATGCATCTGATGACTTAACTTATCAAACACAAGCTCTTGTGGTTGACTGGAAATCTTGAGACAAAATTAAAGAGTACTAATATCACCACTCCAATCGGGAGGATCCAAGAGGTTGTGGACCTCTTACATAGCCAGGCTTGATGTCGGTCATTTCGATAAGGCTTGGAAGATATGTAATCTCTCCAAATGGGCTGTTTATCTTGGTGACAGGCACATTAGTCTGGGAGGCGATATCGGCAAAAGGAAGAGTCCCATCGAGCGCACTATTGTCGAGTAGTCCTAGCTCTTGTGCCCACATGCACATACGTGTGAGAGACACTCTCACTTGGTAGCTGCCTCCTTCCGTTGCTCTGCGATGCAGCGCTGCTGCAATGCCCGCTGCACCAGCATACGCCGCCAGATAGTCAGCAAAGATCACTTGTACAGGCATGAGAGGTGCATCAGTGGCCCCCTCGGCATCAACGTATCCAGAGACTGTCACTGCCATCATGTCGAAACCACGGAAGTTAGCCCATTCACCTTCGAAATCGAAGCAACGTAGTTCATGTGCAATGATCCCAGGTTTGCTTGCTGCAAGGCGATGCGGCGAGATGCCACGCTGGTCGAGATTTAAATATGAGCAGGTAAACACATCAGCATCATGCAGGAGTTTGAAAAAGCCTTGTTTATCAGCCTCTACATCAAAATCGCAATAAGCTGCGCGCTTTCCAATATCAGTTTCGAGGCGCCAGTTTAAATGATCTGGGTAGTTTGGCTTAGAAAGGTGTAAAACATCTGCGCCAAATTCTGCCAGGGTTCTTCCGGTGATGGGCCCGCCGATGACGTGGGTACAGTCAAGCACGCGAATCCCTTCCAACGGTGTTTTGCATCCTTTTGGAAGTGGGATGGGATCGCTATCGCCAATCTTTTCAACTTCGACCACCGGTTTGGCTGCCAACCGACGGCCTACAGGGTGGGCTAGCCATTCTGCAGCCGTTCGGACTACGCCTATGGCGCCTGCTTCGTCGCGAATAGCAAGTTCTAGGGCTTCAGCATCCCATTGCATAATAGCAGCTTCAACCGCGCGCTGGGTGGGAGCACACTTGAGCACTTTGTAGATAGCATCGCGCAGGCGTGGGTAGTACAATTCGATCTTGACAAAACGCCCATCGCGTGTGGGGTAGAACTCTGCACTTAGGGCCGAATCAACGCCGACACCTGAACCATAGTCTGTGAAAGGTAATTGCCGTCCATTCTGGCGCATGAAGGCGATGCCATGGTGTTGATGCACCGCATTTTGCACACTCGTTGTCACGTTTTGGGGCTTGCCACCGCGCAGCTGCCATAGATTGCTTAGAGCCATCCCTAAGGCCGCCTGTGATGCGGCCATGAGTTCTCCAAAGCGATGCCTGGAGGCTAGAATAGGATCTTTGCCGCGGATCGTTACTTTTCCTTTGTAGTTTGATTCATGCATGCCAATTGCAGCAAGAATCATATTGAGAGCTTTTTGTGAGGTTTGGCTGTCTACGGATGCCATAGTTTGAATCATCCCTTTAAGGTTTAATCTGAAAATCGAACGTCCCGAATTTCGGCTACTTTTATCTTCATAATTTCGTTTCTAAGATAATGTAAAGAAAAAAAATGGGATTGCGGAGTAATTATATTTTTTGACAGCTTTGTTCGATACTAAGCCTTGTTGCATAAATGGAGCACACCGTAATTCTTTTATCATAAACAGGTTTGAAACACAGAGGCACAGAGAACACGGAAAAAGAGAAAAATTAGAGATTGATTGTGGTATATGCCTAAGGACAGTTTATTTTTTCTTCTCTCTCCGTGCCCTCTGTGCCTCTGTGTTTTAATTTTTTTATCTTCAATGGTTTATCGTTATATTGGATTTATGCAACAAGGTCTCGATACTCGCTATCGCGCTGATGAATGGAATCTTTTGTAGATGGAGCGCATCAATAAAATCGAAATGGGCATGGCTCAAAAGAAATCACATGTCATTTTCAATGATGATGAAGCCTCTTGATTCATTGTAAGCATTTGTCGTTTGCATCGCATTCATGAATGCTGGCGCCTCAATCCAGACAGGAGGGTATTTGTAGCGTGCCACGTCCAGGATAAGAAAAGAATCACTCAATTCGTCGTAGGCTGCTACTGGAGACCAATGTCCTCCTCCATCTTGATTCAATACTTGCCTTTGGTATAAGCCTAGCACGACTTGGTTGGGATTTTTAAGTGCCGAGACTAATATCATGCGCATCTCTTCTGAGGAGAGTGTTTTGGCAGTAAATTTTTCGAGTGTCACAGGAAATGTGCCTAACACACAGGCTAATTCGTTTAAAGTTATGCCCCGTTCTTCAATATCGCTTTTGTTGATTACAGCAGAGACACTTTCAGTAAAAAATTCTTCCTGTGTGAACATGCGATATTTCCCTAAAACTTGCGAAGGGGGCGCCTCTACAGATAAAGCGTTCAAAGCAATAACAGAACTGGTGATACCACAAAATGTTAAGGTGATTTGAGATTCGTAAAAGCGCACGATTTTCCAGAAATTTTCCTTGGCATTACTCCTTTCGATGCGCAATTGCCCTTCAGAAGTATCCCAAGGCAACCAAACAGAATTTGAATTGATGTGGTTAGCCGAGAAGGCAGGGGAGATAATAGAAGTAATATAAATGAATAAACCTATAAATAATTTCATGGAAGGCTCATCGATATAAGTGCTTTTGCAAACAATAAGGTAAAGTTAGTTAAAAATAAATATCAAATGAGAAGATGTTTTCTGATGTGCAGTGATGCAAAGCCCATTAAGAGTTCTGTCCCTGTCTCTAATGTCCCTAAGGTCGCTTATGTCCCTAATGTCCCTACTTCTGAGTGACAGGAACGGTGGTCGGCTTCCAGAAGTAGGGACGCTAGGGACTAAAGCGACCTTAGGGACATTAGAGACAGGGACAGAACTCTTAACTAAACAGCATTGGGCTGAAGCATAAGCGACATGGCTGAGCTTGTTGTGTTCTTTTTTATTCGAATTTGCGATTGCGACAACACAATCTACGTAGAAGTTTAAGACAGTAATTGCTAGTCGTGCTGTCAAGCTCTTGCTGAGAGCGTGGTGAAACCTCACTCTTAGAGACCTCATCATCATCATCTTCTTCTTCTGATGATGAGGCGGCTGGAGACCAGCAGCCAGCAATGGCGAGAGCAAAAAAATCGGGTGGCAACACTGCAATGTCTGAATTAGTATCTTCATCAGTTTCCGAATTCGGGGAATCCGGGTAATAAATTTGAATTGTTTTTGTTTCGGCAAAATGCACGCGCTTACTGTTGAGTGCAGAGGCTTGGGCTGCAGTCAAGGCCGATGGCGCAGACACCTTAAGTATACTCTTGGGAACAGGCAATACAGCCGGAGGGGAAAGCTGCGCGCTAGGGAGCTGGCTTAAAGGCATTGTTGTAGGTGTTGTCGAAGGGGGAATGACATTCATGCCGACTCCAAGATTTCGACTTTTGCCCCTTCACGGATGCGATCTGAAGGGATGATGACGATGCGATCATTTTCCTCAAGTCCATAAGTGATCTCCATTTGATTGCCGTAGTCGCGTCCAATTTGCACTTGTTTAAGATGTACAATATTGTCTTTATCAACTACAGCCACATGTGGAAAGCTTGAACGGATAATGACAGCCGTGGTGGGGATGATGAAATTGATTTCAGCAGGCTCCAGCAGGAATTTTACGCGTCCATATAAGCCAGCATACAATATGCCGTCAGGGTTTTTTACATCGACTTCGGTCAGCAGGGTGCGGGCAGTGGGATCTAAGGCCTTGGCAAAGCGCGTGACTATGCCTTTAAAAACTTTCCCAGGAAGCTGCAGGACAGTGACTTCAGCTTCAAGTCTTTCTTTGACCTGCCTGTAATAAGTTTGCGGAACTTCCACAAAAAAACGGATGGTATTCGTCTGCACAATTTGGAATAGCTCTTGTGGTGTGGCATTAATGCTTCCATAAATCAAGGAGCCAATGTCGACAAGGCGCTTGGTGATGATCCCATCAAAAGGTGCATAAATGTATTTAAATTGCTGTTGATAAGTGTATTTAGCTACATTCTTCTCATTCACAATGACAATGGCTTCAGCAGACTCTAAGTTGGCACGATATTGATCCACCTCTTGTTTTGAAACAGCTTCGTGATTTTTATCCCATAGCTTTTGCCAACGCTCACTAGTAATTTTGGCAATGTCCCTTTCCACAATAGAATTTAATAGATCAGCTTCCGCTTGGGCCAGTTGTTCATCTGTTTCTGGCGTATCAATCTCGGCTAATAGATCTCCAGCTTTAACAACATCCCCAATATCAACCAAATACTTCACAAGATACCCATTGACACGCGACCAGATGGGGGTATAGTGCCAAGCTTGCGCCGAACTGGGCAAGATCAACTCAATGGGCTTTGTGTTAGGCTTGATTTCCATTAGCGTCACTCGCGGCAAGGGATCCTGAGCGGCTAAAGCGTCGATTTTCTTCGTATTCATCATGCGAGGAACCCATCCCCAAACAAATAAGATCGAAAGAATTATCCCTGTAGCACATAACAGAAGCCATTTTTTGCGCGCAGATTTGTGTTTCGTTTGGATGGAATCGCTCATTCTATCCCTTCTTGTTCAATGGATTGATGTTCTGGTGGGACATACGGCACATGTTTTGCATGCAAATAAGGATTTTCTTTATGGCGTAAATAAGAAAACATCACCGGCACAAAAAAGAGCGTCGTCAACGTGGCAATGGAAAGTCCACCAATCACCGCTCTACCCAAAGGAGCATTTTGTTCCCCCCCTTCACCTAGTCCTAATGCCATTGGAATCATCCCCACAATCATTGCTAGGGCCGTCATTAAAATGGGCCTGAGGCGGGTCAATGCCGCTGTGTGGATCGCTTGGATGTTTGTCTTACCTTCTTTCAGTTGGAAATTGGCGAAAGTAACTAACAGAATACTGTTGGCGGTGACCACGCCAACACTCATGATGGAGCCCATCAGCGAAGGAATGTTAAAGGTGGTGCCTGTCAGGAATAGCATCCAAATAATTCCCGCTAAGGCTCCTGGGATAGCTAGGGTGATGACAAAAGGGTCAAGCCATGATTGAAAGTTAATCACCATAATGAAATAAACCAAGATAATGGCAAAAATAAAGCCGAAGCCGAGTTTCTTAAAAGCCGTTTTCATATTTGAAACCACGCCACTGATGATAATGTTGTTGCCTGGCGCCATTTTGTCTTTATATTCATCTACAATGTCTTGAATGTCGGAAGCCACTCCGCCCAGATCCCTTCCTTGCACGTTGGCATAAATATCATAGACAGGTTGGATATTGAGGTGGTTCACCACCCCTTGAGTCGGACGCCGCTCAAGCGTACATAGGTCGCATAACAGTTGCGATTGTTGGGTCAAGGGACTAGATACAGGAATATGTAATAGTCCTTCGACACTATTGACGCGATATTTTGGATTTTGTACAGCAATGAGGTAGGGGATGCCCGACTTTCTATCTAGCCAAAAATTTGGGGTAAGTGTCGTACTATCGCTAAAGTTAAGCAGGATGTCAGTGGTGACGTCCAACTGATTGAGCCCTGCAGTCGCAATCTTCATTCTATCGACCTCTAAAAACAGCTCAGGCAAATCCACTACTTGGTGTAGATGGGTATCGACCGCTCCAGGCACATGGGAGATCCTTTCGATGAGTTCGCGGGCGATTTTTAAGTTGTTATCTTTATCATATCCTGACACCTTGACATTGATCGGTGTTGGTAAGCCGAGGTTTAAGATTTGATTCACCATATCGGCTGGTTGGAAATAGAAAAGTAAATCTGGAAATTTCTTGTTTAGATGCTCGCGTAGCATTCCCATATATTCTTGCGTGCTATATTTTCTTTCAGGCTTTAGGGAAAGAAGGATTTCTCCATCAAACCCACCCACTGTTGCACTGTCTCCAAACGCTAGCGTATAAGGCACAGGATTTAATCCGATATTATCGATCAACATGGCGATATCATCGGGATGGATCACTTTGCGTATTTCCGTTTCCACTGCGCTAAAATGTTCAGCTGTCATTTCGATGCGTGTGCCAGAAGGCGCTTTGACATGCAGCCTCAGTTGGCCTGCATCGACCGAAGGGAAGAAATCGGCACCGATAAACGGTGATATCAGCAACGCACTGCCAAAGATCAACCCGAAAACAATGAGGATAATGATGCGATTGTCTAGTCCCCATTGCAGCGTTGAACCATACGATTCGCGAAAGCGGTGAAATCTCTCGGAAAATCTGACGTGATATCTGTCCAAAGCCGTTTTTGGTCCACCCCCCGTATACAAATACATCTCAGGGGGCAGAATGAATTTAATCATCACAGGCACCAGCGTACGCGATAAAACATACGAAGCAATGATCGCAAAAACCACTGCCAAAGCGAGGGGAGTGAACAGGAATTTGGCCGGACCAACCAGCAAGATGACAGGTAAAAATACAATACAGATCGATAAGGTTGAGACAAAGGCCGGAATGGTCACTTCATAAGAACCATCTAAAATGGCCCTTTCTAAGGGTTTCTTGCCAGTAATATTGCGGTGAATGTTTTCGATCGCCACCGTGGCATCATCGACTAAGATGCCGATAGCTAAGGTGAGCCCCCCTAATGTCATGATATTCAAGGTCTCGCCCATCAAACTCAAAAAAATGATTGAGGTCATGATCGACAGTGGAATTGATATCAGGACAATCAAGGTGCTACGCCAGCTGCCCAAAAAGAGCAGTACCATAATGCCTGTTAAAACGGCGGCTAATATGCCTTCAGTGATGACTCCTTCGATCGCCTTTTTTACGAAGATCGACTGGTCGAAGATTAAGTTGATGTCCATTCCTTTGGGTGCAGCCGCCCGTATGGTGGGCAATAGCTTCTTCACTTCGTTGACGATATCAAGGGTAGAGGCGGCGCCATTTTTTAAGATCTGCATTAACACAGATCCTATCCCATCGCGCCTCACTACATTGGTCTGAGGGGCAAATCCATCATGGGCAAAGCCCACATCGCGCAAAAACACAGTTTTCTGATCCACTACGGCAATGGGGATGTCATTAAAGGCGTTAGGTTCGACGGGAGTATTGTTCACATTGATATTATAATCATAAGTGCCGATGCGAGAATCTCCAAGAGGAGTTGTCAGCACCTGACTTTGGATGGCTTTATTGACATCGCGTGCTGATAAGCCTCTCGTTTGCAGAGCCAGCGAATCAACATCCACCATCAATTGTCGTACAGTGCCACCATAGGGTGTTAGAATGGTAGCACCAGGCACCGTGCCAATGGCTTGGCGGATGCGCCAGTTGCCATAGTCATAAAGCTGCGATTCAGAGACAGATTCCCCAGACAAAATCATTTGCACGATAGGTACGGTATTAGCATAATAGCGCAAAATGATTGGAGGCAAAATTCCAGGAGGCATGCGTTTTAGGATGGCTTGTGAGATAGATGTCGCTTCAGCAATAGCTGCCGGAATTTCTGCTTCAGGATGGAAATAGAGGCGGATCAACCCGATCCCATTGACCGTTTGTGATTCCATCCTTTCGATATCATTGACATTATTAAAAAGGGAATATTCACTATAAGTAGTGATGCGTTCGGCAAATTCTTCGGCAGGCAGTCCGTTATATTGCCAGATCACACTAAGGATAGGAATATTGATATGGGGAAAAATATCCTTAGGTGTTACAAACATGAAAACGGAACTCATGATTGAAATCAACATGGCGATAACAACAAAGGTATAAGGGCGTCTTAGCGCGAGTTCAACAATCCACATGTTCTAAAATAGTTTTTTTGTTTGATGGAGTTCAATATATTCCTAAGACATTGTTTTGCAAATAGAAATTGTCCTTGCTCATAAGATTTGGTCATCACAAATTAGAGTACCACACTATTTGAACGCGAAGGTCGCGAAGCAGGCGAAGTCAACGCGAAGATTTTTCTTCTGTGGATATGCTCTTATAAATTCATGAAGCTCAATTTCTTTCTTATATAAAATTAACAAGATTTTCAGCAGGGCTATTGATTAATTTCGAGGAGAGAATGGTCGAAGATGATATCAGAAGGTTTGTCTTGAGCATGTGCTTCAATAAATAAAAAATTTCTTCGCGTTATCTTCGCTAACTTCGTGACCTTCGCGTTCAATATAGTGCGGTACACTAATTTGTGATGAGCTATAAGATTAAGGTTAATCGTTCCCAACTTCTTTCTTGCTCTTGCCTACTTATTTAGGAGGAATCAATGCTGGTCTCTGGTTGCATTTGAACTAAATTAATCGGCGGTTTATGTTATATCGAATGCCAACTTTTGAGTCACATTCGGTATAATTGCTTAGGATTTAAAGGATTGTACAAGAGCCTAAATCAAAGATTGCGCTTCCACGCGCAATCCTGGGGGATATCTGAAATATATACACTTGTTTTTGAGCATTTCTTTAGGGTTAATGGGTGGCTGTTCTGTAGGGCCCTCTTATACTCCACCCTGCATTGAGGTGCCCGCTGAGTGGAAAAATCTAAGTGATGATGCATGTGCAGAACTCCTTGAATGCAACAATGCAGAATTAACGTACCTGGATTTTTGGTGGCAAGTTTTTGAGGATGACGAGCTCAACAACTTAGAATCTTTAGCCATCACCAACAACCGTGATCTCTTAGTGGCATTAGAACGCATTCAAGAAGCGCGCGCCTTGATGGGGATTGCTGCTTCAAATTTTTACCCCCAGATCACTTTAAACCCCTTATATACCAATATGGGGGAGTTGATAAAAAATTACGTAAATCCAGCAAATGCTGCTAATTTGACCACCACAAGTGCCTTTCGCGCCCATGAACTGCTTTATCTATTACCTGTGAATTTGAGTTATGAAGTGGATTTATGGGGTCAAATTAGAGATCAATATGATGCGGCCAAATACAGCTGGTTAGCTCAACAAAAAGACTACGAAGCTGTCATGTTGACGCTAACATCAAGTCTGGCCACTGCCTATTATCAATTGCGTGCGGCAGATACACAAATCGATTTACTGTCAAAAGTGCTAAAAACGCGCCAGAAGGCCTTTAAGATCAATAGTGATCGCTATGAGGAACAAATTGCCTTTTATGCCGACGTCGCCTTTGCTGCCGAAGAGATTGATAGTGTCCTCACCCAATATCATGAAGTGCTCCGTCAACGAAGTGTTTTGGAAAACCAAATCGCTGTTTTAATCGGCATGCCAGCTTCTCAATTTTGTCTGGATTACCAGCCTCTAGAAGGGCTGCCTCCATGTATACCAGAAGGTATTCCCTCTGAAATGCTTCTCCGGCGTCCTGATATAGCTGAAGCAGAATATAATACCCGTGCTGCTCATGCTTTGGTGAAAGAGGCCTATACTCAATTTTATCCATCTTTAATACTGACAGCCACAGGAGGATTTGAAAGTCCCGTTTTCAAAAACTTTTTGAAATGGATTAGTCGCTATTGGGTGGAAGGAGGACAAATTAACCAGCTCATCTTTGATGGCTTTAAAACGCCCTATACCTTGCAACAACAAATTATGCGTTTTCAAGAGGCTAGTGGTCAATACCAACAGCAAGTACTTAAAGCCTTTCAAGAGGTTGAAGATGCGTTAACAAATATTGAAGCTTATGCTAAGGAGTATGAGAGCACTCAAGCCACCACACAATGGGCACAAAAAGCCTATCAACTCTATGTTGACCGTTATGACATGGGAGTCATCTATTACATCGATGTGGTAAATACTGAGCGAGATTTACTCAATTTTCAAATCACGCTGAATGCCCTACAGGGGTATCGGTATATTGCTACCATCCAATTGATTAAAGCCCTAGGAGGGGGCTGGTGAACATACACTTATGACAACGTCATCATTAGCCCTCATATGTGATAGTCCTCATGCAACCCTAAGCTCCTCTACTACAGCCCTGACACCGACATCTCGATTCGATGCCTCCGATCTTTTGAAAACTATTAACACGGTGATTAGAGATGGATTTGAAAGAAATAAACATCATAATAGCCGACACATCGCCAAGAGCCGTCAATTGATGCTTGCCAATGCGCAGCATTTAAAAGGGGAGGGGACGATCGTTATTTTGGGTGCTGGGCCTTTAGAGCCATTAAGAGAGCTCATTAGGCGCTGCAGTGAGTTGATTCTAATAGATTATGATCTAACAATGCCCCTCGAGGTTACGCGGCAGCTAGATTTTTACGAACAGCAAAAAGTCACTATTCTTAATGCTGATTTAACTGGTGGGTTATGCAAACAAATAGATGCCCTTTTTGTTAGAGCTTACACAAATGGATTAGGCGTATGTCAAGTCCACGAAGAAATCATCGATCTATTGAATGATTTCACTCCGCAAAAACTTTTTGCGCGTATAGACGCAGATTATGTCATATCATCACTGGTGGCTAGCCAGTTGCCGGCATTTTGTGTCGAGTATACTGATGAGAAGTTGGATGAATTGGCTTCTCTATGGCAAGGTTCGACATTCCAAATTCCAACCGAACAAAAGGAAAAATACAGGAAAGCCTTCGATCGGTTGGCTAAGGCTCTTTTTAAGAATCATATTGAAGACATAGCAGCGCTTGTCAAGCCTTCTGGAAAGGCTTATTTTGGGGATACATTTAATGCGATCGAATATGTTGGACTCACTGATCGGCAACAATTAGTAAAGCCGAAGAGTGGGTTTTATTTAGCGGAACTAGAAACAGCTCTTACGACGAGTGCACATTTTAAGGTTACAAAACTTAAGAAATGGACTTGGTTTAGCGCTCCTCAGCGCAATAAAGCCTTCAATGTGCAGGCCTATGTGTTGCAAAAGAATCCTCGCGATGAGCCTCACAATGAGTTCGAATCGACCACCTGCGCGTGCATTATTGCTTAAAAAAAGAATAGACAGGAACGATTCATTTTCATTAAACCTAGCATAGTTATTTTTATATAGGTGGATAATGACTACACAAACCTCACGTTTTTCCTCTTTTGCATACCTTAATACAAGCCAAACCCTAGGCGCATTTAATGACAATTTCTTTAAATTGCTCGTGGGTTACTTTTTGATAAAAATGGAGGGGGCCGAAAATAGCCAGCGGTTATTGGCGGTGGCGGGAGCTGTGTATGTACTCCCGTTTTTAATTTTTTCCAGGGTAGGGGGGCAGTTAGCCGATCACTTCAGCAAACGTAACGTCATTATTGTAACACGCCTCTGTCAATTGGTAGTAGGTCTGCTCTCTATATTAGCCTTTCATTTCGAAAGTAAACTTGGTGCATATTGTTGCCTTTTTGCTCTGACCACTTTTAGCACCATTTTTACGATCGCTAGAAATAGCGTTTTGCCTGAATTAATCCCCAAAGAGAAGATTTCTAAAGTCAATGGTATCATGGCTTCATTTAGTTTTTTGGGGATTATTGTCGGTGCTTTTTCAGCTTCATTTATTCTCGAAATTTCCAACCACAATTTCGTGATGGCTGGAATGTTTTTGACTTTCATCGCTTCGCTATCATTATTAGCGAGTCTATGTGTTGAATACACGCCACCGAACAGAGGTAAGCATAAAATCAAATTATTTTTCTTGGCAGAGATATACGACAGTTTAAAATTGGCCTACCAGTATCCTTCGCTTTTGCCCTCGATTTTTGGGGCGGCGTATTTTTTGTTTTTTGGGGCCTTTTGCCAGCTGAATATCATCCCTTTCGCCATGCAGTCATTAAATATGACAGATGTGCAGGGTGGTTACTTGTTCCTACTGAGTGCAGTTGGTATAGGAGCAGGTTCCCTTTTAGCGGGCAAAATTTCGGGCAATACTGTTGAATTGGGCTTAATTCCAATTGTAGGGGTTGCCATGGGAGTTTGTTGCTTTTTCATGGATATTTTTTCTGTGAGCTTTACGGCCGTAGTAATATTGGCTATTCTCATCGGACTGTTTGGCGGCATGTTCGACATTCCACAAGAATCCAATATTCAATTGCAAAGTCCGCAAGAGTCTCGCGGTAAGATCATTGCAGCTTCTCGTTTTTTAAGCTTTTTTGGGGTGTTATGTGCTTCCGGCTTGCTGTATATATTAAGTGAAGTTTTTCACCTTAATGCTAGCACAGGATTTTTGATTTTAGGAGCCTTGACATTAGTCGTCGTGGCTCTGTTGAGTGCATGCTATTTTAAAAGTTTAAAGCGCTTTCTTGGTGGAGGGGCTTTTAAGCGCTGTTTATAACTATTGTAGGTTCCTATCTAGCAGATCTGTCGGCACCAGACGTTCAAAAGTCTCTTTAAACAATCGATATAATTGTTTTTCCTTTACAGTGGGCTGGCGTAGTTCAGGGATGTTTTGGTTGATCCCCAGAAGCGTTTTCCATTCACTCATAGCTGCATTGTTACGTGGGTCTTTTAATACCTGGATTTGGACTCGCATGGCTTCAGCATAATCAGGATAATCAGCTAAGCGCGACAGTTGAGCCTCTTTTAAAGCGATCATACTCTTTCTAGTTACTTGATTGATGTGGTTGACGCAGGAAGACATAGCAGCATCGAATTGGGTGAGTTGCTCTTCGTCTACTGAGGAGTTTCGCAATGTTTTGTAAGCTGCATAAAAATCATCTGTTAAAAATGCATTAATAATAGGATCGAGCGCGTCATTTTTAAAGCGGAAATGTATAGGGGAGTAGGCGTCAATTTCACGAGGAAAAATCAAGGAAACCTGTGCTGAAATCCTGTCGTTTAAGTTGGCGGTGACTTTGGACAGTAAAGTAGTTGTGTCCCACCCAGCGGTAATACGTTGTCTTATCTGCCCCCTAACTCTGTAATCGTTATCGCTGTCACTATCATCACTCACGCTACTCTCAGAGGAGGAGGACTCGATTTCGGTTGATGCATCGTGAAGATTTGTCGAGGTTTCATCATCAGCGAATCCGTGCATTTCATCATCACTTTGGTCTGCAAATGACGTCGGAGTCAACAAAGCTGGAGGCGGGGTTTCATGGAATTGATCCATAGCCCAAAGGTCTGGTTCTGCTGTAGGTGAATTTGTTGCGTTCAATTGTAGTGGCCAATAAAGATGAGTGCGTTCTGAGCTAACCGGAAATGGCATAAAAACCTCGAAGTTTGAATTTAAAGGCTTGGGATCGATGTTTAATTAAAAATATTATATTTAATCATTATATGTTAATGCTTACTTAAATTCAAGTATATTAAGCATTACCTTTTGTACTTATTCATACAGATACCTCCCAGGAAACCGTATATGTTCACGCAATGGTGTCAACTTAAAGAAATCGTTAGTATAAAAATAGAAAATATATAGCACAAGTATCTGGCTAAAACATGTACTTATAAAAAAGAAAAACATGATAAACACGATCGCTTAAGCGGCAGGATATCCCCTTTGCTTCAGCCTTGTTGCATAAATGGAGCACACCGTAATTCTTTTATCATAAACAGGTTTGAAACACAGAGGCACAGAGAACACGGAGAAAGAGAAAAATTAGAGATTGATTGTGGTATATGCCTAAGGACAGTTTATTTTTTCTTCCCTCTCCGTGCCCTCTGTGCCTCTGTGTTTTAAATTTTTTATCTTCAATGGTTTATCGTTATATTGGATTTATGCAACAAGGTCCTTTGCTTCATCCTGCCGCTTGCGATCTTGCCTATCTTGTTATTTCATAAACACATGTTTTATCCAGATACTTTTACTCTTTCATTTCTATTTTCAATATAATAATTACTTTAAGTTGACACCATTGCATGTTCACGAGTGTGTGGCTTTCCTGTCCGTGTGTGTGCTCGTGTTGGTGCCCGAAAGAAGAGTTTGAATGAAAAAGTGATAGATAAGGTTCAAAGGTTTAAAGTTCTTAAGATAGCGTGTAGATAAATTCGGGCACCGGTATGCGCACGCACACGGGCACGAAATTTATTCACTTAGATTGCTACTGTGAACATGTACAGGCAACCACTCGCATGTGTGAAGAGTCCATATATACCGTTTTTCTGTTAAATTATTTTTTGTTACTTTATTTTTAGCTTTATTCATTATTTCTTGAGGAGTTTTCTATGAATACTTTGGAAAGGCCGCTAAAGAGATATTTGGTGTGTTTTTTGATGTTTGTTTTGTTCGGGACTAGAGTGCTGGCAGTCGATTCTGATTTACCACAAATGGGAATCGATGCTTCTGGGAATATTATTGCTGTGTGGCAAACATATGACACTAATGGCAACTATTATGTGCAAACAGCTTCACACCCACTTGGGGGCAGTTGGTCAGCACCTGTCACTCTTTCTCCCTCAGGACAATATGCCACAAACCCTGTTATAGCTGTGGATGGTTTGGGTAATGCCGTGGCCATATGGGGTGCCGTGGATCCTACCACGGGAAATACCCTTCTTTATGGGGCGATGCTTACTGTTGGTAATAGTTTGATTACTGCTACATGGACCTCAGCTGTACAAATTGCGGCTTCAAGCAATAATGTGCTTAACGGCTATAGTGTGAATATCAACGATGGTCTAGTTGCAAAGAATGTGGTGGCCATGTGGAGTGCCTATGACAGTGTAGGCATGAATCGTGGCGTATATGCATCCACAGCTTTGTTGGGAGGAAGTTGGAGCACACCTGTAAGAGTCTCTGGTTCCTGAGTTGTTGTAGCTAAGGCTACAACGATTTGAATTTGATTTCTACCTGATCGACGATGGGTTCTTTACCATCGAAGTTCACGTGCAAAGGTGTGACCACAATTTGTGGATCGCATAACAGTTCAGCCATGATCGAAAAGTTGGATTGGCATTTGATAAGGCAATCAAATGTGGGCATGGCGTCAATATCCTCAAGCAGTGCCTGAAGAGTGTGCTGATGACTGAGTGTATGCGAGAAAATAATGTTGGGATTTTGAAGAGCGATAGCAAAGTTGATGGCAATTTGTTGCGCATTTGGGTTGTCCGTAAAAATATAAACAACGAGAGGCTTGTCTGGAAATATTTGTGCGACTCTTAGAATTTCGGAGATATAGTAACTTTGTGGTGGATAGAGTAGGTAGTCGAGTTCTCGGAATTTCGAGGTAGTGGTGTAGATCTTACTGCTTCTGCGGACATCTACAGCTACATGTATGGCAGTATGAGTGGAAGGAGTTGGTTGCGTCGTGCCTCCAGTTTTTTTTTGCTTTAGACACTCCACAAGTTCTCGTCGGAATTCACCATCATCCCAGTCGATGGGGATTTTTAATTTATTGAGATCTTTCTGTAGCTTATTTGAATTAATCTCAGATGCAGTAGGAATCACCAGCAACGTGGAAGGGGGGGCTTCCAATAGTTGAGATATGTGAGAGATCGTCAACGTTTTTTTAAAATGGAACGGGCCTTCAAGATGTTGATCCAATTCACTAAGTCTTAACTCATCTGAAAAAAGAAACGGTCGATACAGAAAAGGCAGTCCATATTGGCGTGCAATCCATTTGGCGTGAGCGTAGGCCATCAAAATATCTTCAAACAACCCACTATGTAAGCTGTAGGTGATGGCGTTTTGATTCTGGGGGACAGAAGTGGGGTATAAATATTTTTTTTTCTGGAGCTTTGTAGACCTCCTGTCGTTGTCATTTTTCCATAGGAGTCGCTTGTTTTCGGCTAACATTAACGGTTTTTCAGATAAGACTCGCCCTTGTTTATCTGCCATGCATAATTCATAAATCAGCTCCTCCATTGAAAGCTGGTCGCCAGCATCACCAGCCAAATCCATGGTTAGATAGCCGTTTGGACTGGATTTGATGGTTTTTTCCAAATAGATGGTTTGCTCCGTTCTCTCCATTTTTGAAAAAGCGAGGTTGCTGATGACAAGGTCATATTTTTGAATTTGATCAAAAGCGGTTTGATCAATGAAATGCACGTTCTTAATGCCCATAAGACCAAGATATTTGCGACTCAACGCATTGCATTGTGGTAGGTCAAGGATGGTATAACTAGCAAAATGGCATATATCAGCTAATATTTTGCAGAGCCCTCCATAACCACCCCCAATTTCAAGAATGTGCATATGGTTTAATTTGTCACCGAATTCGCGCTTTAAATCACCTGCGATCTTGATATAGCGCAATGTTGTAGGAGAGAATTTTCCGAGATTGTCATAATTGTAAACGATAGGATTGCCCAAGCTATCGTTCAGGCGGAATTGCTCGCTGAAATCCAATAGCTCGGGATACTCTTTACGGATAGCTTCTAAAGCTTTAAGGCCTTCTTCATATGAAACATTTTCCAAAAAGTATCTATAGTAGGGATTTCTTTTAAATTGGGAGAAAGCAACATCATTTGTGGCAGCTTGCTGGCAGATGTGCACAAATTGTTTTTTTGTGTAAGTGCCTTCAGGGTGAATATACGAAGCTTTAAGGGCAAGGCATACTATGCATAAGAGGCGTAAATAGTACATGTTAGGTTTCTTGTTTTTTGACAACTTGAAGGTGATAGCGTAATGGATTTAAGAGTTTCCTTCATCTTAAAAAGACTAATAAACAGATTGCTTTTAGGGTGAAAAGGTGTGTATACAAAAGCCGACACCATTGTGTGAAGACATATGGGGTAATTTCAGCAGACTCGAATGGTTATTTTATGGAGGTTATATGGAGTTTGAAAAAAGCTTGAAGTTCATATCAGTTGGTGTATTGATAGGGGGGATTTTTTTTGGTGAAACCGCTGTTGGTGCAAACCAAAACAATGATCTCCAATTAGGGATCGATTCTCTAGGCAACGCCATTGCTGCATGGGATGTCGTGGATGCTAGCAACAATCGCTTAATTCAAGTGGCTACTATGACCGCGAGCGGTACTTGGAGTACTCCTGCTACCCTATCTCTTACAGGGCAAGTTGCAGAGTCTCCAAAAATTATTGTCGATTCAAGTGATAATGCCGTAGTGATATGGACTGCTGTAGATGCTACGAATCAGGTAATGGTACTTTATGCTTCAATGCTTGTCGCAGGTACTGGAGGGCACTGGACTACACCTGTCCAGATTTCTACTTCTCAATGTAATGTGGCTAGTGACTATATCTTAGTCGTCAACAACAATAAGAATGTTGTAGCCCTATGGAATGCTGTTGATACTACCACAGGTCTAACAAATGTTTATTCTGCAATGGTTAAAATTGGCGGGAGTTGGAGTGCCCAAAAGCAGGTTTCGCAATAGATATCTATCATAGATGGGACGTGTTATATCTCTATTGTAGCTGCTGGATCATCAAAAAGAGATCTGTATTGCCCACTGGGGCTACTTGTAAAGGAGCGGCTACCGTCTGGTTTATAGCTACCATGTCTCCACTAGTAAGAGTTGTCACAACTAAATATGAAGCAAAAGCTTGCGCTGTCGGGGTGTAGTGAAAATCACTTCCAGGGACGGTGGTGCCATTCACATTGATAGAAATCGTTCTATTCCCAGCATTATTTATTGATACACCATACTGAATTAGGAAGGTGCCGGATGTATTGACTGTGATCGAAGTGCTTCCTTTGCCACCCCATGAATAAGTCGTGGGATCTGAATTACTTGATTGGAAATCCAATCTCATAAAACCTGTCGGGGTCGCGGCCGTATTACCTGTAGTATAAAATGAAGCAAATCCCACTGGCCCACGCGGACCTGTGGGCCCTGTGGATCCGGTTGGTCCTGTAGGTCCCGTTGGTCCCGTGCGACCTGTTGCTCCCGTAGGGCCTGTAAATCCAGTTAATCCAGTCAGTCCTGTGGCGCCTGTGAGTCCGGTCATGCCGGTAAGCCCTGTCAACCCAGTTTGTCCGGTGAGTCCTGTTAAACCTGTTGAGCCAGTAAAGCCGGTCAATCCAGTGAGGCCAGTGGCACCGGTTAAGCCGGTTGACCCAGTAAGACCAGTGGATCCGGTCACACCGGTTATACCGGTAGTTCCTGTGAGGCCAGTGAGGCCCGTAGAGCCGCTAAGTCCAGTCAGCCCCGTAGAGCCAGTTTGTCCGGTGAGTCCTGTTAAGCCAGTCAATCCAGTGAGGCCTGTCGCTCCGGTTAAGCCGGTTGACCCAGTAAGACCGGTGGATCCAGTCACGCCGGTTAAGCCGGTAGTTCCTGTGAGGCCAGTGAGGCCCGTAGAACCGCTAAGTCCAGTCAGCCCCGTAGAGCCAGTTTGTCCGGTGAGTCCTGTTAAGCCTGTTGAGCCTGTAAAGCCAGTAAAGCCAGTGAGGCCTGTCGCACCGGTTAAGCCGGTTGACCCAGTAAGACCGGTGGATCCAGTCACGCCGGTTAAGCCGGTAGTTCCTGTGAGGCCAGTGAGGCCGGTAGAACCGCTAAGTCCAGTCAGCCCCGTAGAGCCAGTTTGTCCGGTGAGTCCTGTTAAGCCTGTTGAGCCAGTAAAGCCGGTCAATCCA
>Ga0206894_1021_pt1 | contig 44891 bp, 32 predicted proteins | sample Alteio_BWOrgHeat_54_FD_152953 | JGI IMG/M metagenome (GOLD analysis project Ga0206894, IMG submission 152953) | Enriched cells from forest soil in Barre Woods Harvard Forest LTER site, Petersham, Massachusetts, United States -... | ecosystem: Environmental > Terrestrial > Soil > Temperate forest >...
CCTGAACATGTACCTTTTTTTTCGCCTTTCGCCTTTCGCCTTTAGCTTTTAGTGGGATCGCAAAGCCTCAGCGATAGGCATCTTAGCCACTCTAATGCCAGCCAATAGTGAAGCTACTATGGCGGCAATAGTGCTTAAGCCCATCGAGCTGAAAATCATTTCAGCTTGGAACTTAAATGAAATATAGAACGGAATCGTCATACCTGGGCCCGGTGGTAGGAGGATTTGGTTCTCCAAAAAGGTCTTCAGGATAAAGTAAGTGAGGGCGATCCCTAATAAGCTGCCGAGGATTCCTAGGAATGCCCCTTCCAGCGTTATCAGGCGCATCACATCAGTGACAGACTCTCCATTAGCTCTGAAGTTGCCAATCTCTTGCTTGCGCTCGAGGATGGCAGATGAGATAGAATTGAAGATCCCTAACAGGACGATAGATAAGATGATCAATTGAATGATGTGAAACTGAGCTTCTAGCCAATCTACAGAGTGTTGATAGTAGACTAAATCGAGCACCGCAAAGGATGTTGCTTCTAAAGCGGGATATGCTTTTTCAAAAGCGCTGGCAAAAACATCCCAATCCGTGTAATCCCTAAGGCCAAGGGCGATGAGTTCAACGCTATTGGTAGCTAACAGCTTTTGAGCTTCTTTCAATTGGATACGAAAGATGCGACTATCGAAATCGACGGTACCTGTATTAAAGATGCCTGTGACAACGAGCTCACTTTGGTTGATATTGCCTTCGATGGAATTGACCATGACAGTCACCTTATCTCCGATGACCAGATCTAGTGCTTTGGCAAGTCCAATGCCGATGAGCAAGCCATTGGGTTGATCGACAAGTTGTTCCCCAGATTCAATATTGAGGTCGTAGAAGAAAGTGTGTTCTTCCCTGGCATCGATGCCTTGTCCAGCGCCGCTGACAGTGATGTTGCCTTTCTTTAGCAACGCGGGAAAGTTAACCCGGGGGAATATTTGTTTGACAACATCCTGTTCAGCTAGGTATGTGCGTATGTTTTCCCAATCGGCTATCCAATGTTCCCAAGGTTTCTGGTATACTGTGTTGCGATACCCCTTGGTGTTGATTTGACCATGTCCATACATAGCGTGGATGGTGCTTTCGCGGTAATTATTCAAAACTCCATTGATAAAGCCTTTAAAGGCAAACAATACCCCTGTACCCATGGCTACGGTGAGTAATACAGCGATCGTGCGTCTGTAATTGCGGAAGAGATTCATAAAGGAAAGGAATATCATGATATATAGCCTGGCTTCTAATTAGGTTACAAGGACACCATCTTGGATGTGTAAATTATCGTGCGCATATTTTTGGACCATGGGATCATGCGTCGTTAAAATCACGGAGAGTTCCTTTTGCTTCACGAGTTGGTCGAAGATCCCCATGATTTCTTTGCCCGTCTGTTGATCTAAGCTACCCGTGGGTTCATCACCGATGATCACTTCGGGTTTTTTAGCAATCGCGCGCGCGATAGCCACGCGTTGGCGTTGTCCGCCGCTAAGTTCCGATGGGCGCTTCATGCGGTGTTGCCACAGGCCAACGGCTTCTAAGGAGTCGCGACAGCGCAGATTAATTTCGTCAGGGGTGAGGCCTTGTCTCGCAAGAAAGTAGGAGACATTTTCTTCAGCCGTGAAGACAGGGATGAGGTGAAATTGTTGGAAGATGAAGCCGATTTGGAATTTGCGGATGGCATTCATTTGGCTTTGCTTCATATGGGCTACATTGGTGCTTTGATAAGCCATTTCCCCTTTTTGGACAGGTTCGATGAAGCCTAGCAAATTGAGCAGTGTCGATTTACCGGAGCCGGAGGGGCCGGAGATGGTGACAAGGGAGTGTTTGGCGATGCTGAGACTCATATCTCTTAGAGCTTCAATGTGATATGAGCCTAGTTTGTATGAGAATACGATGTTTTTTAATTGATAGAGAATTGCATCATTTGGATTACTCAAAGCGGCACCACAAAATTTGGATTTAATGCGAAGAGTTTAGCATACGGAAGAGAATCCTGCAAGCGCACAAAAAGCAAAGGAGGGTCTTCCCCCAAAGAGGGGGGGAGATGAAGAAGGCTAGGTGGAGGATCTGGTTCATAACAAATGAGTGTACCACCCTAATTGAACGCGAAGAGCGCGAAGCAAGCGAAGATCAAGCGAAGAGTGCACTTGACGTTTTATGATTAAATAAATACTTTACAAGTTTGCGAGTCAGTCCTTTTGTCCATACTTATGAAACCACGAGGTTTTATGTTAAAAACGTTTATTCTTTGCATGTTAACATGTTTTCCTCTCGCATTAAATGCGGCTGTTTCGGAGGGGGAAGGGCTTGAGAACCAAATGTGGGTGGATATCAAGGCTCATAATTGGGTGGCGGTGCAATCGAAGTTAGCTCCCTACTTTCAATCGATACACACCGATGGGGCAAGAACTAGAGAGCAAGAGCTGGCGTTGATCAAGCAGCTAAACATCAGTGATTACACAATCTCTGATTTCCAAGCCACAGGTGGCACACAAAGTACCATCATCCTTACTTACAATATCACTATTAGTGAAACGATTGATAAAGAGCGTTTGGTGCAAAAAACAAGTCCGCGCATGAGCGTGTGGCAAAATATTAATGGTGTTTGGCAGTGGATTGCCCATGCCAACCTAGTGCCCGTATCACAATAATCTCGCTTGCGTAGACATTGGTTTGAAACACAGAGGCACAGAGAACACAGAGAAAGGGATTTCGTTTCATTAATTGAGTGCAGTGTCGTCTTTCCTTGCCCTCTCTGTGTTCTCTGTGCCTCTGTGTTTCAAAATGTCGCTCGTAGCCCTTCCCTCAATAATCTCGTTTCCACTTCAGCAAAAGTTGTCCTTGTGAGTCGTCACCAACTTCGGCTTGTAGCTTGAATTGATCGGTGAGGACCGCCTCAATGGCAAGGGAGTTTACATCGCTTTTGTTGATGGAGATGAGAATATTATCTGAGATGTATTTGCCTACCTGTACAGTCACTTGGCTTTCTTCGCTATCGCTTTTGCGTATATCTAGGCGGTCAATGCCGAGGGTGTTGCGTATTTTGGTGAGTACATCAGGGCCTTTGCTTCTACTGCCGAGGTTGGTGATTGATTCACTGAGTTGAGAACCTTGAAAGGGCGATATTTCCGAGGTACCCCGATTAAAGAGAATCCATGAGAGGATTTCACGTTGAGGAAGGGGAGGGTTTGAGCGAAAAGAAACACTTGGGTTTTTGATTGGCCCTTTGAGGATAATATCCACTACGACTTCGTCTAGATCTTTGCTGGCAATGATATATAGGGTGGTTTTCTTTTCCACTTCTCCGGCAAAGGTGATAGTTCCTTGATCTATTGTAAAAGGCTTGCCATTGAAATTGTATTGACCATGTGCGACTTTGACATCGCCAAAAAATTGTGCTATGGGTGTGGTCCCTTGGACTTTTATATCGCCTTTCCATTCAGATGTTAGGTCTGTGCCTTTGATGCTTAAGTTGCTTGGAAAATGGAGGTTGATATCCATGACAAGCGGCCAATCTGAAGGTGGGGGGATTTTGAGGTGTGCTTGTGGGGGGGCTTCATCTTTAGGTAGGTTAATGTATGTCACTTCAACCGTATTCATCAAAGCTGGAGGTTGTTCGGGGATAACAAAATCAGCTTTGATAGCTTCCAGATCACCTGTAAGTTTACCGGCGATGGTATCTCCTTCCATGACTAACTGCCCATTAAAAAGCGCTTGGGCATAGTCTTGGTTAAAAAGAGTCATTTTTTTGATATCGAAAGCGACATGAAATGGGGAGTTGCGAGCTGTATCTAGGTGCATATGGCCAGTGGCGGTGACTGTGCCTCCGTTATCGTCGTTGCCTGCTAATGAATGTAAAATTAATTGTGAATTTGAAGCTTCGATGTGCGCAGAAAAATCGTGTAAAGTAGCGCCGATTTTAAGGAGTTCGAAGGTGCCATTTGTGATGTTGCAATGTCCGGTAATTTCAGGGTTTTCAAGTGTGCCAGCAAGGGATAGAGCAGTTTTAATGTCTCCTGAAAGAACGGGAGGATCTACCATTACGTGGAGCAATGAAGTGATTTCTGTGGTCCCTTTTAAATGTCCTGAAATAGGGGATTGTTTATCAATATTTAGATTGAAAGGCCATAGCGATGCGGTGATGGGGAGTTGCGCATCGAATTCGAGTGGAAGGTAATTGGGCAAATCGCATGATCCTTTGATTGATGTGCCATTCTCATCGAGTTGCATGGTAAGTTGCATGCTGGCTGCGGGGAGCTTTTCGAATGTCGGCTGATTGTATGTTAGATCTTTGGCATTGAGTACGATGGTGGTTTGAGGGTTATGTAAAGGACCCGAAATACGCACCTTAGTTGACAGATTTCCGGCGAGAGGAGAAGGGAGAGATAGTAAAGAGATAGGAAAGTTGCTTACTTCTAAGTTTATATCAGACTCCTCTTCGACTCGCGAGAGTGAGGTGTGGAGGGTGCTGGAGCCGATACTTAATGTGGTGTCACCTAAATTGAAAGATGAATGGGTGGCGCGCAGCGTGGTGATCGTTTGCAAGCTAAAGGGAGTGTGTGCAAATTGTCCATCTAACGCTTGGATTGTGGCTTGGATGAAGTTCTCTTTGGCATACCATTCGCCCGACGACTGGATGAAAAATTCTTTAGATGTTAGTCCTTCAAGTTGTAGGGCGAAAGGCCAATTTGATGTTTCAGAGTCTAGGGATGTCGTCAGCATTGCATGATGTAAGCTGAGGTCATTTTTGATCAGCTTATTACAGGTGATGGTGATATCACCTTTGGGTTGTGCAAAGATCTGAGAGGCCAGTGCAGACAGATGAATGTTGTTAAAGTGCATATCATCGAGATATAAGTGAGGTGATGATATTTCAATTTGCGTTGATACCTGAGCATCGCGATGGAATTGAATATTGCCATTAAGTTGACCATGCGCATGGAACGGTAGCCATTCTTGCAAAAGAGCAATATTATGATGACTACCCGATAGGTTTCCTTCGATCCAATTGTCGCTGTGAGAAAAGGTTAAACTGCCTTCAATCGACATATGAGGGGCTTTGATTTGAACCTCTGTAAGCGCAGTAGGATTGTCTTTTTTCCAATAGAATAACGTAGCGATATTAAAAGGCATGGTGTTGAGAAACGAGGCGACAGAGGCTTCACCGACAATTTGGGTGGGTGTGATGTCACATTTGATGATTCCACTTGTGCTTGCAATGGGGGCTAAGAAACCTTGTATGCCTTTGCTTTTAAGGGCTATGTCTGCATGCAAGGAGGGGATTGTGCCTGAAATTTTGGCATCAATGTCAAGGTTGCCTTCGAGTGGTTTGTCAATAAGCTTACTAAGCAGCGTTAAGTCTGCTAAGGATATGTGGAGATTGGATTCTTTAATATCCAAAGCTGGCGTAAAGTCGATATTTCCGCTGAACGATAATTTAGCGTCCTGAGCATTATGAAAGGCAAGATAAATGTTTGAAGCTTCAGGAAATCGCCCTACAAGTTGAATAGGTGTGGCGAATATTTCTGGAGGGAGATGCCAGAGGCGATAGACAGCAGGGGCAACAATGAGTGAATCGATCACGATGTTTTCTATAGGGATGCCAAGAGGTGCAGAACCATTTCCTGTTGGTGTTATCGATACAGGCAGTTGTGGAAGATGGTGTATATCTAAAGTACTGATCCGTATGCCACAGGGACGATAGTCCCTAGACCATAATCGGGAAAACGAGAAAGTGCATTTGATTTGGTCGGCATTAGCCCAAGGATCGTGGATATTACCTAATGCGACTTCATTTGCGATGACGTGGTTTGGCAAAGCAAACGAAAAGCTACCGATGTTTACCGGATAACCTGAAGTTTCGCTAACAAAGGCAGCCACGTTTTGCTTGAGATAATCTTGCACGTAGTTTGAATGCAGCACAAACCAGGCTCCAAGGCTTGTGAGCAATATGAAACAGAGAAAGTAACCCAAAATTTTACGCAGCATCATCGTTTATAGCCTTCATATTAAAACGCTTGCCCAATGCTAAAATAAACCTGAAAACTAGGGTCTAAGTGTGGGCGCCTATTCAACGGCAAAGCAATATCGAGTCTGAGAGGTCCCACAGGTGTGTGGTAGCGCAATCCCAATCCTACAGATTGAAGCTGTTGATGCACAAATTGTGGAATCGATGGTTTGTATACATTACCAACGTCATAAAAAGCCACCAACCCAAAAGGATCGACAATACGCATACGGGCTTCCAGTGAAAAAACCATCATCGATCTGCCGCCGATGGGTTTGTGGTGTGGACCAAGGGGGCTGACTGTTAGATAGCGATAGCCGCGCAGTAATGTATCTGAACCAGCATATAAACGCTCGGATGGGGGGATGCGCTGATCGCTTGCTCCCCAGATCGACCCAATCGTACCCTTTGCTGCCAGCACAAAGCGCTTGCAGGCATCTAAAGGATAATAGGCAGAGGTTGTAAGAAGGTGGGTGACATAGGCGAAGGGGTGATCGAGGGTTTGTAAAGCAGGAGTAGTCTTGAAATGAATTCCAATCCCCTCGGTGGGATCTAAGAGACTATTTGTGCGATACCATAAGAGTTGGAAAGGCACAGAGAAAATATTGAAGTCTCTGTTATTATTGGAGTGAGAGTTGCGCAAAATAGTAAACATCCCTCCATAGGAGATGCGAGTTTGATCATCTAATTGCCTTTCGATCGTTCCCGATAGGTTGATAGCAGATTCTCTAAACCCTTTGGTGACTTCGTGTTCGAGCTCGGCCTGCCAAATGAGATCTTGGCGTGAGCTACAGAAATCGGGCATGATATATCTGACATACCCCTCTTGTTTGATCTGCCAAATATTGGCTACGCAGCGTAGTTTTTCTCCCATGCCGCGCATGTTGCGGTGTTCCCATTCGCCATTGACACCAAACCCGAGGTCTGTGGCATACCCCACACCAAAGGCTACACTGCGGTGTTTGGCTTCTTTCACTGCTATTTGCATGGGAAGAGAGCCATCGAGTTGTATTGTTTCATCATGCGAGATGTTAATCGAGCTAAATAAGCCGCTTGCTTCAAGCGCATTCGCAGTGCGCACTAAGGCGCTGGGGTTATATTTCTGACCTTCGCGCCAAGCGATTTTACGGCTAAAGAAGGCGGGTAAAATTTCTTTATCACCAGTAATATACGTTGTTCCAAATGTTGCTTGAGGTCCGATGTCGATTTGAAAAACGACACTGATGGACTTTTCAGTTTGATCCGCTAAGACATCGCGATGGATCAGTTTAGCGAGGGGATATCCCTCTTTAGCTAGCAAAGTGGTTAGCCTTTCTTCGGCTTCGATGATTTTTTCGGGCAATGCAGGGGCGCCTATGATGATGCCTAAATCTTGCGGTCTTATGGATTGCAAAGGGAAGACGCAATCCGCAGTGGCCTCATTTAAGGTTTGAATTTTAAAAGCAGCGAATGGGTAGATTGGTCCTGTTTCCACCGTGAGCTTTATGAGGATTGGAGATTGCGTGGCATCAACCACAGTATCGACTTTGGCGTGATAATAGGCCATGCTTTGCAAAGCTTTAAGGAGATTGGGGATATCTTCTTCGAGTCGGCGGTTTAAAGCCGCTGCTGTTGTAGGGGGAGAATTTTCTAGGGCGACTAACTTTGAAGCAGAGTTGAGAAGGGCAAGCAAATTAGTGTCGTGGGAGCCATAAAATTCGACATGATATTGGAAGCTGATGCTTGGGGTAGCGTATAGGCAAGAGCAAGCAATGAGTAAACATGCGATGTTGAGGATTGTTTTGTGGATTAACGCCATGTTTCTAAAATAAAAGGGATAAATTACAGACTAGAATTATTATGAACTTATACAGAATGTTTATCAAATGAAAATGCAAGACGCAATTAACGATTTGACAGATAACTTGAGAAAGGCATACACATTGTACAAGTTCTGGGCATGTGCAGTCTGCCGCGGTACAGGATGGGCAAAAATTGGCAGCAGCCGGGATTTGAGCGTATTTTTTGTCAGATTCAGAAAGTTATTAATCATCTAACCACGTGTTGGTTAATGATTTATAACTTTCTGAAGATGGCGAAAAAGACGCCAAAGCCCTCGCACTGACGATTTTTGCCCATCCTGGGTAGCGGCCTAAGAGATTAGCCTGAACATGTATTACATAAGATACGAATAAAATAATGGATACCGTCAATGTATAGCTTTAAAAAGGAAGATATTTTTAAAGCTGCACTCTTTATGTCGATGCTTATCTTGCTCGGCATTGGAGTTATGTTAGGATTGACCGCTGCAAGTACAATCCTCGTCAAACGTTTAGGCGTCGATTATCTTCCTTATAACTACATTGTATTGAGTCTGATCAACATTTTGGGTTCAACAGTCTATCTGGTGTATGCTGACAAGATAAAACGAGTGCAATTGCTCAATATTCTGTTGCTATTTTCGGGAGGGGTCTTGCTAGTAGCCCGTCTCCTAATCACCAATGCATCCCATGGATCTTTTGGTGTGTTGTCGTGGGACCTCGTTTTCTTTTTTTTACTAATATATGTCGTTCAAGGTTTTAGCACAGCAGCTTTGAATACCCAGATTTGGTCGACGATCAATGATTCCTACCGTCCAGCCATAGGCAAAAAAGTATATCCCATTTTTTCACTTTGTTGGTTGATCGGGGGGATGTTGGGTGGTCTATTAGTGCATGTTTTAGTACCACTTGTCGGTGTTGGTAACCTCATCTTTGCTTGGGCATTTTGTTTATTTGCCACGATCCCTTTGGCTATGCTGTTAGATCGTAAATTCGGTGGAGGAATGCGCTGGAGGCCTGTGGAGGCTGCAGGTGCTTCAAAAGGATTTATCGCTTATATTAATGCGAATAGCGAAGTGTGGCACTATATCAGAAAATCTCCTGTGGCTTTGTATATTGTGTGCATCTGTTTTTGTTCCTATATTGTGTCATCAGCCCAAGATTTCCAATACACACAAGTGATGAATGCCACATTTCATACCGAAGCCAGTTTGAGCAAGTTTTATGGCACATACTCGATTGTTTGGTATAGCACGGCAATTTTTCTGCAGCTTTTTGTCGCTGAGAAGTTATTAGTTAACATTGGTGTTTTCCGCGGGTTTGCGGCGCTGCCGCTTGCAACTTTAATTGCTTTTGTGTTGTTGATGATCCAATTTAGTTTCTGGGAAGGTGTGTGGCTGAGATATAGCTGGAATGTTGTTGGTACAATGTTGTTTGCCAATGCTTATCAACTTTCTTTCAATGTTTTTCCAGCACACATTAGGGGACGGTTGCGAGGGTTTTGTGGGGGCATTGCTAGTCCGCTCGGAGCTTTGGTTGGTGGTATGTTGTTACTTGTTTTTCAGCAGAGCTCCTTTTTGAGTAGTTCTAGTGCTAGTTATCTATTTCCAAGTATTTTAGGGAGTATTGTTTGCGTGTATTGGCTGTATCTGGTGTGGCGAGGACGCAAGGCTTATATCGATAACTTAATCGATAATCTGCATATCGAAGAGCAGCCAAAATTGCTCGATGCTTTAGAATCCATGGAGGAGCGGCGTGAACCATTAGTCACTGTGGCTTTAACAGATATGTTGCTAAAACCAAGTAAAACGATTGATACTGAAGTGAAAAGCAAAGTCATGGATGTATTGTCAAGGCTTGGTAATGTCACTTCTCTTCGTCCACTATCCCTCTTTCTCAAAGATCCCAATCCTGTTTTGCGCGGGCAGGCGATTGCATCGATGGTGGCATTTAAAGCATTGAAGCGCAATTTTTTTGCGTTGCATTATTTGCTGAACGAAATGGAGTATCTATTAAATCATGACCCATCAAGCATCGTGCGGCTGGAAGCGGGAAAGTTTTTGTTGCACTTCTACCCTACGCATGAGCTGCCAAGATTAGTTGCAAAATTGTTAGATCATGCGGAAGGTCCGATGCGCATGATGACTATGCAAACGATTTTAGCTCTTAATGTGGAAATGATCGACATGATGGTGGTGCCTAAATTGAAGGATCCCGATCCCGCAGTGCGATGTGAAGCGACGATCGTTTTATGGAAATATCCTGATTATCGCAAACAAATCCAAGAAGTGTTAAATCGCCTTTTGAATGCACCATCACCACTTGAACAGCGATATGGACTTATTGCTCTACTACGTTTAGAAGGTGCTAAGGAACAGTTGACTTCAGTCGAGCCTCTTATGAGCTCTACAGAGTTTATTAATCGCAGTTTAGCTTGCGTCATCATGCTATCTACAATGATTCCGGAAAGTGATGAGTGGAACCAAGTGTTAACAAATCTTTTCGGTATTTTAGCAGAACCCCATTTTGAAGGTGACGAACGGCAGGTTTTTGTGGCGATGTTACCGTATGTTAACGATAGTGTCGTAGATGCCATTCTTTGGGGAACGCAACAGCTAACTCCAGAAAAACGGCAAATGGCCATGCGTGGCCTCGAAAATTTAGCTACTCTCATGTATGAAAAAATCATGGATGAATGATGAAAAATTCCTTGCCTTCAAAAAAGGCACTACCTCGCTTTCTCCCGACTTCTGCCACGTAGTGCGGTTTATTGCCCAAAGAAAAATGTAACTTAAGGAAATTCCGCACTTTGTAGCCTACAGAGTTATGTGCATTATTGTTTGATTTTTTTTTCAACGCAAAGGAAGGCAAAGGTCGCCAAGGCGCAAAGAAAGACATGTCCTATGTGAAACGATCTATAGCATAGACTGCAGCCTATTCAATGAGATCTTAACCAAAAATCGTGTACGATTACAGGATTGGCAAGATCGCACAGCGGCATGATAGACATGATATTGCGATAAAGGAGTCTTCGAAGCTAAGATGTATGAACCTTTACACCAATCCCAATGATTGCGATACAAGCGGTGCTGAGCCAAACCACACACGACATAACAGTGAAGAACTAGTTTGTTGTGTGTGGTTTGGCTCAGCACCGCTTGTATCGCAATCATTGGGTGAAGCTTCCAGCGGATTGCTGAGGCAATCCGCTGGAGATTTTTGCTGCCGCGATGGTGCTGCGCATTATCATACACTCTCAGCATTCTTGCATCTCTACTGTCTATGCTATAGATCGTTTCACATAGGACATGTCTTTCTTTGCGCCTTGGCGACCTTTGCCTTCCTTTGCGTTGAAAAAAAAGTCAAACAATAATGCAAACATCCCTGTAGACTACAAAGTGTGGAATTTTCTTCTCCAGATCCTGTCTATCATGCCTATCCCGTTATTTTTTTCCTTGATAGCTCCTGACTTCTGCCATGTAGTGCGGTTTATTGCCCTGAGAAAATGTAACTATCTGTAACTCAGTGTGATTTTTCGGGAGATGCAGAGTTGTTTAGATTTGGCAGAAGACAGGATAAAATCATGGATGAATGATGAAAAATTCCTTGCCTTCAAAAAATACGTGCCCTACATTATTTTTTTACCCTACCACACGAGGTGACTTATGACATGTAAAACTACGTTATCTATAGAACTCCCTAAACGTCCTAAGAGCAAAAAATGTTACGAGTCTTTGTGTGAGGTGGTACCAGGAGGGGTCAATTCACCGGTGCGCGCTTTTAAGGGACTAGACATAGACCCTTTGGTCGTTGAGCGTGCTGCTGGCGCTATGGTGTATGATGTTGATGGCAACTCCTACATAGATTTTTGTGGGTCTTGGGGTCCAATGATACATGGGCATGCCCATCCCGCTATTGTTGAAGCGGCGCAGTGGCGTTTGGCCCAGGGGACTTCTTTTGGAATCACCTCTACTGCCGAAGAAAAGCTCGCTCGTTTGATTACGAAACATGTTCCGTCGGTTGAAATGGTGCGCTTCGTTTCTTCTGGTACAGAAGCGACAATGAGTGCAGCGCGCTTGGCGCGAGGGTTTACGGGAAGGGATTTATTAGTCAAATTCACAGGAAATTATCATGGTCATGCCGATTTCTTTTTAGTTCAGGCAGGATCTGGCATGTTTGGTTTGACACCCACCTCAACTTCGGCTGGTATTCCAGAGGATATCATCAAGCATACGGCATGTCTACCTTATAACGATATAAAAGCTTGTCGAGACTTTTTACAACACCCTGACAATCGTTCGCGCGTGGCGGCAGTGATCATAGAGCCCATTGCTGGCAATATGGGATGTGTACCTGGGAAAGCTGAGTTTCATCAGATGCTGCGTGATGTGACAAAACAGATCGGTGCCTTGCTCATCTGGGATGAGGTGATTAGCGGTTTCCGTGTAGGCTTAGGTGGGGCGCAGGCCCTTTATGGGATCACTCCTGATCTTACCTGTTTTGGCAAAATCATTGGAGGGGGCTTCCCAGCGGCAGCTTTTGGGGGAAGGGCAGATATCATGCGATACTTGGCGCCATTGGGACCAGTCTATCAAGCGGGAACGCTTTCAGGTAATCCTGTGGCCATGGAAGCTGGTGCCAAAGCTATCGAGCTTTTGGAGCGTCCGGGCATCTATGCAGAGCTAGAGCGGAAGGCTGATATCATTACGCAGCCAGTGAAAGAGTTATTAGCATCTAAGGGTATTAATGCCTGTATGCAACAAGTGGGATCAATGTTCACGCTGTTTTTTGGAGCGCGCGAGGTGACGTGTATGGAGGATGCGAAGCAGCTTGATTTGAAGAGATTTGCCCATTTTTTCCGTTATCTTTTGGCGCATGGGGTCTATTTTGCGCCAGCTCAGCATGAGGCATGCTTTGTTTCGACAGCGCATGATGAGAAGCATTTGGCAGATACACGCGATCTCATCTTGTCATATTTAGATGCTTTTTAGATGTTCGATGGCAGTTAGAAGTTCTGGAAAGTGCTTGATGACATAGTCTGGCTCCACGCCAGTTCTAGGAATTTGATCACCCTGATTAGAGTGAAAAAAGACGACTTTCATGCCTGCTTCTTTGGCTCCATAGACATCGTGAAACATATCATTGCCTACGTAAACCGTATTTTCAGGCTTTGCTTTCATGAGTTCTAAAGCAGTGTGAAATAAACGGGTGTCTGGTTTTCTATAGCCATAATCGCCCGAGATGATAACCGGTGAGAAATAGTGTGCAATGCCAATATTACGTAGCTCGGGGATGCCATAAGCGCTTTGGGCGTCGCTGACAATACCTAAAGGGTATTCTTTTTTTAATTCATCAAGCACTGTTGTGACTCCTGGGTAAAGCTGGAGCTTGCGGCAAAAGGAGGCTGCTCTGTACATTTGTGCCAAAATGACGGGCAATGCTTCTCTAATCTCAGGGGCTAGAGCCCGGTAGTGGTGTGTTTGTCGCAGGTCAAGAATCTTTCCCCATACTTTAACGGCATCAAATTCGGCATGTTTTTCTTTGGAGGAACGCTTTTGTTCTTTTAATACTTCAAAGTAGAGATCGTGCAATTCTGCCTTATGGATATAGATTCCTTGATAGCTAAGAAAGTTGCGTATTTTGCGGAAGATATCCGGTTGGTGATCATCGGTAAGTATGTCGATGAGAGTTCCATTGATATCGAAAAGAATACTATGAATTTCCATATGCACCCCTTAAGGTTTTTTTGGCTTCTTTGATAAGGTAATGGCTGTGGCCGGGGGTAATCCATGGATTGCGGGCGATTCGCATTAATGTGATCGCTAACTGAAATGGCAAGCGGGCGGTGATTGCTTCAAATGTCCTTGAGTGATCAGGGAAATGCCTTGCATACTCCCATAAAAAATGTCCTATAAAAGGCTCTGCGTCAGACTTTCTTCTTTTTGCATTTAAAAAGTAATGTTGGATTTCGCCTACGATGCGTCCCACGTCAAAAGTGCGGTCTGCATATTTCATACGCTCGAGATCTATGGCCGTAACTTCATGCTCATTGCCAAAAATGAAATTTACGGGTGTGGCGTCACCATGCACCAATACTTGTTGGTCATACCACATTTGAGGGCTTTCACGCCATTGGTGGCATAGCGAATACAACTCATCAGCATCCCATGATGATAGACCTTTATTGCATTTTAGTTGTCCAACCAGCTGGGTAAAATAATGACAATCCTGATTGAAATTGACGCGCTCACCGATGGCTGTTCGGTTGTGCATCGACGCTAAGAAGTGTGCTAGTAAGGTGAGTTTACTATAGAGGAGAGCGCTTTGATTTTCATAAAGAGCTTTATGTAGGATTTTACCTAGATCTTCTCCTTGTACGTATTCTTCAACGAGAAGGTGATTCAAATTTGCATTGTAGGCGAGCGGTTTGATGACTTGTTGGGGATTAGCTGAAAACCCATGATTACGTAGCTTCACGAGATTGTGGTATTCGCGGCGAGCCCGCTTCGATGCTTTATCCACAGATTGGTGTGGTCCATCGATGAAAAATTTCCCTATGATTTTTGCGCGCGTATGCTTTTCTTCGTAAAGATACACTTGATTATTAGTGCAATTGAGTCCAAAAACCCTGAATTCAGGTCTTCTTACCCGATCAGATACTTGGGGTAGAATGTCATAGCTTAAATAGCCATGCAGTGGGTCATGTTTAGGCAAGCTACCGAGGTAATTTTGCGCCATATAAATCCTTGCTTCATTACATTTTATCACATAATCCTTTTTTTAACGAATGTCTATAAATTATTTTAGTTTTTTGCTTTTTTCAAGAAGTCGATCGCCAGGGGTAAATCTGCAAATTTCTTAATGATATAATCCGGGTGGACATCATAGTATGATTGATCGCCTTGATTGGAGCTAAAGAAGACAACTTTTGAACCAGCTTGTTTGGCACCTAAGACATCATGGAACATATCATTGCCCACAAAGATCGTATTTTCTGGTTTCACGTTTAGCACATCGAAAGCTTTTTGGAAGAGGCGCGTATCTGGTTTGCAATAGCCGTAGTCCCCTGAGATAACGATGGGGTTAAAATAATGGGCGATGCCGACATTTCTCAATTCAGGCAACCCATAGGCACTTTGGGCATTAGTCACGATACCTAACGGATAATGCATGTGCAGTTGATCCAGGACTTTTTGAACATCAGGGTATAGGCGCAGCTTGCGGCAGAAGGAAGCTGACCGAAATAGTTGAGCGAGCGTGAGGGGGAGGGCGGCTAAGACGTTAGGTGGCAGAGCTTTCGTGTATTCTGTCTCCTTCAGATGCAGGATTTTATCCCAAATAGCTACAGCATCAAACTCGGGATAGGTTTCTTTGGAGTTTTTTTTCTGCTCTTTGAGGAGCTGAAAGTACAATTCTTGCAAATCGGTTCTGTGGATATAAACCCCTTGATAACTAAGGAAATTGCGGATTTTACGATAGATGTCTGGCATATGTTCATCGGTTAAGATATCGATTAAGGTGCCGTTGACATCGAATAAGATGGCGTGAATATCCATTAATGACCTCCGAGAGTTTTCTTAGCTTCCTGCAATAATGCTGTGCCATATTCATGACTAACCCATGGATTCCTAGCAATGCGCATGAGGGTGATGGCAATTTGGAAGGGCAGGCGGGCTGTAATTGCATGAAAAGCAGCATTTTGGTTAGGGAAATGCCGCGTATATTCCCATAAAAAGTGTCCAATGAATGATTCGGCGTCGAGTTTATGCTTATTGGCTTTCATGAAGTAATGTTGGATTTCACCTACAATACGGCCAATATCAAAAATACGATCACCATATTTCATCCGTTCTAGATCTATGGCAATAATGTGGTTTTCTTTGTCAAAAATGAAATTTGTGGGTGTTGCATCGCCATGCACTAATACTTGTTGGTCTAGCCACATGATGGGGTTATCTTTCCACTGGTGACATAGCATCATGAAGTATTGAGCTTCAGGGTGGGACAATCCTTTAAGTGTTTTTAAATGTTCGATTAGCTGTGAGAAATAGTGGCAATCGTGATTGAAATCCACATGATATCCATTCCCTGTGCGGTTGTGCATGGAGGCTAAAAAATACGCTAATAAGCTTAGTTTGTGGTATATTTCTTCATAATTTTCTTCAAAAATTGCCTTTTCAAGAATTTTTCCTAGGTGATCGCCAGGAATGTACTCTTCGATAAGCACTTGATTTAGGTGTTCATTATAAGCCAGGGGTTTGACCACTTCCAGTGGGGAGGAGGCAAAACCATGGAGCCGTAAAATCATTAAATTATGAAATTCCTTCTGGGCACGCTTGGCTGATTTGGCAGCATGATGCCTTTCATCGCGAAAGAATTTGGCCACGACTTTGGCTTGCGATTGTTTTTCTTCATATAGATACACTTTGTTGTTAGAGCCGTGCATCCTGAATACGCGAAAATCGGGATGGTGCAGTTGGTGCCCCACCTGGGGGAAAATTTCACGCGTCAGGTAGTCATGTAGAGGATCGTGCTTGGGGAGTTCTCCAAGATATTTGCGTGGCATGTCTATCAAAATCCTGTTACTAGTGCTATGGCAGCCGAATTGAGTCTTTGTAAATCTTTTCTATAGTATTTGTCTATGATTTCTTTACGCGATTTCAGTCGTGAAGGTGTCCTGTAGGCGTCAGAAGGGACCTAAAGGACCTAAACGACCTAAAGGACTAAACGACAGTGCTCTTTAGTCCTTTAGGTCGTTTAGAGGTAATTGCATAATTCCCGTTTATCGCTTTTTGGCGCTTTTGCCAATCTTCGCCATTTTGCGCAAATCCCCTACTCTTAAGAGTATGTGGATTTGCGCAAAATGGCGAATCTTGCCAAAATCATCCAAAAATCGATTAAACGGAACTTATGCAATTACCTCTTTAGGTCCTTTAGGTCCTTTTTTTCTCGTTTGCAAGGGCAAAATTTTGATTCTTTGATTTTCCTGGATAAGCTATGTTATGTTCAACCCAAGGATTGAGTTATCAAATGGTTGATCGTATGTGGATTCGTCGTATCCTGCTTTTGTTGATTGTCTATGCGCTCTACCTATGGACATGGAATAGTGCTTTTGGCGAAATCACCAAGGTTGACGCTGCGCGAATCGTGCTTAAAGGTCATCTGAGCAAACAAACATTGGAAGATGCTTCACGCCATTTAGAACAATTGTCTGCTGAACAGCTGTTAGTCATCACCGTGAATTCAAATTCGGGCGATCTGATAGCAGCTTTTGAGTTGGCTAGAAAAATTTATGAAATCAAGACAGAGAAGCATAATTCTGTGGTGGTCTATATCGATGATAATGCCATCGGGCCTGCGGCGCTCTTTCCGTTTTTGGCCGACGAATTAGACATTTCTCTTTTCATGGCTTGGGGTGATGTGCGACTGGGCAATGAGAAAATCTTGCCCATCAATATCTTGCGCAATCGCGTGACAAGCTTGATTATGCCTTCACAGCCACATGCGGAAAAACTTCGTCTTCTAGCTGCTGGCATGTGCGACCCTGGTGTACGCATCGTCACAGATCGCGATCACAACTGGCACCTAGCGAATGAAGGGGAAGATCTTGCCGCTGCCAACGTAAAATCCAAAGATGAAGCTTTAGTTGTTAATCATAATCAGCTTAAAGAACTGGGGTTAGTGACCCACATCGTTAGTAGCGATAAGTTTCAAATGCTTTATCCTGTCGGTACGACCGAAACATCTCATGCCGACGCTACTCCTACGCTGGAAGGGGCTGCCATACCTCCTAAACTACTAATGGATGAGTTGAAGAAGCATATTATTTATAACCCAAATGGTCCCAATACCATCGGTCATATCCTCCTTGATGACCGCACGGAAGGCATTAACCAAGGCACCTGGCTCTATGTCAAAAAGGCGCTGGAGCACTATAAAGAATCAAAGCCTTGCTTTATCATTTTGGAGTTGAACACACCCGGGGGCGAAGTTTTTGCTGCCCAAAAGATTTCTGATGCCCTGAAGGACTTCGATACGCAGCAGAACATTCCCGTGGTGGCTTATATCAACAACTGGGCGATTTCGGCGGGTGCAATGCTGGCTTATTCTTGCCGTTTCATTGTCACTGCCAAAGATGGCAGTATGGGAGCCGCGGAGCCGATCATTGCCAATGCTGAGGGCAAGATGGAGACTGCCTCAGAAAAGATTAACTCGGCGCTACGCGCCGATTTTGCCAACCGCGCGCGTTTTTTTGACCGCGACCCATTGCTTGCCGAAGCAATGGTGGATAAAGACATGATCCTCGTGCAACGCCATGGGAAGGTAGTAAAACTTACTTCGGACGCACAGATACACTCAGAAGGCACAGATCCCGATCTCGTCATCTCAGCCAAAGGCAAGCTCTTAACCCTTGATGCCCAGCAGATGATTGAATACGGTGTGGCAGACTTGATAGTTCCACCCCAAAAAACTGAAGCCATTACGGCCGAAGAAAAGGAAAGTGGCAAGTGGCCGGCGCAAAAGACGAGCCTATTCCATCAGCCCTTTTTTGCGGAGATTCCACATGCCACCATCGATGCCTATCGCATGGATTGGAAGATGCGCTTCTTTGCTTTGCTTGCTTCCCCCGCAGTATCCTCTTTGCTCTTTCTAGGACTAATGGTAGGCTTATACTTTGAATTTAGCACCCCAGGTTTTGGTGTCGCCGGTACGTTAGCCGTGACTTGTCTGTTTTTGATCATCTTGTCGAGTTTCTCACTCGAAATAGCCAATTGGTTAGAGCTTATTTTGCTACTCGTCGGCATGGGGGTCATCCTGGTTGAACTTTTTGTGTTGCCCACCTTTGGCTTGTTGGGATTTATTGGCGTTATCCTATTCCTTGTAGGTCTTTTTGGGATGATGCTGCCGGGTATCGGTTCCATTTCCTTTGAATTCGATACTAAAACGCTCAATGCGGCGGGATATGTCTTCTTCGAACGTTTGGCGTGGTTATGTGGTACACTAGTATTTGCCTTTATCTTGATCGCTTTGCTCGCCCGCTATGTCACACCCTCATTCTCTGGGTTCAACCGTTTCGTGCTCAAAGGCAATGAACAAACAGGATTTATTGCCGGCGACAACCCTACCCATCTGCCGCAGCCCGGCTCTATTGGAGAAGCCGCAGCGACATTGCGTCCTGCTGGTAAAGTCGCTATTGGCGACCAGCTGTACGATGCGATTAGCGACGGCTCCTTTATTGAAAAAGGGACCCCTATTATCGTCGTCAAGCTCGATGGTAGCACCATCGTAGTGGCGGCACACGCATCTTCTAAGCAAGAGGTATCCTCATGACACCATGGCTTTTGCTGCTCATTGGCTTATTGCTAATTTTCTTTGAGTTTTATCTCCCCGGCGCTATCTTGGGAATTGGTGGCGGCATCCTGGTTTTTATTAGCATCATTGTTTTTGCTATGCAGGCCCAATCGCCCTTGATGATTGCCGCCTATGTAATTGGCGTGGGCGTGCTGCTCACAGGGTTGATTAAATTCGCTTTGTGGCGCATACGGACAGCCAAACCTAGCCGTAGCATCTATTCTGCGGATGCACAAGTGGGCTTTCAGGCTTCCTCATTCGATACAACGCTCGTTGGTAAGCAGGGGACTGTGGTGACAGATTTGAAACCTGGTGGACACATTGTTGTTGAGGGAAAGCGCGTGCAAGCTATATCACAAAGTGGTTATTTGACTAAAGGCACCGAAGTTATTGTTATTGGCGGCCAAGAAGAGAGCCTTATTGTAAAACCTGTTAAGAAGGAAACACACACATGAATTATCCCTTGTTATTTGCAGAAATTGGCATGGAATTTTACTTCCTTTTTGTCATTCTGGCGATCGTCGTCCTCATTTTGTTGAGCATCCTCGGCAAATTCCTGAGTTTGTGGTTTCAAGCTTTTGTTTCAGGGACGCCGATCCCTTTGTTTAATATCATTGGTATGAGCTTGCGCAAAATTCCACCACGCGTCATCGTCAATGCGCGCATTAATGCCTTTAAAGCAGGTCTAGGACAAATCACCGTTTCCGATCTAGAAACGCATTTTCTTGCAGGCGGCCACGTGACTGAAGTGGTAACCGCCTTGATCGCTGCCGATAAAGCCAACATCTCCTTAGATTGGCGCCGCGCCACAGCTATCGATTTGGCCGGTCGCGATCTACGTGATGCCGTGCAGACGTCAGTGAATCCTAAGGTCATCGACTGCCCAAGCCATGGAGGATACATCACAGGGGTGGCCAAGGACGGCATCCAGATCAATGTGCGCGCTCGTGTGACGGTGCGCACAAACATCGCCCAGCTCGTGGGTGGGGCTACCGAAGAAACCATCATTGCCCGCGTGGGTGAAGGCATTGTAAGCGCCATAGGTGGCTCTGAAACACATCTGCATGTACTAGAATCTCCACAGCGCATCTCAAAGCTTGTCTTAGAGAAAGGTTTGGATTCATCAACAGCGTTCCTTATTTTATCCATCGACATCGTGGAAATGAATCTCGGTGAAAACATCGGTGCTAAATTGCGCGCTGATAAAGCTGAATCGGATAAACGCATTGCCCAAGCTGAAGCTGAAAAGCGCCGTGCTATGGCCGTGGCAATGGAACAAGAAAATTTGGCTAAAGTGCAAGATATGAAGGCTAAATTGATCGAAGCACAAGCACAAGTCCCACAAGCGATGGCAGAAGCTTTCCGTAGCGGAAAATTAGGTATCATGGATTACTGGCGCATCCAGAATATGCAGGCCGATACAGAGATGCGCAGCGCGATAGCTCGTCCAGAAGATGATATCAAGCGTGGTGGTGCTCATTAGTCTGCTAGCACTACCAAAATTCGTGCCCGTGTGCGTGCCCGTGCCCGTGCCCGAATGAAACGTGTTGAATAAAACATAGTGGAAAAGTTAAAAATGGATTTGTCGGATTATATCGGTGTTGTTGTTAGCGTGGTTTTTATGCTTTTTATCTTCATAAAAAAAGCTAACGAAGAGCGGTCACGTCGTAAAAATCCCCAACTCTATGCGCAGCAGCAACAACGCAAGCAACAAGCCCTAAAAGACTTTTATGCTTCACTAGAGCATGAGGCCGATGAAGACGAACTAGAGGAGGATTTGGACGCCGATGAGAGACCTCTCCAGCGCGTTAGATCCAATCTAGCACCTTCTAAAAGTAAGCTCAAGCCGCCTCCAATGCCAGCTCCAGTGCAGCGTCCACCGCAAAAGGCTTTTCAACACCAAAACGATGCTCATACAGCACATCACTTTGCCTATAGCTACGGACAACAAAGCACTAAAGCGCCAGGCGATAAATTTGGGGATGCACCGGCCTACGAAGTGATTCGCGATCGCAAAGATTCGCGTGGTGGACGGCTGATCCATAAGCTTGCCAGCCGGCGTGATATGCTAATTTTTCGGGAAATTTTCGATAAACCCCTAGCTCTACGTGACCTGCCTGATGTGCAAGAAAATCATCGAGAGTAATTACAGCCGCATCCAGCAATCTATTGCTGCTGCCGCTGAGAAATGTGGACGTCAGCCTGGGGATATTAAACTCATCGCTGTCACAAAAACAGTCGGCTGGCCTGAGGCTAACGTCCTCTACGATATGGGACAGCGTGATTTTGGGGAAAATCGGCTACACCAAGCTTTTGAAAAAATGGCAGTAGCCCCCCAGGACTGTGCTTGGCATCTGATTGGCACTTTGCAAAGCAACAAAGTAGCGAAAGCGATTGGGCACTTTCCTTTGATCCACTCCGTCGATTCACTTGCCTTAGCGCAAAAAATATCACAACAAAGCCAAAAGGCTAATCTGACTACTTCCATATTGCTGCAAGTCAATACTTCAGGCGAGATATCTAAACATGGCATGACGCCTCAGGAATGCAGACACAATTTTGAACAGATTGCTCAATTGCCTGCACTCTCTATTCAAGGGCTCATGACCATGGCCCCTTTTAGCAGTGATGAGAAGTTGGTGCGCTCGTGCTTTGCTGGACTACGGCAGCTACGCGATGCTTTGCGCGTGGTTAGTAATCATCAGAAGCTATTACCCCACCTTTCGATGGGGATGTCACATGATTTCCAATGGGCTATTGCTGAAGGTGCTACAATTGTGCGCATAGGCACAGCTCTATTTTCACCTTAAGGATCAAATTTAAAAGGTGGGTATTCATCCGTGATCAGCAAAAATGCATAAGCGTTTACACGTAAGGACCATCTGCAATATCCCACAATGAAATCAAATATAGCTTTAGGGTAGCGGCCAGTAAAAAGAATGGCAAACCACGCGCATATGACCAACAACGCTACAACAAAGAACAATACAAATAGCACAATAAAATGCGGGATGGCTAAAAACCATTTCACTAATGGCATTCCCCGGTTTAGCTGTTTGGCATTAGGATAAACTAAATTTACATGCACAGCTTGCTCTTCGTCCGTCGATGGATATTCATCGCGTAGCAAAAACATGTAACTCATAACGCGAAACTGAAAGCGCGTATACTCGAGATTCCAATTGAACCACCAGCGGGGATACTTTTGCCTAAACAAGATCATGAGGAGTGGCGCAAAGAACACCACGCCTTGTCCAGCAATCACCACTTGACCAAAGTATTGCACGTTGGCCGTTCCTCCTGTCAAAATGGCTAGTAATAACAAGATAGGTATGACCGTAAACAACCTAAAAAATGTGGTCAGCTTGTCAAGCCTTTGTGGATAGTCCACATCAAAGCTCGCTGGATACGAAGTTATCGGATTGGTTGAGGTGGTTGGGGGCAGTGTATCCATTGGTGTTTGTGATTCCATAAGAACCTCCCGGTTTCTATATATCATACTAAATAATATTTTAATTAATCGTCAATTTTTACTTTTATATTTGATTTTATGGTTGCTGTTTTGTTTTTTATTGTTGCTTGCTATTTTATTGTGTGATAAATTTATTTACTTTTTTCTTATTGAATCTATTATCTAAGGTTTAACTATGTCAGCTTTGACTACATTAGCTTCTAATAGCTGTTCAGCAGCGCATCTAAACAGCAGCACAACTCCAGCGAGCAGCTCAACGTCAAGCACAACAACACTAAGTCAGTCTGCTGGATCTTCATCTTCATCCTCAAGTTCATCCCATTTAGATTCAAGTGTGCAAAGTGTAAGCACAGCAGCATTAACGAGTTCTTCTATGGCTACAAGCACAGCGTCGACTGCAGGATCAAAAAAACGCAAAATAGCTAGTCTGAAGAACGATGAAAGCCAGCAAAATCCAGAAGTTGATCCAAGACTGCTAATCGCTATAAATGCTTTGCAAAACGAGGTATTTGGGCAAGCCATGCCTCCTATAGTGACAACGGAGAATGCAATCAAACTTTTAGGTTACGCGAAGCAACAAATCCACGCTTTTAGAGCTAAGTACTCTGAATGTTCAAATTCCTATAATGCGGCTTTAACAGCAAATGGAGAACTCGCAGTTGAATTGGAGCGAACAAGTAGTGAAAATGAGCATTTGAAACAACAATTGATGAATCTCAATCGACTTCATGTACTCAACGAAGCGATGATTCCGCAGTTGGAAATAAGAGATCAACAACGACAAGAACTTCAAGGGATGCAACGCAGAAATTGTGCGACATTAACCCCAAGTCACGTAGCGGTATATGTTAACGGGCAACATCAGTCACAATTAACACCTGTTGGGACACACACACATATCCATATAGAAATGTCACCTGCCAATCATGTAGCTCCATTTTCACCTGCTGTATCAAGCAACGGCTCTAGCGCACAATACAGTCTAGGTTCATCTACAGCTTATCAACAAGGGTTTGCTCATCCACAATTGTCAGTACAGCCTCAAAGATAACACGTTTGTAAAGTGGACATGGACTACCTGGACGAACTGGGCGACCCTTTGTCCATATCGTCCATATCGTCCATATCGTCCATATCGTCCATATCGTCCATATCGTCCATATCGTCTAATTTTAACTAATTTATAAATACATTTATTTTAACTATTGATTATAATAAATTCTAGTGATTAGTTTATTTGGTGTGTTATGCAAAACATTCCTCAATTTAATGATTTAGTTGCACGCTTTACAACTCAATTGCAAAATGCCAAGAATGAGTTAAAGGCTGCTACTAGCGATCAAACAACAGCTCATAAAGTCAGTAAGATTGTTAGTGAATTAGCTTATGATCTAGCTCAAATCCAACGCGAAGTCACTCAGCTCACGACTCAATTCAAAGGCAAAGCTGCCGATTTATCAAAACTCACCGACCAAATCACCGTTTTAGAAGAAAATTTTAATGTCGCCATCCAGGACACAGAGTTAAGTGCTGCCAAGCCAGCCTTGCAAAAGACATTGAATGAGATTAGCAAAGTCAAAAGTCTGAAGCTGCAGCAACACATGGCAGCTACGTATACTGCTACACAGCCTTCCAAGCTTGAGGCTAACCTTCTGTCTATTGCTACACAGTTGGAACACCCTAGCTTGGGTAGCGATGTAGAGGGGGAAGTTCGCCACCAATTGGGTTTGCTCTCAGAACTAAAGACGTTAAAACAACAAATCATTGAAGGTATCAAGCAAAATCCTGCTTTGCAGTCTTATGTAGATAGAGCAGACGCCCTGATTGCCAAAGCCAAACACAAGTTAGATGCTTCAGATGTGTCCAAGGCGCTTAGCATCCAAGTGACCAATAAGAAGCAATTGGCCGAAATCCGTGCTAAAGCTCAAGAGAACGCTTTAGCACGTGTACCTGCAGAGCAAATCACGCGTGAAATCAGCCAAAGCTTGGCCACCTTCGTCGCAACCCAGTATGAAGCGGGTATCGAACATTTAGGTAAGCCCCCTTGTGACTATTGTTTAGTCGTCTTTGGTTCACTTGCGCGTCAAGAGTCTGGACCCTATCCAGATCTCGATAACATGTTGGTGATCGAGAAAAAGACCCCAGAAACGCTGAACTATTTTGTCAAATTGAACCAATTTGTGGCAGATAGAATCTATCGTCTGGGTGAAGCGGAGCATTTGGGCAAAGCAGGCTTGCGCTTTTGTAGCGGCAATATCAACCCCCAATATTTGCGTTATGACTTCCGCTATACGGAAAATCCGCGCGCAGCGTTTGTTTTGGATATTAGTGAGACTGCCGAAACATCCCCAACTGCTGATGATAAGAAAATCGCTGAGTTAAGGGGCGACTTGCAAAAAGTCGTGCTCGCACGGGCTAAACTAAAGGCTCAACTTGAGGACCACGCAACCCCCGAACTTGAGGCAGAGCACAAGCAGTTGCAAGCGCAAGAAGATCAATTAATTAAGGATCTTATCGCCTTAAGTCCGTCTAAAAAGGCCAAAGAAATTAATGAAAAATATGAGAAATTGAAAAAAATCACTGATGAACTCGATCTGAAGCAAAAAGCCCTGACAAATCCATCCGCTCCCGATCCTGCCCTTGTAAAAGAAATTGAACAATTGCAAGCGGAACAAAATGAGATGCAGGACGAAATTGAATGCTGTGAAGCGCAAGCTTATGGGGGATTGCGCGAGCTTTTTGTGGCCCCCACGCCAGATGAACTATCGCTTTTGCCTACGGCTGAAATAGACAAACTTAAAAATAAGATCCAGCAGCAAGATGTAAAATTCATCCGCGGTGTGATCAGTGATAGTCTGCCGATTTTAGGCAATACAGCTTTGTATCAACAATACATGCAACTGCGTCAAGCGGCGTCGCCAGCGATGGCTTCCACAGTTAACTCAACTGTAACCTCAATGGATGCACAACAACGTGCCATCCAAACCATCAAAGACTATGTCAAAGACTATCTAGAAGAAGTTCCGCTCTTTGCCCCTAACCCCATTACAGCCAACGAACTGCCTGAAATTGTCCACGTCAAACATGAGCTGTATCGTTTTCCACAAATTATTGTGGCTAAGCTAGCGGAGCTATGTGGTGTGTCTCAAACCAACACTTTCGAACGAGTGAGAGCACTATGTGCAAAAGGGGTCTTCGACCCCGATTTCGGCGAACGCTTAATGCAGGCCATGGATCATCTTGTGAAACTGCGGGTGTTAGCCCAAACAAGCTATGGCGCAGAATCGGAATTAGTCAGCACAGGGGATTGGAATAGCTTTTGTGCGCTTAAAACACGTGCACAAGATAAATTGGCTGATATGAAAAGACAGCAAGGTGACCTTGAAAACAATAAAAAAGCCTGCCAAGACGCCATCAAGCAGCTCAAAGCAGCTGTCGACAATGGAGATAAATCCCAAGAAGCACCTCTTGCAGCCAAAGAGGCGGAATTAAAACGCTTAGAACGCCTTCCTCAAGATATCGAGTTCTTAGAAGATAAGTTTTTGAAAGAAATTCTGCCAGAACTTGAGAAAAAAGAATTTAAAACCATCGACCCTGACCACCCCCAAGAAAGAATCAAAAATTCCGTGATTCCTGATGCCGAGATTAGTATTTTACGTGAACAAACCGTGCCCATTCTACACGAACTTTTTAATCGTGCTGCTAACAGTGTCAAAGGGGATTTTAGAATCGATGCTTTTAAAGAAAATACAGGTATCGCTCTAGAACCAGATGAAAAGGACTACACCTTTGCCACCTACAATTTAGGCACCAATGTCGGTGACTATGCCAATATCGCTGGATACTATGGCGTGAATACCAACGCTTTGACAGAGGCAGAAAATGTGCAGTTGCGGGTGAATATCGAAAAAGCTGCGCAAAGTGCGCAACGCTGTGCGGCCAAAGCCCTGCCACATGCGGCGGCTGTTTTTGCCTTGCAAGAAGTAGGTCATGCCAATCGCGCTGAAATCATCGAACTTAAAGCCCAAGGCTACCAAATCATTGCGCCTAAAGGTCGTCATGATACCGCTATTGCCATTGATGCCAAAAAGTATGATGCCATCACAGATTTATCGTTTCAACCCAAAGGGCTTGGCGATGTGGCCTTAGTAACGGCTATCGATAAACAAACCAAAAAAAAGGTGGCCTTTGCTTCGGTCCATATTGCTGGCTTTCCTTTGGAAGAACCAAACATAACAAGCATGAAACAAGTTGCACAATGGGGCGACAAAGAAAGCCAAGCCATTGCAGCTCTCATCAAAACAAAGTGTGCGGATTGTGAAACAATCACCGTTGGTGGCGACTTAAATACCTCGCGCGAGATTTATAAAGAGAGATTCGAAATTTGGGAAAAACAGGGCTTTGAAGTTTATAGTCCTGAGGAATCCACCAATCTAACAACCCATCCTGTAGCAGCTCAGCATCTATTTGAAAGAAAATTGGATCATGTCTTTATCTGGCAAAAACCAAGCTTGCTCGGCAGAATCAAAGCTTTTTTAGGCATTCGGGATTTAAAAGCGACAACTAAAGGCAAGTTTAGTCCAGGTTTCGACCCCACCGCAAGCTATTCGGACCACGTACCTGTCTATCTCACAGCAAAAAAAACAGAGGCCGCTTTTGCTCAAGCTACGAGCAACAAATCGTGGTTTGCAAGATTCTTAGACTTCTTCTCTTGGCGCAGAAAAGGCACTATTATCAAGTAATTAGGGTTGTTGACTTGCCTCGTTTTAGGATTGCCTACAAAAACTCTGTTTGGTACAATAAAGATATGAACCTAAGGAGGTATGTATGTCGGCCCAATCACGTGCTCATCGAGTAAAAGTTACCATTGATGTTTCTGAAGATGAAAGGACCTATATTAAAATATTGGCGACCAAAAGAAAAATGACCATTAGTGAGTTTATCATGTCCTATGTTAGGCCGAACATTCCACATAATGAACCCAATGCCGAGACGCAAAAAGCAATGCGTGACGTAGATGAGAGAAAAAATCTGACTCGCTGCAACTCAATTGAAGAATTTTGGCAAGTTGTCGGGATTGATCCGAATGCTTAAAATCGAATTGACCAATGCAATAAAGAAGGATCTAAAAAAATATAAGCATCAAAAAGAAGTGCTCCTAGAATTGCAAGAAATCATTGGTCTTTTAGTTAAACAAAGAAATTTACCGGCTAAACAAAGGGATCATAATTTGACCGGCAATTGGGTAAATCATCGAGAATGTCATGTGAGAAATGATGTTTTGCTTATTTATAAAATTGAGGGTGATATTATATTTTTAACTCGATTTGGCTCACATTCAGAACTTTTCTAATTTCAATTTCAATTGTTTGGCAATAGCTTCTGCGAGATGCATGGGGCGGCGTTTCGTGCCGTGCGTGATTTGACTGCGGCATGAGACACCGCTAGCGATGATGATGGTGTCTGCGTGGGCTTGACGCACTGCTGGCAGTAAATGAAGCTCTCCAATCTGCATTGAAAAATCATAGTGCTCTTTTTCATAACCAAAGGAGCCTGCCACGCCGCAACAGCCAGAGCTGATTTCATGCACATCGAAGGCGGCAATGCCGCGCAATACATCAAGCGAAGCTTGACTCCCTACGAGCGCTTTCTGATGGCAGTGCGTATGCACTAACACCTGTTGCCTCGCTGCCTTAAAAGAGAGGGGCAATATTCCGTCCACTAGCTTTGTTTGTAAAAACTCGTCTAGCGAAGTGACGGCCTTGCTTACCGCTTCTAATTTTGGCGCCATGGAGAGATCTTTACCCACAAGGCCGATGAAATCGTCGCGCAAAGCAGAGGCACAGCTAGGTTCCAGCACGATGATAGGCAGCTCTTGCTGCGCTAGTATGTGTAATTTGTCCACAACTTCCATGGCATTAGCTTTGGCTTGCTTAAGGAGTCCTTTGGAAATAAGCGGGCGGCCACAGCAAAGATCGTTGATGAGCGTAATTTCATAGCCTAGAGCCGCTAAAACTTTAAATGTCGCTTGCCCAATTTCTGGGTGGTTGAATTCGGTGTAGGTGTCATTGAACAGCGCAATGCGTTTCGAAGAATGTGTCTGCGTCTGTTTTTTGAACCAAGTGGAAAACCTTTCAGTTGTCAGGCGGGGAAAAGCACGCTGCGGCGCTATACCAAAGCGGGCTAATAGCCATTTTCCTGGCTTGCTAGATAGTATCCCGTTGACCAGGCTTGCAAAGGGTGTTACGGCCTTATTAAAAGCATGAATATGTCCGAAAATGCGACTACGCAAGGTGTAACCATGCTTTTCCTGATACTGGTATAGAAATTCAGCTTTCATTTTGGCCATATCAACTTGTGAAGGACACTCCCGCTTGCATCCTTTACATTCGATACATAAGTCTAAAACATCGAATAGCCCTTGCCCGGTAAATTCCTCTTTCGGCAATTTGCCATGGATGATGGAGCGCAGCGTTTGCGCACGTGCGCGCGTGGTGTGATATTCGTCATTTGAAGCTTGAAAAGATGGACACATCACATTTTCAGCCTTGCGGCATTGGCCGTTGCCATTGCATAGGTCTGCAGCCAGTTCAAACCCACCTTCACGACCAAAATCGAGAAATGTGGGAATACTCATATTTGGAGTAGAAGGCGAGAGCCTTAAATCATGCGAGGGAGGGGGACCATCGACAACCTTGCCAGGATTCATGAGCTGCTGAGGATCGAAAGCATATTTTACTTTTTTAAAGGCAGCATAAACTTCCGGTCCAAACATTTTTTCATTAAGCCAGGAGCGAATTAAACCATCACCATGCTCGCCACTCATAGCTCCCTGATACTCTAAAACCATGCTTGAAACTTCATCCATGATCTTATGCATGATGCTAAGCTCACTAGGATCACGCAAATCTATATAAGGACGAATATGCATACAGCCAGAGCCTATGTGGCCGTAGATGCCAGCTTCCTTACCCATTTGTTTGAGATACCTTGTAAAATGCTGCAAGAAAGCTGCTAGCTTATCTGGAGCTATCGATATATCTTCAATGAAAGCAATTGCGCGTGAATAGCTCCGTTTTGAAAGCAACAAGCCTAGGCCTGCTTTGCGCACTTCCCAGACGTAACTCATCTGGAGGGGATCGCTCAACTCTACGTAGGCATATCCGAGGTTTAATGCTTGCATCTCACATTTAAAGCGCGCTTGCTTTTCTTGGACTTCTGTGCTCGTATTGCCATCAAATTCAGCCACAAAAACGGCCTGTGGATAGCCTTTAAGCCACTCCATCTTGTGTTTAACAGCAGGGGATTGGCGCCCCATCGAGAGAATTTTATCGTCGATCATCTCCAGCGCTAGAGGGCTGTGCTTGAGCATCGCGCCGATATGTGTCAGGCCTTGGATCATATCTTCCACATGGATGATGCTAAGTGCTGTGTGCTTGGGTTTTTTGGCGATTTTAACTTTAATCCTTGTCGCAATGCCGAGGGTGCCTTCAGAGCCTACAATCAATTTACTAAGATTTAATGGATAGTTCCCTAGCAATTGATCAAGATTGTATCCAGACACGCGACGAGGGATATTAGGAAAGTGTTGCAAGATGGCTGGAGCGTAATATTGGCGAATAGCATCTACATCGCGATAGATTGTGCCTTCACGATCTAGTTGTGCCATTTTATCCGCCCATTGCGCTTCTGAAAGAGGAGAAAAAGTGAGTAGTTCACCATTTGCAAGAGCGAGTTCAATCATTTCCACGTGATCGACCATGCGCCCATATCGCAGTGAGCGCGCACCTGCAGAATTATTTGCCATCATGCCACCAATGGTGGCACGATTTCCTGTCGATGTGTCTGGTCCTAGGCGATAGCCAAAAGGAGAGAGCGCCTCATTCAGTCTATCCTGCACTACGCCGGGTTCACAGATGGCATATTCTTCTTCAATATTGATCTCAATGATCTGGTTGAGATATTTTGAGATGTCAATGATCAAGCCACGTCCAAGGCAGCTGCCAGTTATGCCTGTGGCAGCACCTCTAGCTATGACTGGCACATGGTGCTTGGCAGCAATCTGTAAAGTGAGGATCAGCTCTTCTTGAGTTTCAGGAAGGACTACGCCAAGGGGCTCGACTTCGAAGATGGAAGCATCGACGCTATAGATTTTGCGTGTAATGCTGTCCCAGCGCACTTCGCTTTTTAGCGTCTCTTTAAGTTCTCGGAAACATTCATTCATACTTGGTGCCTTGCTTCACATCTTGAAAGTCATAAATTGTGCCAAGCTGTAAGATGATAGTCAATTCATCAAGGGCACAATAGATTTCCTCTAGTAGCTTTGGATCGGCACAGTCATTTGGATGCAATCGATCGCGATAGTGCTTCTTTACCCACATGGTCAGTCTGTGGTATAGGAGATCATCCATAAATACTGCCGGATGCACGGCAGAGAGTTCTTTTTCTGTCAAAACGACTCTCAGACGCAGACAAGCAGGACCACCGCCATTGTGCATGCTTTGGTGGAGATCAACGAAGTGCAATTCGTCGATTGGCGTGGTGTTATCCTTTAACAGGGCATTCAAAAAAGCATACGTTTGCGAGTTCTGTTGACATTCCAACGGCGCAACCAGCGCCATCTTGGTAGAAGGCAGTGTCACCAATTGAGAGTTGAATAAGTAGGTGGCAACGGCTGTGTGAAGAGGAATGTCATTGGCCTTAACTTCAATGAGATGTAGATGAGTTTGACACGTCTCACCAACTTTATGCCGCAGTGCATCGAGGAGCAATGATTGGTTTTCAAAAGTATTTTCATGATATAAAAAAAGGTTCTCATGACCTAATGCCACGACGTCATTATGAAAAGCCCCTGCATCAATGGCTGCAGTATGTTGCTGACCGAAGACCACATTTTTCAAAGGCAGGCGATGCAAGCGGGCTATGGCTTGCGAAGCTTCTAACGTTTGACGCGCGGGATATTTTTGCGGCGCTGCAGTTTTAGGAGCAAAGATACTACGCCCAAAAACAAAAAGCTGTACACCTTTTTCGGCTTGTGTTTTGCAGAACCGGCAGTGATTGGCCGCACCCTCATCAGCAAAGTATGCTCCAGCAGGCAGGGGAGAGTGGTGCGTGAAAAGATAGGGGTTCTTAAAAATGGCTTTTAATACTCTTTCGGTCGTTTTGCTCTCTATCGAGCGGTGAAAGAAGCTTGTGAGATTAGCGGGTGTCAAGTGAACACGGTGATCATCGCTGTCACTTGATGGACATACTGTAGCGGCATTCGCTGTCCACATGCAAGCTGCCGAAGAAACAGCAAAAAGAATTTCGGGTTGGACACGGAAGGTCTGCTCGAGGACAGTATTGTTGGAGCCTCTAAATCCCAAGGCATGCAATGTGGGTAAATGAGGACGTTCGTGGGGAGGTAAGACAGCTTGCTTGATGCCCATGTCGGCCAGCAGTTTCATCTTAGCAAGGCCTTGCAGGGCAGCTTCGCGGGGATTTGAGAGTTGATATTGGTTTGTGCCTGAGGCTATATTACCATAAGCCAGGCCGCTATAGTTGTGTGTGGGACCAACAATGCCATCGAAGTTCACTTCATATGCTTTGTTGCCCATAATGCAATGCCTTACCTTGTAAAGAATATTCTTGTACCACAATTGCAATCCGCTGTCAAAGAGTAGCTTCAACTGGACATGGACGAATTGGACCATTTGACAGAGCGTTCAGTTAGTCCAGGTCGTCCAGGTCGTCCATGTCCAGCTGAAGCTATTCTTTGTGTATTTTGGAAACCCAGGGGGTGCCTGCTACATAAAAGCGCCAAGGCAAAAGCGCATCTTCTCCAGCATAGTCGATGCCGATTCTTGGTGCCGAAATGATGTCATCCTCATCGTAGATAATCCCTCGATCTTCAAGCCAGATCTCTGGGCCTGTGAGTTGTGCCCCATTGCGCGCTATTGTGATCCCTAAAGCTTGGCTTAAGGCGCCAGGTCCGGCAGTGAGGGTACGATGTAATTTGCTCTTTTTGCGTCGAGCTAGCATGGCAGGAATGCCTTCAATGGGTTGGATAGCGCGGATCAAGATAGCGTGAGGGATATCTACTTTACTAGTGACGATATTGAAAAGATGGTGAATGCCATAGCATAGATAGACGTAGGCATGGCCGCCGCTGCCGTACATCACTTGGTTGCGTGCTGTACGTCTGCCCCCAAAGGCATGTGAACCTCGATCTTCCGGCGCGCGGTAAGCTTCGGTTTCGACAATGATGCCGCCTGTCACGGCGCCATCGATATTTGTCATGAGGACTTTGCCAAGCAGATCGCGGCTCAAAAAAAGGACATCATCATTGCGATAATAAGATAGAGGTAAGCATTTCATCGCTTCTTTTTAGAGGGCTTACCCTTAGCTTTGCTCTTTTGTTTCGTGGGCTTTGCTTTTTTGCTCTTTTTAGAAAAAAAGCCTTTGATATCAAACCGCTCTTTAGGTGCTGCTTTAGCACGTTCGAAAGATTTTTTTGGCCTTTGTTTAGAGGTTGGCTCGGCACGTTCAAAACTTTCTAGCGTGTCGTAGTTGTTGTGTGCTTCACTGCGTCCGCCAACAAGATGCCATTTGCTGTCGATAGTGATGAAGTCGATCTCTTTAAGCATGACAGTGAGCTTATCTCCAGCTTTGTAAGTAAATCCATTGTATTTACCTTTGAGCTGTACTGCCTTCTCATCATAGACAAAATAGTCATTATCAAGATCCGATACATGGAGATAGCTTTCCAACATAAGCTCTAGCACTTCAAAATAGATGCCGAAATTTTTCACTCGCGTGACCACAGCTTCATATTGCCGCTTTGGATTTACTTTGTTATAGGAGTCCAAGAGGCGCAGCTTTTTAAGCATAACGACACTATTTTCAGCTTTGGCACTGATGCGCTCTTGATCTGAACACAATGATGAAATCTTTTCTAAGGTTTCCTTTTCTTCACATTGATTGAAGAGGATACGGTGCACCACTAAATCAACATAACGGCGGATGGGGCTGGTGAAATGACAATAGTGCTCTAAGCTAAGGCCATAATGGCCAATATTATCCGACGAATAGACAGCAAGGCGCATCCTGCGGATGTAGCTTGTCGCCAAATACTCACCATAAGAGGTCTGCATCGCTTCGTCAAAGAGCTTTTGAATTTCTTTAGGTGTAGGTGTTGGCGAGAGCTTAAAGCCAAAAGCAGTGGCTAATATTGAGAAATCCTTCAGATTTTCTTCTGCTGGCACATCGTGCACGCGATAGGTGAGGTGTTTCCCTTCTTTTGTCAAATGCCACGCCACCACCTCATTCGCTTTAAGCATAAATTCTTCTACAAGCTGGTGCGTGATGTCATAGACCACATAATCGGTTGTTGTGGGCACGCCTTTGTCATCGACGATAACCACAAGTTCGGGCATACCAAACTCGATGCTGCCACGCTCATAACGCTTGCGCTTGAGCAGTCCACACATCTCGACCATCAGACGCAAGGTATCGAGATGTGGACTTTGCTTCTTCCCATCAAGGACGGCTTTGGCTTCGCGATAAGTGAAGCGCTTGGCGCTGCGTATCACGGTCTTAGCAATGCGATAGGTGATGAGCTCGCCCGTGCCATCAAATTCCATAAAAACAGAGATTGTGAGTCTGTTGACATTGGGCTTTAAGCTACATAGGTTATCGCACAGCTCAGGTGGAAGCATGGGAATGCAAGTGCCAGGGAAATAGGTAGAGTTGCAGCGTAAGCAGGCTTCATCATCTAGCGCTGTGCCTGGATGGACATAGTGAGAGACGTCAGCGATGTGTACTCCTAAGTGGTAATGCCCTTGCTCATCTTTGCTCAAGCTGATGGCATCGTCGAAGTCTTTGGCTGTATCGGGATCGATGGTGATGCAGGTGAGCTCGCGAATGTCTTCCCGATCACGAATTTCCTTTTGAGTGACTTTTTGTCCATATTGCCGCGCTTCTTCCACGGCTTTGGAAGGGAAGTCCTTGCGTATTTCAAATTCTTCGATGGCAGCAGGAACATCGCAAGCAGGATCGGAAATGTGCCCTAGATGATGGGAGAATTTACAGATCGTAGCGCTATCTTTATTGCCCCATTCGATGACTTTCATTACTATACGATCGCCCACGATTAAAGCTGGGATGTCTATGTCTGTTTCGACGATAATGCGTTGATTAATACCCAACATGGGGGCGTAGGCGTAATAATTTCCCCCTCTGCTCACTTCGCGGATGATGCCGGCAAGGTGCGTACGCGCGCGCGAAAGAATACTGACGACGCGTCCTTCCGGTCCTTTTTCCGATATTGCATCTGTATTGATAATGACTTCAACAGTATCGCCATCGACGGCATTTTGGGTGAGGTGCTTCGGAATAAAGATATCTTCCATGCCCGGCACTTCAGCTTTAACGAAGCCAAAGCCGCGCGGGTGGAGGCGTAAGATGCCTGTAAGTAAGTTGTCGGATCTTTCGCTGATGGAGTAACGTCCATTAGCAACTCTAAGGATTTTTTGATTGACTAGGTCATGCAGGGCAGCGGTAATAACTTCGGTGTGTTGTTCAGGCAGATGGAGGCGCTCCATGAGTTCGGCTTGTGTCAGAGGAACGAAACCCCGCCCTTCCATAAATTGCTGGAGGATTTTTTGAAGGTTGTAGAAAAGTTTGTTTTGTTTACTGTTTTTCTTTGGAATAAGACTACTCTCGTTTTGGTGTGATTTTTTTTTGTTATTTGACATGGAGAAATAACACTTTTTCTGCTATACTCGGTTCAATCTTTTAATATAACACACCTTAATTCCAATAACAACAGACAAAATTAACTCACTATGAAATATGATCACAAAGCTATTGAAGCTAAATGGCAAAAACATTGGCTGACAAACAAAACTTTTAAAGCCGAAATCGACATTAGCAAGCCAAAATATTATGTGCTAGACATGTTCCCATACCCCTCGGGTTCTGGTTTACATGTAGGACATGCTGAGGGTTACACTGCTACAGACATTGTTGCTCGCTACAAACGTCAAAAAGGCTTTAATGTGCTCCATCCTATGGGATGGGACAGTTTTGGTCTGCCAGCAGAACAATATGCCATTCGCACCGGCACACATCCCGCAGAAACTACGCATAAAAATATTGATAACTTTCGCCGTCAACTGCAAGCCCTTGGCTTTAGCTACGATTGGGATCGCGAAGTTGCCACTAGCGATCCGTCCTATTATAAATGGACCCAATGGATTTTTACAAAACTGTATGAGAGAGGCCTAGCATACGAAGCAGAGGCAATGGTGAATTATTGTCCAGCACTTGGTACTGTCTTGGCAAATGAAGAAGTTGAAGATGGCAAATCCACTGAAGGTGGCCACCCAGTTGAGCGCCGCCCTTTACGCCAATGGATTTTAAAAATTACCGCCTATGCCGACCGTTTACTCGATGATTTGGCCTTGGTCGATTGGCCAGACAGTCTGAAACGATTGCAAACCAATTGGATCGGTAAAAGTGAAGGCGCTCAAGTAATCTTTAAAGTGCAGACGAGTGGTGATGAAATCACCGTTTTCACTACCCGTCCAGACACGCTTTTTGGTGCGACATTCTTAGTGCTGGCGCCAGAGCATCCTCTGGTTTCCAAAATCGTTACTGAGGAGCAACGCCAAGAGGTTGAAGCTTACCAAAAGATGGCCGCAGCCGAAACAGATCTGTTTCGTACCGAGCTCAATAAAGAAAAAACAGGCGTTTTCCTAGGTTGCCACGCGATCAATCCGATTAATGGAAAACCTATACCCATCTGGATTGCCGATTATGTGATGATGAGCTATGGCACGGGTGCCATTATGGCCGTGCCCGCTCATGATGAGCGCGATTTCGAGTTTGCTAAACGCTTCGGCCTGCATATCATCCCTGTTAAACGTCCAGATCTTGCCCAACCACAGGATGTTGCGACATCTCCAGTAACCACGGCTGAGAGCGTTGAACGCGTCTTGCATGGTGATTTATGTTGGACGGGTGAAGGGGAGTATATTAATAGTCAGAACGACGATGTTTCGCTGACAGGGTTGTCTTTTGCAGCTGCTAAAGAGGCTGTGATTGTATGGTTGGAAGCGCAAGGACTTGGCAAACGCACCACCTGCTACAAATTGCGCGATTGGCTATTTTCGCGCCAACGCTATTGGGGGGAGCCCTTCCCGATTCTGCATGCGGAAGATGGCTCTAAACGTGTACTTGGATTAGATGAATTGCCACTCACGCCTCCACAAATGACAGATTTCAAGCCAACGGGCGATGGACAAAGTCCATTGGCACGTGTTAGAGAGTGGATCGAAATCATCGATCCTAAAACAGGTAAAAAGGCTTGGCGCGAAAGCAACACCATGCCCCAGTGGGCAGGATCTTGCTGGTATTACCTGCGCTTTTGCGATCCCCATAATGAAGTTGCGGCCTGGAGCTCAGAAGCGGAAAAATACTGGATGCCTGTCGATCTCTATGTGGGTGGTGTCGAGCACGCTGTGCTCCACCTACTCTATGCCCGCTTTTGGCATAAGGTGCTCTATGATTGCGGTTTGGTCTCTGATTTAGAGCCTTTCAAATCACTCCGCAACCAAGGATTGATTGTGGCGCGCTCTTTTCAACGCAAAGGCGGCGGATATGTGGATCCTAGCGATGTTCAAGAGAAAAATGGAATTTACAGTGATGTGCACACAGGGGAAGAACTGAAGAGTCAGATCGAAAAGATGTCTAAATCGAAGCTCAATGGGATCACACCTGATGATATCATCGAAGAATTTGGTGCTGATGCCTTGCGTCTTTATGAGATGTTTATGGGACCCCTTGAAAAGGAAAAAGTGTGGATTACAGATGCGGTGACCGGTTGTGCGCGTTTCTTAAGTCGTTTCTATGATCTGGCACACTCAGAAAAATTGTGTGGGGAAGATACTCCCGAAGCTTTGCGCCTAGGACATCGTTTAGTGGCTGGCGTTGAAAAGGATTTAGAGTTACTTCAGTTTAATACGGCTATTGCTAAGATGATGGAGTTCATGAACGATTTCACTCGCCTGCCGAGCTATCCGCGCAGCGTTGTCAAGATAGCAACGCAGTTGTTGATGCCGTTTGCTCCGCATCTAGCGGAAGAGGTGTGGCAGCTATTGGGATGTAGGGAGGTGCTTTCGTACCAACCATTCCCAACATACGATGAGGCTTATTTGCAAGATGCAACGATCACTTATGTGGTGCAGGTGAATGGCAAGGTGCGTGGGCGTTTCGAGTTGCCTAAAGATCAGCCCCAAGAGCATGTGCTTTCGGCCGCAAAGCAGCATGCAGGCATCATACGTTATCTCGATGGGCAAAAGATCCAGAAGGTGTTCTTTGTGCCAAATAAGCTCCTAAACATCGTTTTGGAGTAGGGTAAAAGGATTGGTGTCGAGCCTGTGATTTGTGATTTGAGATCAGAATAGACTTTAACTTATAGACGCTCTCAAATCGCAAATCGCAGGCTCGATCCCAATCCGACCCTCACAATGGTTGAGGCTCCTAACATCTGCCAGAAAGTAAAGTTAACGATGAAAACGATTAAACGATATAATGATAGAACAAGACAAAAAACTACCTCACTTTGAAATGACAAGAAGCATTTTGAACTGTTGTTTTGAAGTGATGAAAGAACTTGGACACTGTATTGTTGATGTAGACAAGGTTGAAGACCCTGTTTCGTTTTGAACATCCAAAAAATCTTATCGTTATATCGTTACATCGTTCCCATCGTTGATCTTGCTGCGAGGTAAAACTTTCCTAGCTTCTGCCAAAAACTGAATAACACGCAATCGCTCTAAAAAGTAGATTGATTTACAAGTAGTTACTTTTTTTCGTCATGCCAAAAGCCGCACTAAATGGCAGAAGTCAGGAAAAATTACACCATGAAGGCTGCGATACCAATGCTTGAGGCTAGTGTAGCTGCAACAAAAGAGGCAACCCCAGCCACTTTCCAGGCTGTTTTGCTCCATCGGCATTCGTCATAGGCCTTGCTGTCAGCTATTTTGAAGGCGATAATGCCTGTGAAGAATAGGGCAGTGGCGATGGCAAATGGCATTGGAGATCTTGTTTGAATGGCATGGCGCACTAGCTGAAAAATCGCTTTGGCAATCTCTGTGATCTTGGCAACGGCAGGCGTTATGAACTGTGCGTTCAGTTGCTGCGCATACTGTGTTGCTGTGGCTGTGAATTGTTTGGTGGCTTCTAAGGCGATATGGGCATAATTCAACACATTGGTTTGAAGTGCGTCAAGGTTCATTGATCTCTCCGTAAGGTGTCATTTCGGCGTATAAGATACGCCATCGCTGTAATACGAGAAAAGAAAAAAACAATTTGTATTAGTTGCCGAAAGCATTGACATATCTTTCTACGAAAGGGCACCCGATGCAACTAGCTTCGTAGTGGATACAAAAATCGCGATGAATTTGATACGCTCCCTGTTGCAGATCAGCGTGCGAAAATACCTTAAGCCGGTTAGTGTTGCCAAAAAAACGGTGGTTTAAATAAACCCCCTTCCTTGTTTTGGAAGCTGGAATTGACCCATAAAAGTTTTCAAATGCCGCCATCTCATGGGGATCGTTATGTGCTGCAATTACCTCATGCAAAAGTGGTAGGCATACATTAATAAAAATCTCGCGTTGCAAATCACTACCCATGAGCGCTAACGATTTAGGTTTGGCATTGGTTTCGAATGTATAATGATGTTCCCAATAGGGATCGCTATAGCTGGGAAGCAAGGCAAAGAGTTCCTTGCGCAATTGTGGCCATTTGCGTTCCTGCCAAAGTGACTTCCAACAGCTATTCAAACGCCTAGGAAGATCTTTCAACGAAGGGTCTGTGACTATTTTGGCTAGCACTGCGAACCTTCGAATGGGATGGTTGGCGGGTCTGACTTTATCGCATCGAATAGAAATCAATGATGGCCTATCGCTTTGGGGGATGCCCTCAAAATAGGACAAAAGAGATTGGTAATAGAGGGAATCTGCCCATTTTTGACGATGATATTCGCTGAAGAAGCCGCTTATTCCAAGGGCTAGAGCAAACAAGCCCTGCTCTTGCGTGATGTTGCTTTCTTTCATGCGCGAGAATATTTCTAAAAAAGCTTCGGTGTTTTGCTTATACCCTAATGCCATGGCAAAGCCAGCAGTGGCGCTATCCTCTGGATTGTGGACCCTATCTTTTAAAAATTGTCTTTTTCGTATTAAACGCCATGTGGCGGCAGACCGAAATAAAGAAGTGGTTTTGGTTTCAGATAACTTGTTAAAAAGGGTGCGGGCGCACAATCCACTGCCAACAAAATGTTTATAGGGATATAAATCTAAATCGATCAACTTGACGATGCGAGCTTCAGGAATAGTTAAAAAGCTTTTTAGGTGTGTTCGTATAATAGATCGTTGCGTTGATGTCTGCACCATCTTGTGGATGACTGGCTTCCAAAAGCTCACGTGCAACACGACGTCATCATAGCGACTATCCACATGATGTTGATGTTGGTACCAGCTTTCTTCGGAGATGTGTAATTCCACATCGCCGCGATACTCTTGCTCACCGATGCGCAGGTGGGCTTTTAAGAAATCAGGACCCGACTCTCCATTCCATATGCCTGGCGATAGCACTTCAATAGGCATCCCATCTTCTGTAACAAGATTTTTGAAATACTTTTGTTCTAGCCACATCGCTTGCAGATGTCGCTCAGTCAAAAATAGATAAGCATGACTGCTTTCAGCGACACTAGTATTACACTGAAACTGTGCAGTGATAAGTTGGCTGTAATCATCGGCGGACATGAAATTCCCAAAATCTTTGCTATTGTTTGTTGTCCAGCTTTTGCAATGCTTCTCGCACTCCGTTGGCATAGGCAGGATCAGCTTTTTCGAAATGGCCTAGTTGTCTTTCAATAATGGCTTGTGGAATGCCGTGCATTGATGCAGCAATATTCATAAATAAGCGTGCCTTTTGCTCGCTGTTGAATAACCGAAAGAGATTGCCGGGTTGGGTGTAATCGTCATTGCCAATTCTGTGATTGTAATGCGCTGCATCACCCGAAATCTTCAATGGTGGTTCTTCAAAGCGCTTATCTTCTACAGGGCCACCAAAGCTATTTGGCTCGTAAAATGCGTCGGAATTGGGATTGTTGGAGAAGAAGCGCATGGCACCATCTTTATTGTAGTTGTGTACAGGGCATCGCGGCGCATTTACAGGTAACGCCTCATAGTGGGTGCCTAAACGGTGTCTGTGTGCATCCGCATAGGAAAACACACGCGCTTGTAACATTTTATCAGGAGAGAAGCCAACGCCTGGAATGTGGTTTGAAGGGGAAAGGGCCAGTTGCTCGATCTCCATGAAATAGTTCTCAGGATTGCGGTTTAATTCAATCATCCCCACTTCAATCAGCGGATAATCACCATGCGGCCACACTTTGGTTAAATCAAAGGGGTTGTATTTCGTTTTTTCCGCCTCTGCTTCAGGCATGATTTGGACGCTCATTTTCCATTTAGGAAAGTCTTTGCGTTCAATCGCATTGTAAAGGTCTTCTTGCGTCGATTCGCGTGTTTTACCTACAATGGCTGCTGCTTCGGCATTTGTCCAGTGTTTGTGCCCTTGTTGGGTTTTAAAGTGGAATTTGACCCAAAAGCGCTCATTGTTGGCATTGATAAAGCTGTACGTGTGCGATCCATAGCCGTTCATAAAACGGACAGATTGCGGCAGGCCGCGATCAGAGAATAAGATGGTGACCTGGTGCAGTGATTCGGGAGATAACGACCAAAAGTCCCACATCGCGGTAGGGGAGCGGAGATTTGTTTTAGGATGACGCTTCTGTGTATGAATGAAATCCGGAAATTTTAATGGATCGCGTACAAAGAAGACGGGGGTGTTATTGCCCACCAGATCCCAATTGCCTTCTTCAGTATAAAACTTGATGCCAAACCCTCGTACATCCCGTTCCGCATCCGCGGCTCCGAGCTCGCCAGCCACTGTAGACATCCGTATGATGAGATCCGTTTGTTTGCCAACCTTAGAGAAGATCTTAGCTTTTGTATATTTAGTGATGTCATTTGTCACGGTGAAGGTGCCATGTGCCCCCCATCCTTTAGCATGCACAGTGCGCTCTGGAATGCGTTCCCGATTTTGAAAAGCGAGCTTTTCAAGCAGATAGGCATCTTCAAGTAAAACTGGACCACGGGGTCCTGCTGTGAGGGAATTTTGATTATCGGCGACGGCTTTACCAGCTGCTGTCGTGATTGTTGGTGGCTTTTGCTCTGGCATGCGATCACCCTTTGGAAGTTATGATTTTTGTTTTGCGATCATAATTCTAAAAGGGGGTATTATCAAGGGAAAAATTTAATAACTTTGCTGATTATGCATCATATCTAATTATGCTGCCACATACTGCCGAATATCGACGAGCACTCCAGCGCGGACCGCCTCTTCTGCCAACTTTAAAAGCAATGCGCTTGTTTTTTCATCTAAATATTCTTCACCGCAGTTTGGACAAACGCGTGCTGGAACACCTTTAAATACGAGTGTCATAGCATCTCGTTCTAAAGTTACGGTTGCGGTGCCTGCTTTTGTTTCTGCTTGTTTACAAATGACGCATTTCATGACTTCCTCCGTATAAAATCGGGCTCCCACTGATTAGGATCTGGATCGTATGCTGTAATTATGATTACTTCCTTTTCAACAATATTGTCTGCAACGACGATGTGAAGTGGTCGAGATTTGCACCATCCTAATATTAGCCTGCTCGGATATGGCGTGTCATCTATATACTCTTCAATCGTTTGGCCTTCTGCTAATACTATAAGTATATCATTTTCAGAAATTTGACGTTGGAACATTCGTTGCAGTGCATGAAGACGAAAAATCAAACGGTTTGGACTCTTCATATCACCTAAAATAATTTGTAGTAGCTAGACTTCAGATTAACATGGTTAAGAGATTCAGTCAAAAAAAGAAGCTAGAATGACGCAAAAGATATGTAGACGTTACACCTTCATTTTTGGCATTGACGTATCATTTTGCGTTGTGTTGAAAACAAAACGTTTAAGGGCGATTTCGGTGAGTTTTTTTGTGGCACATCCTAAAACCACTCCACCGATCATCATACAACCCAAAATAGTCGCCCCTAAAGCTAGACATGTACAGACTTCTTTTGTTCCCGAGCCTGGTGCATCCGCAGCCATGATGCATGTGACAAGAGCCGGTGTCAATAGTACAGTTGGCACTACGATCGTCGCTGCTGTACTTACTCCAACAATGGTAGGGATACCTTGAACCACATTTTTTTCGCTAAACAGATTCGTTTTTACAGATTGATTAGATTGATTAACTTGCATTATAAACCTCTATTAAAAATTAATAAAAAATCACTATCAGGTAGTATAAATGAAAAATAGTAAAATTTCAATAAATTATTTTTCAACAGATTTTTTTAATCAATTCCTATCATTTGCAGCCTCTAGTTCATCCATTTGCGTATTTAAATGTTCTGTGAAAACAAGGTTAAATTTCAAATTACGTCACTTGGTTGCTGCTGTTTCTTTTTGCTGTTTATGCTACACTACTTTCAATGTACATATTCACGGGGTGTGCAGCTTGCCGCGGTAGCGGCCTAAGAGATTAGCCCCGGGTGGAGCGATTAGCGGAACCCGGGATATTGGAAAAAAAATACCAGCCCCGGTAGGGGCGTAAGAAAGCTCGTGGTATAGAGATTTTGCCTAAACGCTTTCTTACGCCCCTAACGGGGCTATATCGTTTCTTTAAGACCCCGGGTTCCGCTAATCGCTCCACCCGGGGCTAATCTCTTAGGCCGCTACCGCGGCAAGCTGCATATGCCCTGAACATATACCTTACAATTCATACTGGGATTATCTGGATGTTTAAAAGCGCACATAAAGCGACCTTTTTGGCTAGCCTAGGGGCTGGGCTAGAATACTATGATTTCATCATCTATGGGATGATGGCGGGGTATTTAAGTCAGCTTTTCTTTGCCAGTGACTTAGCATGGATAGCATTGCTAAAAGCTTTTGGAGTCTTTGCTATCGGCTATCTAGCGCGTCCCTTTGGGGGTATCGTATTCGGAATGATCGGGGATACTTTCGGGAGGAAGAAAACCTTCCAAACTGTCATGGTGCTGATGGCGATTTCAACCTTTTGTATCGGTCTATTGCCAACCTATGCGCAAATAGGGACAACCGCATCTTGTTTGCTTGTGTTGTTGCGCCTCGTGCAAGGGCTGTCGTTTGGCGCCGAACTACCTGGTGCACTGACGGTGGTGTGTGAATATGCCAAAAAACAAAACCACGGCTCCTATTTTGGTTTTGTTTTTTCTAGTGTCTGCCTTGGTTCTGCGTTGGCCTCGCTGGTGCTATTTTTGCTTTCTAGTACTATTGAGCAAACACAAATTATGCAATGGGGATGGCGTATTCCTTTTCTTTTAGGTGGGGGATTGGCCATTGCTAATTACTATATCCGCAAAAATTTGCAAGAGACTCCCGAATTCCTTCGCGAGCAAAAAGACCAACCAGCACGTTCGATTAAAAAGCCTTTCCACACGTTGCTGCAGCGCTATCGCATTGATCTATTGTTGGGTATTGGGATGACGACGCTCATTGCGAGTTTGGTCATTTTTGCTCTGTATATGCCCACCTATTTGAGTGTTTATTTTGGCTATGCACCTAGTGACATTTATTTGGCCACGACCTGGGCTCTGTTATGGCTTGTCTTAATGATGCCAGTGTGTGGTTGGATCGCAGATCGCATAGGAAAAGTTCGGGTGATGGTGGCTGCGTCGCTCTTTTTTGGGGCGAGCATTTTAGTCTTTATTAACCTTGTAAATGAGGGCGGCTTGTATAGCCTGATAGGCTTTATGCTGATCTATCAAACGCTTCAGGCTTTGCTTACGGTGAGTTGTTATCCGATATTGGTTGCGCATTTTCCTGTGGAAGTGCGTTATACCGGCTTTGCTATTTGCTATAATGTGACGTATTCGCTGATGGGAGGATTGCCTATTGTGATGACGGGACTTATCGAGTTCACGCAAATGCCATTAAGCGCTATCTTTGTGCTTATCTGTTGTGCGCTCCTGAGCGCCATTTGTGTGATCTTACTATCCAAGCGTTCAGTAGCACAAAGCATTGTAGCTTAGGCTCAAGCCCAATGTCATTAAGTTAAGAGATAAGTAACTTACTATGAAGAGGTTTAAAGAGCTCCAAC
>Ga0206894_1022_pt1 | contig 44254 bp, 31 predicted proteins | sample Alteio_BWOrgHeat_54_FD_152953 | JGI IMG/M metagenome (GOLD analysis project Ga0206894, IMG submission 152953) | Enriched cells from forest soil in Barre Woods Harvard Forest LTER site, Petersham, Massachusetts, United States -... | ecosystem: Environmental > Terrestrial > Soil > Temperate forest >...
TTCTAGCTTGCCAGTGCTGATCGCTTCTGTCAAACTGCCCATGGGTGCGGCATTGTTAATCTTCCATGCTTTTTTGATGGAAGTTGTCATTAAAGTTGGACTATTCTTTATTATTATCGCCGTAGCCGACTTTGTCTATCAGAAGAAAGACTTTGCTAAAGAAATGATGATGGAAAAATTCGAAGTTAAGCAAGAATATAAAAACTCGGAAGGTGACCCCCACATCAAGAGTAAACGAAAGCAGATCGCACAAGAAATTGCGTATCAGGAGGGTCCCACAGGGGGCGTAAAACGTGCACAAGCTGTCGTGACTAACCCGACACATTTGGCCATCGCGATTGGCTACAATAAAGAAATTGATGCAGCCCCTTACATCCTAGCGATGGGAGAAAATATTTTAGCAGAACGCATTGTTTCTATTGCGGAAACAAATAGTATTCCTATAGTGCGTAATATCAAATTAGCGCATAAACTGTGGAATGAGGGCGACGTTTATGAATACGTCCCTGAAGAAACATACGAAGCTATCGCTGAGATCTTACGTTGGATTGCAGCCTTACAAACGGAAGACGCATACGTCTATTCATCAGATAAAGACCAAGACTAATGGAGTTGTGAATAATGCATATTATTAAAGCCATACTAGACGGTATCACAGCACGTTTAGGCGGCGAAGCGTCGCTATCAAGGATATCACGCTCAAGCGACATTGCCCTCGCTATATTGCTCATCGGCATATTGGCCATGATCATCATCCCTGTTAATCCACATGTCATCGACTATCTTATCGCTTTAAACTTATCGATTTCTGTGGCTTTGTTGATGGTGGCTTTGTACATTCCTAGTGCTACCCAACTATCGATATTCCCCTCTTTATTGCTGATCACCACTTTGTATCGACTAGGCTTAAACATTGCTTCCACTAGACAGATCCTCTTGCACGCCAATGCCGGGGATATTATCTTTCAGTTCGGAAACTTCGTTGTGGGTGGTAACTTCGTCGTAGGTGGTGTGATTTTCTTAATCATCACCCTAGTGCAATTTATCGTGATCACCAAAGGTGCGGAACGGGTAGCCGAAGTGGCAGCCCGCTTTACTTTGGATGCCATGCCTGGTAAGCAGATGAGTATCGACGCCGACATGCGCGCCGGCATCCTGGATGCCAACCAAGCCCGAGAAAAACGCCTGATGATTCAAAAGGAAAGCCAATTGTATGGTGCCATGGATGGTGCCATGAAATTCGTTAAAGGGGATGCTATTGCCGGTATCGTCATCACCTTGATCAACGTCATTGGCGGTATGATCATCGGGGTATCGCTCAATAATATGTCAGGCATGGAAGCTGTAACAACGTACTCACTACTCTCCATCGGTGATGGTCTAGTCTCCCAAATCCCTGCCCTGTTAATTTCAATCACCGCCGGTATTGTCACTACTCGTGTTTCAACAGATAAGGAAGATTCCAATTTAGGGAGTGAAATTTCTGGCCAGATCCTAAAGCAACCTAAAGCGTTGATGATCGCTGCCGCCTTTTTGATGGGCATGGCTATCTTGCCAGGCTTTCCTAAAGCGCCCTTCCTGATTATTTCTTCGGCGTTAGCCCTCATCGGCTATGCACTGTGGTCTACAGAAGAACAACAAATTGAAGCGCGTCGCACCGCCGCCGGCACAAGTGGTGGTATGCTGTCGAGTGCTGCTGGTAGTGACAGCTCAGTTGACACATCCGTCAAAGGACATAAGGTTATTTCAGGTGGGGGCATTGACAGCTACGCCTTAACATTGCCGGTAATCATCGAATGTGGCAAGGGACTTAGCGCAGAGATTCAAAAGGCCCAAAAAGGACAAAGTTTCATCGACCAGATGATTCCAAGGATGAGGCAGGCGCTCTACTCTGATCTGGGGGTGCGCTTCCCTGGTGTGCATGTACGCACAGATTCATTGATCTTGGCAGGTGATGAATATTCCATCCACCTGAATGAAGTACCGATAGTGCGTGGAAAGGTCCTTGAAGGGTTTGTGCTAACAAATGAATCTGAAGAGAATCTCAAACGCTATAATCTTGAATTCCAAACATACAAAAACTCCCTAGGACTGCCTTCTCTGTGGGTAGATATTAAGTCTAAAGAGCTCTTGGATAAAGCAGGCATTAAATATTGGAACTCACTCGAAGTGATGATTCTGCACCTTTCTTACTTTTTCAGACACTATGCCAATGAATTTGTAGGCATCCAAGAAGTGAAATCTATGTTGGAATTTGTTGAAAAATCATTTCCTGATCTTGTCAAAGAAGTCACACGCCTCATTCCCTTACAAAAGATGACTGATATCTTTAAACGCCTCATTCAAGAGCAAGTCTCTATTAAAGACTTGCGGACCATTCTGGAAGCTTTAAGTGAATGGGCACAGACCGAAAAAGATACTGTCCTGCTCACTGAATATGTGCGCTCTTCCCTTAAGCGTTACATCAGCTACAAATATTCCCAAGGACAATCCGTTCTTTCGGTCTATATCCTAGATCCTGAAATCGAAGATATGGTTCGAGGCGCTATCAAGCAAACATCAGCAGGCTCATATCTTGCGCTGGATCCTGATTCAGTACAACTTATCCTGCAAGGTGTGAGAAATACTGTTGCCCCCCCACCGCCTGGAGGTCAACCTCCTGTGCTTCTAACTGCTATTGACGTACGGCGCTTTGTGCGCAAACTCATTGAAATGGAATTCACAGATATATCTGTTGTTTCCTACCAAGAAATTGTGCCAGAGATACGCATACAACCGTTAGGTAGGGTGCAGATTTCGTAATTGAAGCCAGAAATGCATAGCAGAAAAAGCTATCGGAGGCCTATATGAGTGGTCCATCAGAAGTACCAGGCAGCGATTCGAATGTCAATCTGACGCTTGCTGCCATGAAAGAAGTGGCCAAAGAAGAACAACTCTTTGCACGTGAAATGATTCAAGATGAAAGCGCAGAGTCCCTACAAGATCTTGAAGATAACATCAACCCCTTTGCCCAGAAAGCCGAGGGCAAACAAAAAGACATTAGATCACAAAAAGGGCGCATTCAGCAAATGCTTGCAGGCACTACTGTCCGCGGTGCTCTCTTGCCTATTAAACAAATTAAAGAATCAGCCGAAAAATTCCAACGACGCAATCCGGAATTGAAATCTGGCTCTCTCAGTTCATTGCGCGAGATGATATCCCCCGACGACACTGAAGACGACATCCTCAGAAAAGTCTCTGAATTTTACCCCGATGCATCCTTGGCAGATGAAGCCCTCGACTTCTTACTTGAAACAACTGAAGGCGAGCTTGCCGACGCGGTCAAAAACGCCAAAGAAAAACTGAATACAGAAAAAGGGAGAGAGATTGCTGCCGGACGCAACATCCAGGTGCAGGTAAGAGCTGCGGCAGAAAAGGGACTTGGCACAACGACTTCTTTGCGCGATATGTATCGCGACATCACAGGCAATCCCCGCGACTCCCCCACACTATTCGAAGAATTATCAAACAAATACGCCTTCAAAGACCTCAAAAAAGTCATTGAATTTCTATTGCATTCGCTTGGCGCTGATATGAAAGCCAAAGGCCCCTCCATTCCAAGAGGAATGTTGCACAGGCTATTTACCGAAACGCGCTCACTACAAGCCATTCTAGGAGTCTATCGTTTTTTTAGAATGCGCATGCCTCTAGTAGAAAAGATGTTTATGAAAGAAGGCATTGACATGCCCTCACAGCTGACATTTGAAAATATGGCCAAACAATTCATGGCCTTAGCCGCAGATCGTTACCCTTCGGCCCTTAAAGTGCTGCAGCAAGCAGTAAAGTTAGGTATTGATCAATGGATATTAGCAAAAATTATCGCCTTCACACAATTTCGAGATGCCGTGCGCCAAGTCGCTATCAACCAAGTGTACAAATCTTTGCAACACCGTGATGAATTGTATCTTGCCATTTTGGAAGCCCTTGAAGACCTTGAAGATCAACTCGAGGATTTAGCCGATCAAGAAGATGATGACGATGATGACGATGATGACGATGATGATCAGGGACAAAATAGCTAAAAGGAGGCGTTAAATGGTTACAGATATGTTTGGTGGGCTTCTAAAGGAATTAGGAGATTCCTTAGGACATCTTGAATTACATCCAGATCAAAATAACGCATGCTTCCTGAAGCTCAAAGATGATCTCACCATTCAAATCGAACTTGAACGCAGCGGACAGTTTCTACTGCTGGCGTCTGATTTAGGAAGTGTTCCTCCAGGGAAATATCGTGAAAACCTCTTTAGAGAAGCCCTAAAAGCTAACGATCTTCCCCATCCCTTAAATGGCATTCTCTGCTATAGCCAGAAGAAAAATCATTTAGTCCTCTTCGAAAAAATCAGCCTCACCGATCTCAATGGTGAAAAAGTCGCCGCCGAAATAAAACCTTTCACCGAAAAAGCCGCCATATGGGCCTCTGCACTCAAACGGGGTGATGTGCCCGTGGTCAATCAAGCCTTCACCTCTGATCGGTTGGGTGGTGGAATGTTTGGCTTGAGATAAAAATCCTTTAATAACGGTCGGTATATTTACAAAGAGGAAATTCAAATGGCAACTTACAAAATTAAGTTACAAGATCGTCAGGTAGTAGCTCAGGACACAATCTCTTTTTTCTTTGAAAAGCCCAGCAACTTTACATTTAAACCGGGACAATTTGGGGAATTTACATTAATCAATCCTCCTGAGACAGACAGTGAGGGGAATGGGCGGGCGTTTACAATTGCTTCGCCGCCCTCTGCTGAGCAAATTATGATCACCACGCGATTGCGCGATACAGCATTTAAGCGTGTTATGCAACGGATTCCTCTAGGCACCGAAGTTACGTTAGATGGTCCACACGGAGCTTTTACCTTGCATCACAAGCAAACCACGCCTGCCGTCTTTATTGCCGGTGGCATTGGCATTACTCCTGCACGCAGCATAATTCTCCAAGCAGTTCACGACAAACTGCCCCATACCATTTATTTGTTTTACGCTAACCACACTCCCGAAACAACTGCCTTTTTAGACGAATTGCAAGCGCTTGAAAATCAAAAATCTAACCTCAAGATTATCCCCATCATGACGTCTATGCATCAATCACAGCAAACCTGGAAGGGGGAAAAAGGGCATCTCGATTGTGCCATGCTTTCACGATATATTGATGAACTGTCTGAGCCGATTTATTACATTTCAGGTCCTCCCTCAATGGTGGCGGCGACGCAACAAATGCTTAATGCCTGTGGAATCGATGACGACAACATTCGCGCTGAGGAGTTTCCGGGGTATTAGTAATAATTTCTCTGCTTGCAATAAAATATTTAGTGATACACGATAATACATACATGAATATATACATGTTCACGGAATGCGCAGCTTTCATGCCGGTATGTATGCCCGTGCCGGAGCCCGAAAGAAGAGTGAGAATGAAAACGTGCTTGGGAACGTTAAAAGGTTTAAAGTTCTAAAAATAGCGTGTAGATAAATTCGGGCAAGGGCACGGGCACGCACACGGGCACGAAAGCTGCGCATTCCGTGAACATGCACGAGTAGAACATATGTCAGAACTTACAAAGCAGCTTCAATCTTCAGCGACAGGTTCCCAATGGGGGAAAATTGGCATTCGCCCCCATCATGGTATAGTCATCCCCCTATTTTCACTACACAGCCAAAATAGCTGCGGCATCGGAGAATACACCGATATCGAAGCCCTGTTCCCTTGGTGCCGCGATATAGGCCTCGACGTCATTCAATTGCTCCCCTTAAATGATCCAGGACCAGACACTGGTCCCTACTGCGCGCTATCCGCCAACGCCCTAAATCCAATCCATTTGGGCCTCTGTCAATTGCCGCATGTTTCCTACTCTCCTTCGTTGTCGCAGCAAATCAGTAAGCTACAACAATTGAATCGCTGTCAAAGAGTTGATTATCATACGATCCAACAAAGCAAAGAAACGTTTTTGAGAAGCTATTTCAAGCAATTTGGCCAGGCCATAACCGCCCAAACAGCATATACCCTCTTTAAAGAACAAAATAAAACATGGCTAATAGATTTTGCGCTCTTTAAAACGCTTAAGATCCAACAGAGTTGGCTAGCCTGGGAAAGTTGGCCTGAAGAACTAAAAAAACCTTCGCCAGAACAGCTCCAAGCTTTAATCGCCAAGAACGCTGAAGAAATTGATTTTCACTGTTTTGTCCAATACTTGTGCTTCACACAATGCAAAAGACTCAAGCAGCAAGCCACAATTGCAGGGATCTACATCAAAGGGGATATCCCTATTCTGATCAATCGCGAAAGTGCTGACGTTTGGCGCCATCAAGAGCTTTTCAATCTCGATTTTGCCGCTGGTGCCCCTCCTGATATGTACGTAGAAGATGGGCAAAAGTGGGGCTTTCCCATCTACAATTGGGAGACAATGGCAGCGCAAGACTATAAATGGTGGATTGAACGTTTGCATGTTGCAAGCCAATACTATCATATCTATCGCCTGGATCATATCGTCGGCTTTTATCGCATCTGGGGCATCCCTCTAAACAAAGAGGCTAAAGAAGGACATTTTATCCCTGAAGATCAAACCACATGGATTCCCCATGGGGAGAAAATCATGGAAATGATGTTAAAACACTGTGAGATGCTGCCTATCGGCGAAGATTTAGGAACCATCCCTCCGGAAGTTAGAGTGTCTATGCGCAAATTAGGCATTTGTGGCACCAAAGTCATGCGCTGGGAACGTCATTGGCTCACCGATAAGGAATTCATCGACCCCAGCGATTACATCCCTGAAAGCATGACCACAGTCTCCACACATGACTCGGAAACCCTTGAAATGTGGTGGAAGGATCGTCCTGAAGAATCGAAAGTTTATGCAGAAGGGCAAAATAAGATCTATGAACCCCAACTATCAACAAAGTACCGCCACACTATTTTGAAAGCCAGCCATCATTCGAGCAGCTTATTCCACATCAATCTTTTGCAAGAATATTTGGCTCTCATTCCACATATGATCTGGACCACACCTAACGAGGAACGAATCAATATTCCAGGAGTAATTTCAGAGACCAATTGGACTTACCGATTCCGTCCCTCGATCGAAGACATTGTCAATAACGTAGCCTTAAAAACTTCCATGAAAGACATTGTGGGCGTTAAGGTCTAACTGTTCATAAGGCGCAAGAGCTGGGTTCCCATGGAGTTTCCACGAAGTCGCAAGGAGGCTCCACTTCAACGGCACAATTGTTAGCGCTATTCATTAAATCGATTTCAACGCTATTCGAACATGGTCCAATGCCTGCTGGAGGTCGACTCTCATGCATGAGATATGGTGTTGCAATAACCACCAACTCGGTTTTTTGATCTTGATAACGATTTGAATTGAAAAGCGAACCAATGATTGGAATCTTATTGAGACCATACAGGTTATCATTCGTATTGGTCATTTCATCCAAATACATTCCTGCAATGATATATGATTGTCCTGGCCAGAGTTTCACAATAGTATCAACACGGCGGATCGTAAGCCCTGGAATGACAAAGCCTTCCAAAATTACGGAGTTGGCTCGATCTAAAGCACTCACTTCAGGAACGACGTGGAGTGTTATCAACCCATTAAGATCCACTGTGGGGGTAAAATCTAAAAGCACCCCGAATTTTTTAAACTCTACTGTCACCGTACCTATTAAGGTTCCACCTTGAGGAATAAGAATCGGAAATTCCCCTCCCGCAAAGAAGTGCGCTGTTTCTCCAGAAACTGTGGTCAAATTTGGCTCAGCCAAAACTTTAGTGCCTGTATCTTCTTCAAGCATATCGATTAATGCCGACAGCTGGTAGTTTCCAAAAATCCCTTGTCCATTTAGAAAATAATTTGGATCTGTGAGTGGTGGTGAGGGAAAAACTGAGCCCACAGCAAAAGATTGATTGGCATTTTGAAATAGCACTTTCCAATTAATACCTACTCTAGAAAGGATGTCCTTTTTTACTTCGAAAACTTTGATAGCGATAAGAACTTGTTGTGGTTCTACATCCAATAGGTTAATGACAGCTTTATCACCTCTAGGGACTAACTTCGAGATGATCTCTATAATTTTTGTAGCCATCTGGGGATCTGGCACCATCCCTTCCACAATATACCCTCGAGGTGTCGATGTAACCGTTGTATTCACAAGTGGAAAAAGAGTATTGATCATATAAGTGACTAATATAGATTGAAAATCCTCTAATGAATCACTATCAAAAAGCATCTCAAGAAGACCACTATCCTCATACAGCAAAGAGCTATTAGTGTTATCTAATGTCACTATTCCAGACTCCACAGCAAACGCGAAGATGCGCGCTTGGAGCGGATCCATCGCCAGAATGACCTGTACGGGTAAATCGGGATTTAGCGCATCCCTCTGTTCAAGTTTTTTACCAATAATATTCCTTCCAATGGAAAGCACTTCAACATTCCTTAGAAGTGTTAAACTGACTGGTTTAAAGCCGATGTCCGCTTTAGAGGTAAATTTCACATCCACAATCGATCCTGGATGCAAATCGGGAATAATAGGGAATCGCGCATTGAGTTCTAGCAGGACAGCTCTTTTATTCGCAGCGACAGAAAAACTTGTCAGATCTCTGCCTGAATTGATTTCTTTAGTGGAATTAGATTCCAGTTCCACCAAGTTGACAACATCTTTACTCCCCCCTGCGCTCAACATATTTAGGATTTTGACAATATTGTCGGAGGTTTGCTGGTCAGGAACATAGCCAGAAACAATAAATCCTTTTGTTGTGGCAATGATCTGGATATCCGCCTTTGGGAAAAGCTTTCGGAGCATATGTGAAACTAAAATCGAATTAAAATTCTGGTCTGAACGGCTTTTCAAAAGGTCTTGCACAAGCTTTTCAGTTTCATGAAAGTGTTCAGCTGCTTGTTTATCTTCAATGCCAATTGTCACATCACCATTTAGCTGTGCAAAAGCAAAAATTTCAGATTGTCTAGGCAACATTTCAAGCAAGATTTCTATCGGATTGTTCGACTTATATAAGCTTGCCTTATCTGTAAAAAATTTACCTTCAGCATCTTTCCCTATACCTAAAATACGCACATTTTTCAAAAGGGTGAAGGTAACAGTCCCGACTCCCCCTTCAGGTTTTGAAGTAAAAATAATGTCGACATATTTACCAGGCGTTAAAAACTGCACGATACCGGATCGCGAAGTTAGTTGAACTGGCACGGCTATCTTACCATCTGCTGGAGGCAAAACTTCAGGTGCCTTGACTTCTTCAACCTGTGGCGTTTTTGCTTGTGGAGGGGGAGCTTCTGGTTCTTTAGCTTTTTTGCTAAACAAAAACGCAGCCACTATTCCGATAAAAGCAAAGGAGAGTAAAAAAAAGATGCGGTCTTTAGCCATTCGAGAGGACCTTTTCTAAAATTAATAGTCTTGCAAACTCCATAAACTAGCGAGCACATCACACAGGCGTTCTGACCAGTAAAAAATCGAAACTTATAAAGTTTTTCCTTTTAACACAATTTAAAACTCAATTTTAATATTCACAAATCCAATTGCTGAAAATGCTGGTATGTGGTTTATCTGTATTTGATATAAAGATGGAACGTAAAATATGACAGAAGCGATAGCGAGTCTCAACGAGAAGACAACGACCAGAGAATTTTTACTTCAAGTTCACAAAATTCATGAACAACTGCTCGATGCGTTGGATTATTTCAAAGTTGAGGCTTTAAAAGATGATGAAACGGCTTTAAGGACTTATCTCGCCGAAGAAATTGATAAAGTCATTGCTAAGATGAAAGTTGCGCCTCCTGAGGAAGAACGCAAAAGCTTAGCAGGGGCGGTCCTGGATGAAGTGCTTGGTTTTGGTCCCATCGAGCCCTTGCTGAGAGATAAAGCTGTCACCGACATCTTTGTCAATGGGGCCGAAGCCACCTATGTCGAAATGCGTGGGCGGGTCCAAAAAACAAATGTCCGTTTTTTAAATGATGAGCATATCTTGCGTTTGGTGCACAGAGTAGCCTCTAAATCAGGGCGCCATCTTGATTTGGGTTCGCCTTATTTTGATGCCCAACTGCCTGATGGAAGTCGAATTCATGCCATTATCCCCCCTTTAGCCATTGATGGCATCAAAGTTTCTATCCGAAAATACTCCTTTCAGAAACTTGACCTGTTTAGCTTAGTGACTGGTGGAAGTCTCAATGAAGATATGGCCAAATTTCTGCAGATTGCCGTCAAAGCGCGTTTCAATATCGCCATCTGTGGAGGTACGGGATCGGGTAAGACAACGTTGATGAATTCGCTGTTAACTTCGATTCCTCACGGTGAAAGGATGATTACGATTGAAGATACACCAGAACTTGAACCATCACACCACCATGCGGTGCGCTTGTTAACGCGACTGCCCAACCCCGAAGGAAAAGGCGGAGTGTCACTAGCAGATTTGATGATTAATGCGCTGCGGATGCGCCCAGATCGAGTGATCTTAGGAGAGTTGCGAGGTTCTGAAGCCTTTAACTTACTGCACGCCATGAATACGGGGCAAGACGGCACGATGGCCACTTTGCATGCTAGTGGTACGGAAGAGGTGATTTCTCGTTTGCTCAACATGATTTTAATGGCGCGTTATGCCCTTTCAGCAGAAAGCGTGCGTCAACAGATTGCAGGTGCTTTGGATCTCATTATCTACGTTACACGTCTTGTAGATGGCTCGAGGCGAGTGATGACAATATCACAAGTAGCTACCACAGAAGAAGGTGATGTAAAAATTGAAGATCTTTTCCGCTTTAATATTGAAAAAATTACCGAAGAAGAATTGATCGGCAAATTTGTAAAATTTCCAACTCCAGCCACCAAAAGAATTGCCAATAAACTGACCGTATCGGGATTGTCGAAAGAATATCAAGCCATTTTCGATGGTGTCTAGAACCATATTGATGGATTAGAAAATGTTAAAAAGCAAAGCTAAAACCCCTGATTCCCTACGTCCTAGCGATAACGCAGGAAAGGCTGAAGAATCGCTGATTGGCGCTTTGGTAAACGACTTTTTAATTACGCCAAGTTTTTTTGACACACTCACCTATGTCAATATTTTTATATTTTATGTCGTAGTGCTCTTATACATTGCCAATTTTCAGCTAACTTTTTGGTCTGCACTACTCTATATTCCACTTCTTTTTCTTCTAAATATATTGCGCAAATCACGCCAAGAAAAAGAACGACTGGAAATAGCCCACACGATCCCTTTTTTCGCCGATGCTATGTCGAATGCCCTATCTGTGGGTGAAACTCTAGAACAAGCTTTTATTCAAGCTTCCTTCTATCTGAAAGGTAGGATAAAAAACGAATTCCAAAAATTAGCCTTAAAACATACGTTAGGCAAAAATCTCGATGTTCTTTTGAGAACGGTAGATGCTAAATTTCCTAATACTGGATTGCTATATCTTATCTCTCTTTTGAACTCCTACAGTGAACTTGGCGTGGGGATTAGTCCGCTTCTCAAAAGAATCGCACTCGTCCTTACAACACGGGAAAAAGCCGAAGAAAAAATTCGTTCGATTTTAGCGGGCGGCAGCCATTATGCCTGGTTGACGGTGTTTATCTTTTTGTTGATTTTTTTGGCGCTGGGTTTTTTATTGAAAGATCAGCTCAAATACTTAGTGTCCCCCCAATTAAAGCCGATATTTATATTTCTGGTGATATGGATGGCTGTCGGGATTTTGATAGTGACTCGTATTACCTCATTGGATTATACACGCTCTTCTTCCATGAAACCCTATGTGACCCATTTTTTTAGCTTAAGAACACTATCTCATGAAGAAATGTTAAAGTATTCTGGCATTAAGTGGGTGTGGTGGAAAACACAACTCTATGAATATGGACCTGTATTTGTAGGATTTGTGTTTGCCTATCTTGTTTCCGGCTTTAGTGAAGACTTTTTTGCCATCTTGATAAGTTTTGGTGTTGGCTATGGCATTGCCAAAATGTTAGAAAATTACATCATCAGTGGTTTTGTCGAAGACCAACTAATCAACACTATTGAGACCTTTCCTGAAATTTTGCAAATATTCATCATCGGTTTAAATTCAGGGTTGAATAACTATTTGGCCTTTCAGTTTGCCATGAATGCCATTAAAGGAAATACGCCAAAAATATTAGAAGAAGAACTTTGCCGCACTAAACATGCGCAAGAATGTTCCGAAGACCCCGCAAGAACCTGGCATCGCCTGGCACAAAGAATACCTTTCGAAATTGTAGTTGATTTTGCTGAAATTATGGCAATAGCACCCATGCACGGCGCATCTATTTTGAATTCTATTATTGAAATGACGGATAGCTATCAGGGCAAAAAACTACTTCTAATAGAAAAAAAAGCCACTCAAATCGGTCAATTTATTATTCCGATTATTATTATTGCCTTCTTCCCATTATTTTTGTTCTTTGTATTTGCACCTATGATTTCCAAAATTACATCTTTTGTAACATAGGAACTAGATCGGTAGGGGTTTTATTTTCTTGTAATGGTTTCCCATTTACAAGAAAACAAACCTACCTTTTTTTTATTATGGTAGTGCAGTAGTTACGCTTGAGAATACAGCTCCGATCTTTGTACCCAGTGGGGTCAATAAAGCTGCTGCTGCAATAGAGATCAAGCCTGCGATTAGCACATACTCAATCATCGTTGCACCCTTAATATTGTTTAAATCATGGTTTGTCATATAACCTCCTTAGATAAACCAATTAGTTACTAATAAAATCTATTTATAATCCTTCCAAACCTCCCATAACCTATCTTTAGGTTATTATCTACAATGTATTATACCATATAGTTATTTTTTTACAAACATTTTTATACACCTCCCTGGGAGATTAGGAGTGCTTAAAAGTTCATGTATTTTTTCAAAAACTCTTTAAACTATGGGTCATCACAAATTAGAGTACCGCACTTTTTGAACGCGAAGGTCGCGAAGCAGGCGAAGGCAACGCGAAGATTTTTCTTCTATGTATGCTCTTACAAATTCACGAAGCTCAATTTCTTTCTTATTTAAAATTAACAAGATTTTCAGCAGGATTATTGATTAATTTCAAGGAGAGAATGGTCAAAGATGATCTCAGAAGATTTGTCTTGAGCATGTACTTCAATAAATAAAAACTTTCTTCGCGTTATCTTCGCTTACTTCGCGACCTTCGCGTTCAAAAAGTGCGGTACTCTAATTTGTGATGAGCCTAAAATATGATGTGTTTTAATTTCGGAATTCCCCCTATAATGCCAATTCTAAATCACCGAGGCTAAAATCATGACTTTTTTCAATGTCTTATTGGCTATCTGCATTGGCGCTTTTGTAGGGAAATTCATAGCCATGGTGGGGTATTATCTTCCTAAAATACTTCTTGAAGGCTGTGATAAAGGCAAAGAGCCACGCGATATTTTTAAATGGTTTTTTCAAAAACCATTCTGTCTGCAATGCAAGCATCCCTTCGCAGGCTGCTCAGGATTGCCAATTATCGGATATTATACATTGCAAGGCAAATGCCCGAACTGCACATTTTCACAGCGTAGAGGTTTTATTTTAGAACTCTGTGTAGCCGCTATCTTTGGGACCTTGACGCTCTTTGCGGGTGTTAATCTTCCCTTGATTTTTGTGTTGCTAGCGCTCTGCTTATTGATGTGCTGTTTCTTAACAGATTTGGATCATATGATCTTACCTAACCAATTAACCTTAGCACTCACATGGCTGGGACTCATTGGATCGCTTTTCCCTGTGTTTTTAAGCCCCCAAGAGGCTATTGCTGGCGCCGTCGGCGGCTATGGAATCTTCTGGCTGTTGAATGAAATCTATCGCTTTTTCCGCCATAGGGAAGGAATGTATCCAGGTGATTTCAAGCTAAATGCCGCCATTGGGGCGTGCATCGGTCTAAAACTACTACTTCCCGTGTTAGCCATTTCCTTAATGCTGCTTTTTGTCATCACCCTCGTGCGCGTATTAGGCGCCAAAAAACCCCAAACAGAAAGTGTACTGTACAAAGAAGTGGCCTACGGCTGCTACCTCTCAGCAGTGACTATGGTCACCCTTGTGCTGCTGCTGTTTGGTGTCATAACACCCTAAAAAAGAGCTTATTTTGCCAAGGTAGGAGGAGTGTATACACCATAATTGGGGCCCCCAGGGATACCATCTGGAATTTTAAGGTTATTGGTAAATTGCACCTCGACAATCTTGGAACTTCCCCCCAATGCTAAAATAATATGCAGGGCGGCAAAAGCCACGATCGGTTGCATCGTACCTGGAGAGGAATTTGCTACCACTGCCACAATCACGTTTACATTGACAGCCACATGACTATACACGTCGGCTTTCACACCTGTGGATAACCACACGTTCTGTCCAATTTGCAAAGGCGTTGGATTACCGTTTGTGAGGAGGTTGATAATAGAGGGGGAATCATTCACTTGTTGCAGAAAAGTCGACCATCCACCTTGGGGTCCCGAATTGATATTAAAAATATATGGTTGGCCCGTTAAAGGATTGATTTTGGGGGAATTCGTTGTGCTATCCCAGTAGGAATTATACGTCCCTTGCGCCATGGCGATAGGGAAAAGATCACCCGCATTCACCGTAGAGGGCGACCCCACCACCGCCACGGCTGTGGCACTTAAGTTAACAGTGCTGTAGCCAAAAACGGACCCAAAATACAATTTTACAGCTCCTCCGTTATTGCCTGCTGATTTAGAAACCGTGACTTTGACAGCAGGTACATCGCCGGTGCCTGGAGTGGAATTTGTGGATTTAAGCGTAGCGCTCGTCATATTCCAATACCCCGTGATAACGGTCCCTTGACTCAGCGCGACCTTTTCAACAGAATTTTTGGGAAGATAGCTGGTGGCTTGGGTTTGAGCCTGGCTCCAATTGGGCACACCTGCAACCGCAGGATATAAATAAGCAGCTCCACTCAGAGCTGTCGCATCAGCCGCATTTTGTAGCTGATTTCGAACAATCATCACATGCCCTATATCTACCGACAAAGCTGTAAAGGTAACCAAAACCATGGTCATAAGAGCGACCATGATCGAGACTTGTCCCCGTTGATTTTTTAGGTGCTTGGGAAATGCCGGATCATTCTGTCGGAAATCTTCATGCTTATTCATATGACATCACCGTTGTTGCGCTCAAGTTATAGGTGGGAAGATGATTGATAAAATAATGGAGAACCAAATCAGTATAAGTATAATTGACGGTTACCGTTAGGGTCGCCTTTGATACCGGAGGTGTTGTAGAAGGGGTCGCGGTAACAGTAGCTGTAGCTGGTGTTTTACTGAAGGAGACAAGGTGATTCGTGCAATAAGTTTGCGTATAGGAGATCACCGCTGATGTACTAGCATAAGTGGGCTGGCGCACTACCACGCCGTACCTTGCCCCTTCCCTACTGGCATTAGTAATGATGGCTTTATCATAGAGCAAAAGACTCAAATCGATGATTCCTACAATTAGCAGCATCAAAATAGGCAATACTAAAGCAAATTCTAAGAGAGAGGCCCCGGATGGTCTTTTCATTTTTTTTTCCATGGTGTTGTCCAAAAATTCCCACTTCAATTATTTCTTTCAATCTATATGATCTGCTTAATTCACTACAAGCAGACATGTATAAATATTTTTACACAGTAAAAAGGAAGGCATATGAAAAAATATCTACTGCTGGGCGGATACGCGATCTTTACTCTTTTAACAACCTTAGATGCTGCAGATGAGAGCTATTCAGCCCCCACTGAACATGATGGCGTCAAAAGTAGATACACAGTTAAATTTGTTAAAGATCCCGATCTTGGAATTATTTTAACTGACGGCTTTGGTAGAACCCTTTATACTTCTACGGCAGATCAAAATGGCATTAGCGCTTGTGATGATCAATGTAGCTCAACATGGCGGCCTTTAGAAGCCTCGGCTGACCGGATTTCGGCACCTTCAGCGCTACAAGGCTATTTAGGTGTAATCAAACGCGAAGATGGCAAATTACAAGTCACCTATAACCAAAAGCCCCTTTATTACTATGAGAAAGATACGAAGCCCGGTGAAGCCAACGGACAGCAAAAAGATCATCAGTGGTTTGTCGTTAATCCGAGCGTTAACTAGATCAATATATCCCTTTTTTATGTCTGTGACAACGCGTATCGCCATTTTTAGTTTAACTCTACTGATTCACATACACGCATCAGCCGCAGAATCCACCTCCCCTTCCACATATAAACTTAAAGCCCTCTACAACAGCCTCGATCCCACCTCCATTTCACAACACCTAGCCTTCTACGAATTATACAAGGATCGCACTGAAGGGCAACAAGCGCTCCATGATGTTTATCGACTGCTTAGTGGAGACAATGTCAGCACCAACACCAGTATCAATTTACCTAAGGCACTCTCGACTTCCATCCAAGCGATCGTTGGCCTCGTCAATAAACATCCAAGCGATAGCTCCGTCGAGCTTGCTGAATATGAACTTACCACCATCGACAAATGGGCGCAGCACCTCCCCAATAGAAGACTCAGCGGCTCAAGAGCCACAAGCGAAGACGATGTATTAAAAATCCCTGCTGTGCAAATCGATCTTGCCCGTGGCTTACTCCTCTCACAATTAGGCCACACCCCAGAAGCTCTGCGAAAAATCCGCAGCTACGAGGCGATGATTGATTTGATGGCCCTGCAGATTCTGACGCGCATCTCCTTTAACGACTCGCCCACTGTTAAAATCCGCGCTATCAATCACTATATCTTTGAAGAAATGGGCTTTCGCTTCCCTCCCCACTCTGTTTATGCTAAAGACATCGATCTATATACTTTTTTGCCTTCCGTGCTCGATTCACACCGTGGCGTATGCCTCGGCGTATCCATCTTATATCTATGCCTCGCACAGCGCCTAAATCTCGATTTAGAAATTGTCATCCCTCCTGGCCACATCTTCGTGCGCTGGCGCAAAGGGGACCAAATCATTAATATAGAAACGACAGCTCGGGGCATTAATCTGCCCTCAGAAGAATATTTGGGTGTCGACTTACGCAGCCTGCCTGAATGTGATATTAAAGAAACCATTGGCATGGCGCACCTCAACCAAGCTTCTGTCTACTGGGAAACAGAACAGTATGACAAAGCTATGACTTCCTATGAAAAGGCCCTGTTATATATGCCACAAAGCAAACACCTCACAGCCCTCATGGGACTCACAGCTATTTTGCAAGGCGATGCAGACAAAGGCAAACTTTTGCTGCAACAAGTAGAAAACTACCTCCCCGAGCATGCTGTATCAAAAGACACTACCGCCGAGGACTACCTAAAAGGAGCTGTAGGAAAAGAAGGGATTAAAGCCGTTTTTATGCATGTGGATAAAACCCGTGATTCACTTATGCAAAAACGACAGGCCCTAGAAACGGCATTAAAAAGTTTTCCTCATTATCGCGAGGGATTATTTAGTCTTGCCGGCACCTGGCTGCAACTTCACCGTACCGATGAAGCCTTGAAAGCCTTACAGCGGTATCATGCTATCGATCCTAGTAATGCTTCTGTCGAATATTATTTGGCGGCCCTCTATGCCGAGCGTTTAGATTACAATCTAGCCTGGCAACATCTGCGCACAGCCGAACGACTTGTCAAATTGCGCCAACACGATCCCGAAGCCCTTACCACCTTAAGACAGGAACTTGCCAAGCTCTGTCCCGAATGAATTTCACTTCAGTAAAATAGTATTTTTATTCTATAGTTTTGTTCCACTTGCAACAATGAGGGTATCTATGAAAATTTACACTAAAACTGGCGACAAAGGGGAAACTTCACTATTCACGGGTCAGCGTGTACCAAAAAACGATCCTTTTATTGAAGCGCTCGGCACTGTCGATGAATGCAATTCCTCCCTCGGAGCAGCCTTAGCTTTTTTGCCCACCACCCACGAAATGAAGCCTATCCGCGAACAACTAGAAATCGTTCAACATGCCCTGTTTGATGTGGGGGCCGCTATCGCCACCCCACGTACGCGTGCGCAAGAAACCAAACTTGAAAAAACGCGCTTTGAAGGCGAAGCTATTACACTCTTAGAAAATTGGATCGATTTTATGTACACCCAACTCCCACCTCTGAACGCCTTCATATTGCCTGGTGGACACCCTTGCGGCGCGATGCTGCATCTTACTCGTAGCATCTGCAGACGCGCCGAAAGACGCGTCTTACCCTTACATCGCAATGGCGACGTCGCAGAGAGCGTGGTGATTTATTTAAATCGTTTGTCTGATTATTTATTTTGCCTCTCGCGCTATGTGAATTTTTTAATCAAATCCCCAGAGACCCAATGGCAGCCACATCTTAAAAGGACTTAAAGGACCAAAAGGACCAAAAGGACCTAAGGGACAGAGTTACTTCGTCCTTTAGGTCCTTTTGGTCGTTTAGGTCCTTTTCGTCCTTTTATTTCACAGCAGGCTCTTGCCAACGCCCCTCACGCTTGATCAACTCAACTAAGCGATCGTCGGCCTCAACAAAGCTGATATCGCGCTCCACACATTGCTTGCCGATATAAAGATCGATCATACCAGCCTTCGAGCCCACATATCCAAAATCGGCATCGGCCATTTCGCCTGGTCCATTCACAATGCATCCCATGATAGCGATTTTAACGCCTGGTAAATGCGCTGTGCGGGCCATGATACGCTTTGTAACATCTTGCAAATCAAAAAGCGTGCGTCCACAGCTAGGACATGAAATAAAATCCGTCTTAGACATACGCATACGGGCTGCCTGTAAGATGCCAAAACTGAGCTGACGCAATACATCGACGTCATAAGGCCCTTCCAACCACACCCCTTCACCTAAGCCATCGCACAACAACGCCCCACATTCGGTGGCAGCATGGATGACCAAATCCTCAAGCGAACAATCATAAGCAAAATTCAACATCACCGGAATCTTAAGATCGCGCTGCTTAAGCCACTCAAAAAAGCGCCTAGCCTGATGCAAACGATCTTGTTGGGGACTATACATAATCAAGGATGGTTGGATGACAACAAGCTTCTCCCACATCTCTTGACCTTCATCACTAATCCGCACGACTAATGGCGATTGTTCTGCTTTGATCAGTTTGAGTGCAAAGCGCGCTGTAAGCTCTTGCTGTCGTCGCACTTCCAGGGCTTCCTGCAACGATAAAACGTTAACGACGTCTTCCGAATGGATCGATGACTCCCCTAACAATCCAACACCCGCGCTTTTTAGCTGTCCTAAAACCTCGCGTGATATCTTATCCGCAGGCATGGCTTTGAGTACGATACTATCTGCACTAGCGACGCCTAACTTCAAGCCCTCCTCTTTAACTTCACAGCCTAATTTTCTCACTAAATCAGCATCCACCAAATCACTGGAATTCACGCCTGCAATAACTGTACCAGCACGGTGCAGCGCTAAAGTACGCGGCATTACGACAGGTCGCCTTTGAATGTTATCGATGGGACGTAAAAGCTCGCTAAAAGGCTCCATCGGCGCTATCGCCGCATATTCTTCTGCAAAGCGCACCAAACGTTTACAAGGATCAATCTCCCGCCAAGCATCTTCCGTTAATGACACGCGAATGGTATCACCAATTCCATCCAACAATAGGGCTCCAATCCCCATAGCCGATTTAATCCGTCCATCTTCCCCTTGTCCAGCTTCTGTCACACCAAGATGCAGTGGATAATCCCAACCAAGGCGATACATTTCAGCCGCCAATAAGCGATAAGCATGCACCATCACTTGGGGATTCGACGACTTCATTGAAAACATAAACTCGTGATAATCGTTTTTGCGACAGATGCGCGCAAATTCTAGCGCCGACTCTAGCATCCCCTTTGGTGTATCTCCGTAGCGGTTCATGATGCGATCCGAGAGGGAGCCATGATTCGTGCCAATGCGCATAGCGCGCTTTAAGCGCTTGCATTTTTCAACTAGTGGGGTGAATTTCTCTTCGATCTTTTCTAATTCGGCGGCATAAGAAACATCGTCATATTCAATCACTTTAAAGGTGGCGCGCTTATCGACGTAGTTGCCGGGATTAATGCGCACTTTATCTACAAAATCGACCACTTTCATAGCTGCCGGAGGATAGAAATGAATATCAGCTACAAGCGGAATCGTGTATCCCCGTTGAACTAGCGTATTTTTAATCTGCTCACAAGCCTCGGCTTCTTTCATGCCCTGGACTGTCACACGCGCTATTTCACAGCCGGCATCGCTAAGGCGCATGATTTGATCCACTGTGGCCTCAACATCGCGTGTACTGGATGTTGTCATCGACTGAATGCGCACAGGATTTATGCCGCCGACTCCCACATTGCCGACCAACACCTCACGTGTAGGGCGACGCTTCGTCCGTTCAATAGCTTCACAATAATGCATCGATCATAACTCCTTATATCCGCCTTTTGGATAAAAACGACTCATCCAGTTTTGTAGGTCTCTGCTAAAGAGAGCTTTGCTTATTCCCCGGCAGGGGAAAAAAGTGATTAGCCCCGGGTGGAGCGATTAGCGGAACCCGGGGTTCTTAAAGAAACAATATAGCCCCGGTAGGGGCGTAAGAAAGCGTTTAGGCAAAATCTCTATACCACGATCTTTCTTACGCCCCTACCGGGGCTGGTGTTTTTTTCCCAATACCCCGGGTTCCGCTAAACGCTCCACCCGGGGCTAATCACTTTTTCCCCTACCGGGGAATAAGCAAAACTCCCTTTAGCAAAGTTCTACAAAACAGGATGAGCCATAAAAACTGTAGTATCTTCGAGTGGCAAGGATACAATTTCAAAAGCTAAATTGCAACATATTATCAACAAACACATTTAAAATTGATTGTAATAAATCATAGTTTGATATATATTAATTTACAGTAATTTTTAAAACAAAAAGTCTACAATCTCAACCTAATAGGTTTATTAATGGTTACTCCCCTCCCCTCTTGTCTACTCGATGATTCAATACACATGCGCAATTCAACCATCATTGACAACCCTATACGCCTCAAACTTGCTAGTTCAAGATGGCTATCATTTATCCATTCTTCAACCAAGCACCGCCTCGATTCAGCTATGCAGCATCAAATCATGAAGCTCTTGCAAAAAAAGCACGGCTATGAACATTTAGCTGATTTTAAAAAGGTCTGGAAAGCCATTGACGCTAGCAAATTGTGGAACACAGCAGACCCCCTCACTTTTGGTAAGCTCCGCCAGATCGATGATCACATCCGAGCCAAGATCATCTATCACGGACCCGGCATTAAAGCCCCACCTGTCGCCGCGCTGCCTAAGTCGAACCCCACAGTAAGCATGGTGATCCAAGCACTTCTTCACGGTGGTCAATTTGTTGGCAATGCACTAGAAACAGAAGTAGCCAAGGCCATTTTCATCGCTAAAGATCACAATCTATTGAAAACTTTCCGCCAAGAGCTGCAATGCGAATTAGATAACCTCATCGCACAGCCACCCCAAAATAAAGCTGAAGAACTCGTTTGGAGAGCCTTTTTGGGCAACGTAATCGCGCTTCTACCTTTCACCTACCCCTCTGAAGACGAAATCTTTTCCATCCCAATCCTTGAGAATGGACTCTGTCGCCGCGTCGACTACAAGATCCATGTCATGCCACTCACTGTAACGAATTTGTCTTCCCCCATGATCGCTCTGGGATTAACGCCACAAAACGATGAAAAAGCTCCTCCCTACCTCACATATATTGGCACCACTTATCCTGCTGGTGATGGCTATGCAGGCACCTTACTGGCCGACTTCGCACCCGCCTATTCTGTGGGAGAAGCGGTCTACAAACGCAATCACGCTCAAATTGATGCTTGGCTGCAAGACAAAGAAAATGTCTACGCCGCAGGCACAAGCCTGGGTGGTGCGATGGTCATGCATACCCTCATCCATCATTCCAAAAAATTCAAACGCATCGATCTCTTTGTCCCTCCAGGACTCTATAAACATTGCTGGAAAGTTACGCTCGATACGCAATGTGATGTGAATATCTTTAAACAACGCCACGACTTTGTTTCTAAGATGGGGATGTGGCCGACAGCCGAAAACGTCAAATTGTTTAACATTCTGACCCACCAAAAAGGGGTGAAAGAAAACGCCATCAGTTCGCATGCGCGTGCCTTTTCAGGATGCGATAATATTACCATCATCAAGTTGGATCCTGAGGTAGACAACAAATCTCTTACCCGACGCTTCTTAACCACGCTGCATCAGGCGGCTAGCTGGATTATTTATGTACCGATTAAGTGCATGCTACTCTTCTTTCGCGCTATGCAGTGCATCAAACAAAGTTGCGGTGCTTGCATATCCAAGCTCAAGGCACACACCTGGACTGTGCACAAATAAAAGCTTTCCAATCTAGAAGCCTTCCAGAAAAGCCTAGTTCACTTTCTGTTTGTCGTTGAGCTCGCTCTTCGCGTTTAAGAGTATCCTACTCTACAAGGACAATATCGTCACATTCTATCCTTCTACGCAAGGATAGAATAAAGCAGCAAGAAGGAATGTATTTAGAGAAATTCAACACGAATACACCGAGGCACAAAGAGAGAAGAAGAGCCGATACTGAATCAGTAGTACCGCTCTAATATTGAAATCAATTAAAACATCAAACAATCCACTGAAGAAAAATCTTCGCGTTACCTTCGCTTGCTTCGCGATCTTCGCGTTCAAAGAGTGCGGGACGCTAATTCATGACCTTAAAATCATCTAAATTGTCATTTGACAATCTGGGGATTTATTTTTATGCTGTCGTTTTCCTAGATAAAGATGAGGACACACCATGAGCTCAAACTTCACAGATAGCGTCACCAATGCCCTGCAACAAGCTTTCACCCAAGCGCAACAGCATCAATACACAGAAGTCACTGATAACCAACTACTCCTCGCTTTCCTCGAAGAACCCGAAGGGTACTTTAACTCCATTCTAACCAGCCTTAAAACCTCACCTGCCACCCTCATTCAAAAGGTGCAGCAAGAGGTGAGCCGTCAACCGACCTTCAGTGGTGCCCCGCAACCACCCAATACAGCCCGCAATCTACAAAGCCGCATTGCCGACGCACAAAGCATCGCTCAAAAGTGGAAAGATTCCTATACGAGCAGCGACCATTTTTTACTCTCCTACTGGAAAAACTCTGGAGAACCTTTCGCACAGTGGAAGCAAGCTACTGGCATCACCTACAATCAACTAGAAGAAACAATCAAAAAAATCCGGGGAGATAGACATATGGATTCACCAAGTGCCGAAGCCAGCTTGCAAACCTTAGAAAAGTACTGCAAGAACCTCACAGCTTTGGCTAGCGCTGGCAAACTAGATCCTGTCATCGGCCGCGATGAAGAAATCCGCCGCACCATGCAAGTGCTCAGTCGCCGCACCAAAAACAATCCCATGCTCATTGGAGACCCTGGTGTTGGTAAAACTGCCATCGCGGAAGGTTTAGCCCAACGCATCGTCCAAAATGATGTGCCCGATTCCCTCCGCAACAAACAACTTGTCGCTCTGGACATGGGGAGCTTGATCGCCGGTACTAAATATCGAGGTGAATTTGAAGAACGCCTGAAAGGGATTTTGCAAGACATCGATAAAAGTGAAGGGCAGATCATTTTATTCATCGATGAAGTGCACACTCTAATTGGAGCTGGTGCTACCGAAGGTGCCATGGATGCCGCCAACCTCCTAAAACCTGCTTTGGCACGCGGTACGCTGCATTGCATCGGCGCTACCACCCTCAATGAATACAAGAAGTACATCGAAAAAGATGCCGCCCTTGAACGACGCTTTCAGCCAGTGCTTGTCGATGAACCCAGCCTCGAAGATTCTATCAACATCCTGCGTGGTCTGCGCGAGCGCTACGAGATCTTCCATGGTGTACACATCACAGAATCGGCCATTCATGCGGCTGTATTTCTCTCCTACCGCTATATCACCGATCGCCAACTTCCAGATAAGGCCATCGATCTCATCGATGAAGCCGCTAGTATGATCCGCATGCAAATAGGCAGCCGTCCACTGCCTATCGACAATAAGGAAAGAGAGCTTGCCAACCTCATCATCGAGATGGAAGCCCTGCGCCGCGAAGATACTCCTAATTCCAAAGCCGAAGCCAAAAAGCTAGAAGGCAAGATCGCCCAAGTCAAAGAAGAACTGTCTGTCCTGCGTCAGCATTGGGATCTTGAAAAAAAACTCATCCAAACGCTCAAAGAGAAGAAAAATACCCTCGAACAAATGCGCTTCCAAGAAGAAGAGTATGAGCGCAAGGTGGACTATAATAAAGTCGCCGAGCTACGCTACCAAAAAATCCCCGAAATCCAAAAAGAAATCGAAGCTACCCAAAAAGAGTTAGATAGCACCCCTCATCGCCTATTGAAAGAAGAGGTCGATGAAAATCTCATCGCCCACATTGTCTCAAAATGGACAGGTATCCCGGTCAATAAAATGCTGGAAGGAGAAGCAGAGCGCTTGCTCCATCTAGAGAAAGAACTAGAAAAGCGGGTGGTGGGACAAGATTTAGCCATCACAGCCATCAGCGATGCCATCAGACGCTCCCGCTCAGGTCTGAGCGATCCTGGCCGCCCCATGGGTGCCTTCCTTTTTATGGGACCAACCGGTGTTGGTAAAACCGAACTAGCCAAAGCGTTAGCCGAGCAGCTCTTCAACCAAGAGGAAGCGTTGCTGCGCTTCGATATGTCAGAATACATGGAAAAACACAGCGTTTCTAAACTCATCGGCTCGCCACCAGGTTATGTGGGGTATGATGAAGGAGGACAGCTCACAGAGGCCATCCGGCGCCGTCCTTATGCTGTCGTGCTGTTCGACGAAATCGAAAAAGCCCACCACGATGTGTTTAATATCCTCCTGCAAATTTTCGACGATGGCAGAATCACGGATAGCAAAGGGCGCACAGTGAACTGTAAGAACGCTCTATTCATTATGACTTCGAATTTAGGTTCTGATCAGCTGCTGGCACAGATGGAGCACCTCCGCGCAAACCTCACCAAAGAGTCCCTCATGGCCATTTTAGATCCGATCCTCAAGTTGCATTTCAGACCAGAATTCATCAACCGCCTCGATGATATCTTACCTTTCTTGCCGTTAAATAAAGACGACATGCATAAGATTGTCGCTATCCAGCTTGAGCATCTGATCAAACGCTTGCACGAGCGCCAAGTCACTCTCAAAGTAAAAAAAGAGGTGATCGATCATTTGGCCCAAGAAGGGTACGATCCATTCTTCGGGGCGCGTCCCCTCAAACGCCTCATCCAACAAGAAATCACTAACTTGCTCTCAAAAGCTATTCTCGAAGGGAAGATACCTGCAGGAAGCAATGTGGAGCTAAAAATGGATAAAGGCATAGTTGGGTATGCGACTCACAAATAGACCATAGTGTCACTGGATGTAGGCTAGCTACCAAAGTAATGCTCGTCTTCTCAATAAAGCATTTAGGTCTGGCTCATCATAAATGAGGATACCACATATTTGACCGCGAAGGCCGCGAAGCATGCGAAGGCAACGCGAAGATTTTTCTGAGGAGAGAATGGTCTGAGATAACACCAAAAGGTTTGTCTCGAGATAAACTTTAATAGATAAAAACTTCCTTCGCGTTATCTTCGCTTGCTTCGCGGTCTTCGCGGTCAAATAGTGCGATACTACAATGTGCGATGCCCTTAAATCTTACTACACGATATTGTTGCGTATCTTGATCTTGTTGAAGCCATTCAAGGCGGCAATGCGATAACCTTCGGCGAAGGTGGGATAATTGAACACCTGGTCGATGAAGTAGTTGATCCGCGCTCTAAAACTCATCGCCACCTGCCCAATGTGAATCAGCTCTGTGGCCGATCTGCCAACAATATGCACTCCAAGGATTTCCAAGGTTTCTGCATGGAAAAGAATCTTAAACATGCCTGTATTGCTGCCAACCATGTGGCTGCGTGCAATCTCATAGTAATAAGCCCTGCCAACTTCATAGTGATATCCAAGAGCACGCAACTCTTCTTCAGTATATCCGCAACATGAAATCTCAGGAATCGTGTAAATTCCGACAGGGAATACGGCAGGAAAACGGTGTGTTTCCACACCACAAGCATGCAGTGAAGCCAACCGTCCTTGTTCCATACTTGTCGAAGCCAAGCATGGTCCACCAATGACGTCACCCACAGCATAGATAGTAGGCACAACCGTCTGGAAAAGATCATTGACAGGCACATACCCCTTGTCGTTAGCTGCTATGCCTGTGTTTTCCAACTGCAAATCTTCGATATTGGCCATTCTACCCAAAGCATACAACAACACATCTGCTTCTAAAGAGGTCCCATCCTTAAATTTCACATAGGCTTTGTCGCCATGCCGTTCGATGATTTCGGGTTCTTTGTTACCCATGAAGGTCAATCCGATATCTGTTAGAGCTGTCTGCAAATGGATGCCAATTTCGGCATCTAGCATAGGAAGAATATGATCTTTCTTATCAATCACCGTGACTTCTGTGCCAAGCGGAGCGAAGAAGCTCGCATATTCTGAGCCGATAATCCCCCCCCCTAACACAATGGCCGTTTTTGGAACCTTCGTCACTTTCAATAAGCGCGTAGAATCCAAAATAACTTCATCATCGAATGGCACATTCGTCGGATTGCGGGGACGCGAGCCCGTGGCAATCATAAAGGCTTTGCTTTTGATCTGATAAAGCAGCTTATCATTGTTATCTACCACGAGCAAAATTTTCGCATTTTCAAAACGCGCTGTGCCGTTAATCATGCGAATATTATTCTTCTTAAATTGGCGTGCAATGATCGTGCGTTCTTCTTCAATAACTTTATTTAAACGATGCCCAAGTGAAGGGACGGTGACTTCACTCACCTGCACAGATACATCGGCAAAGCTGCGCTCATTAAAACGTGTCAAATCGATAATCGCTTCGCGAATCGTCTTAGAAGGAATGGTGCCCGAAAAAAGACAGCTGCCACCCGGATCGACCAATTTTTCAATCACAATGACTTTTTTCCCAAGTTTAGCGGCTTGGATAGCGGCTTTTTGTCCGGCGGGGCCAGCACCGATGACAACAACATCTGCAACTAATTCTTCCATATCGTATGACTCCTTTGCTCTAAATTCTATGTATATCTCAGCAGCAATGATGTTTGCAACATGCGTTTCAAAAAATTATACTAGATAAAATAGTGTCCATGCGGGCGTCATCAGCCTTAGCTGGGTATTAACTGAGCACTTTTAGGCCTTCACGCCCGCTGAAAGGTTCGAGTCCATTGTTAGTTATATTTGGACAATCAAAAACATCGAGATGGACAAGCTTGCTAAGAGATGCAAGTTTCCCTAATACCTCATCATTGATAGACGTACCTACAAGTGATAGCTTAGTAAGTTCTCTAAGATTAGTGAGTGACGAAAAATCATCTTTCGAAAGTTTGTAGCAGTACGCTAAATCAAGCTCAGCCAGCATTTTGCAAGTATGCACAAGGTAGGAGAGATCTACGCCATTAATCGGTACACCACGCAATTTAAGACTTGTGAGTGCTTTCATCTGCGTAAGAGAAGATAGCCTCCCCTCGTCTATGATATGGTTACAGAATGCCAAGTTAAGCGTGTGGAGTTTTTTAAGGCCTTCCAGCGGCTGAAGATCAGAGCCTGTGATAGATTCCCAATTCTCTAAACTCAAAACTCTAAGCTCTGACAATTTAGAAATATGGGTTAAAGCAGCAGTGGTTGCATTCAATTGCCCTCCTAATTTAAGAATTTGGAGGCTGTGGAGTTTGGTAATTGACTCAACCCCGTGATTAGTAACATTGGAGCAATAACTGGCGTCAAGCGAAATAAGATTGCTTAGTTGAGAAATTATCTCCATGCTCTGATCGGTTAATGTCCAACATTGTATTAGACAAAGCCCCTTCAAATCCTTCAATTGTACAATAGGTGCAAGTGCGGTATCAGTTATTTGAGAACATCCAGATAAATTGAGGTGTTGTAAGTGGGGACAGAGGCGACAGAGATCCTCTACTTCGCTTTCCTGTATGTCTAAGCAATTACTAAAATCAAGTTGGACAATTTGATTGGATATGTTTGGATTATTTTTTGCCCATACAATAAATTCTTTTGCGCCTCCTATTATATTTCTGATCGGTTCTTTTTCGAGACGAGAGAGGTCTAAGGATGGCACTTTGTCCGAAGAGACCGGACTTAAAGATAAGGGTGGAGCTTTATCTGAAGCACTGATTTTGTGATTCTTGCTGCTTGGGCTCAAGGGTGTTGATGGAGATGGCTGGCCGAGTGCAGGTTGGGAAATTTGCTCCATTTTTTTGACCACCTCAGAAGCCTCGCTTTGGCTAGACATAGATGGCGAGTTTCCCCCTGGTTGCAGCTCATTGTTAGATGAATGGCTATATGGACTTGGACTTCCTGGTTGTATTGGCCCGCTCATACCTGGACTCCTTGTTATTTGAAAACCATTAAATTAATTCACAAATTAATTCGAGTTTTTATTAACTAAATAATAATACATTATCATTAATTTTCGCAAATAGAAAGGTGAGTCGTACAAATTCAGACAATGGCGCCAATTTAAAAAAAATATTTACAACTAAAAATTTGGGCTAGTTTATTTCCAATTGGACATGGACGAACTGGACGAACTGGACGTATTGGACTACCTGGACTACCTGGACGGAATCGGAATGAGTTGTCCAATTCGTCCAGGTAGTCCAATTCGTCCAGTTCGTCCAAGTCCAAGCGCCTTCTTAATAAGAATTTCTTTAAGCTGACACCATTGCCTGAACATGTACGGTGAGTCATCTGATGCCGTCAAATTGATTTTAAAACGCTATCTATAATATAATACTAAGTAAGGTGAGAGTATGGCTAAAACAAATTATACCAAAGTCGAAGAAGCCCTCGATGAAGGCTTACGTAAAATGACCGTCAATCGGCTTTTGGAAAGTACCGAAAGTGCTAAAGACCAAGTAGCCGACAAGGCCTCCACCAAACCGAGTGGTGCCCAAGGACAGCAGATTGCAGCCATCCAAACAGAATTAAAACACCTTCAAAAGCAAGGGCAAAAGCCTTATGAGAAATTAGGCATTAACAAAAAAGACATCAAAAGATATATCGAGCATCCGGAAGCTTTGACTTTGGAAGATTGGAATAATATTAAAAAGCTAAAAGAAAAGATCGACGCCTTCAAGAAAGAGCTAGAAAAGATCCCTCATAGCAGTGACGAAGAGTTGATTGAACAAGAGCGTCACAAACACATCAACAAGCGCTTCAATGTCAATGAAAAATGGCTTCCCTTGACATAAAAAAAATAAGCCTATTCCACATCTGCAGAATAGGCTCTACTTATATTTCTTAGACAGCAATCCCTTCAGCACGCATATTGCGGATGACTTTGCTAATGCCTAGCTTATCAATAGTACGCAAAGCATTTGCTGAGAGGCGCAATGTAACGAAACGATTTTCTTCGCCGAACCAAATACGTTTTTTCATTAGGTTTGGTTGGAAACGACGCTTTGTTTTACCGGTAATTTTAAGACCGATACCTTTTTTCTTCTTGGCAATCCCGCGAATAGCGTATTTAAAACCGCTCACAGGTTTTTTGCCGGTCACTTGACAAATTTTGGACATGACATTCTCCAGTAGAATTCTTCGTATGAAAACGGTAAGAGTACCATAGACTCAGTTTACACTCAAGTAAAAGATAATGCTCCTCAAAAAAAATTCACAATCACAGCTTAAGACTATGCAGAAGCTGTCGATTGCACGCTAGGATTCGTTGGCGCTGTCGCTTCTGGTGGCGGTGGAGGTGGAACGGCAGCAGCTTTCTTATGGAGCTCTTCCGCTTTCTTCAAACGCGCACGCTTCTCTTCGATATCCCACTCATTATTGATGATTTTCTGCACATCTTCAGCATCGAGGGTTTCAAATTCCATGAGCATCTGCGTCATCAGCTCAACAAGAGCTTTCTTCTCTGTAATAATCGTAGTGGCTGTTGTATGGGCCTCTTCCAGGATGCGACGCACTTCATCATCAATAGCTTTTGCTGTCTCTTCAGAATAATTCTTTGAAGAAAAGCCGCCGAAATATTGACTATTCTCTGCGCGTTCATCATAAGCCACCGCACCGAGCTTATCGCTCATCCCCCATTCACAAACCATACTACGAGCAATTTTCGTCGCTTGCTCAATATCTTGACGAGCCCCGCTAGAAATATCGCTAACAAAAATTTCTTCGGCAACACGTCCTCCCATTAGCACAGCCAATTGGTCGATGAGCTCATTTCTCCAATAGCTGACGCGATTTTTCTTAGGAGAGAACATCGTGGCACCTAGCGATAAACCACGTGGAATAATCGTTACTTTATCGACTGGATCAGCATGTTTGACCACCAAGCTGACAACGGCATGTCCTGATTCATGAAAGGCTGTTGTGCGCTTCTCGCTCTCATCGATTTCAAGACTGCGTCTTTCCTTGCCATACAACACCTTATCGCGCGCTTCGGCAGTCTCTTGGGCAGTCACTGCCGACCGCCCCTTACGGGCTGCCAGCAGCGCAGCTTCATTCAGCATATTCATTAAATCCGCACCAGAACACCCAGGAGTGCATCTAGCAATGGCCATTAAATCTACAGATGGGTCTAGCTTAATCTTGCGTGCATGCACCTTCAAAATGTCAAAGCGCCCTTTAATATCTGGCAAACTGATCACTACGCGTCTGTCAAAGCGTCCTGGACGCAATAATGCCTTATCTAACACATCGGGACGGTTCGTGGCTGCGACCAGAATAACGCCTTCGTTTGTATCGAAGCCATCCATTTCCACTAGTAGCTGGTTCAAGGTCTGTTCACGCTCATCATGACCACCACCAATGCCTGCACCGCGGTGACGTCCGACGGCATCAATTTCGTCGATGAAGACGATACAAGGGGCATTTTTCTTGGCTTGATCAAATAGATCGCGAATACGGCTTGCGCCGACACCCACAAACATTTCAACGAAGTCAGAGCCTGAAATGGTAAAGAAGGGACGATCTGCTTCACCAGCCACCGCTTTAGCGATCAACGTTTTACCAGTACCTGGAGGTCCGATGCAAAGCACCCCTTTCGGGATGTGGCCACCGAGCGCTGTAAATTTTTGCGGGCTTTTTAAGAAATCGACGATTTCTTGCAGTTCTTCAATGGCTTCATCGATGCCGGCGACATCTTTGAAAGTAATTTTGTTTGTGCCTTTAGTCAGCAATCGCGCTGGGGATTTGCCAAAATTCATGGCACTATTTCCCATGCCCTTCATCTGGCGTGAAAAGACAAAATACAGCACCAATACAATTAGGAGCAAGGGCAGGGCTGTGAGCAAGTAGCTGAAATAGTTTGGCGTTGGCTCTTCGCTTTTGAAGGTTTTTTCAAGCACGATATTGAGAGGTTGATCTGGGGCTTTAAAGATGCCACCCTTATTGTGATTGAAGTTGTCCCACTCTTCTTTAGCGCTCGTAAACCAATGGCTAAACACCTCAGGATCTTGCTTCTCAAGGGCACGTGTCGAGAGCTCTTGGTTGTTGAAGAACCAGATCACATTGGCCACGCTTTGGCGTGCTTTGTCGAGTTGGGCCTGATTGCTATCAAATTTTGTCACTAGCTGTGTATATTCTTCGAGAGAATCTTGGTAGTTGCGTACACTGCGCAATTTGGCCAAACGCACGTGATCTTCAAAGAGATTAAGATCATCGACAATACCTTTAAGTGCAATCAAGGCGTTGTTGTAAACGCTGAGTTTATCGCTGATTGAAAGTTTCTCGTTGTTATTGGCATCATCAACATTCTTATCGAGTTGTTTGAGCTGTTGCTTGAGCGCTTCATTCCCAATGCCTAGCATCGGGGAGCGAAAAGCACTGATTTGATCGCTTAGTTGCTTGCTGAAGTCACGCAAAGCCGTAGGAGTAGGCTGCAGTCCGAGTGCATCAAAATCTTTTTGCAAGTCAACAAGGCTAGCCACATTCTTCTTCGAAAGCTCTGTAATGACAACGCTATTGTCTTTTTCAGGTGTGTTATAGAGGGAATCAACGACGACATATCCATTTTTGGGCAGCGGGATGCCTGAGAGGTGCAAAAACCAATCGGCGGCATCGCTGATTTTGATCTTTTGCGTATTGAGCTCTTGATCGAGGCGATCTTTTTGTCCGATCAACTCTTGGTTTGTGTTGAGGAGCTCTAGAAACTTATAGCGATTTTTCCCCTCTTCTGTCAGCCGATCGCGGAATTTGCCGCTAAAGGTGACTAAATTGTCATTGATGGCGGTTTTACGGCTATCTTCTGGCTGGATGAGCTGCAGATCGACTAACGACTCGAGCTGATAGCTAAAGGAGACTTTTGCAAAAGTAGTATCAAGGAAATTTTGCACCATTAGCGCCAGGAAGAAGGCGCCCATCAAGAACCAAATGAAACTATTGGAGAAATTTTTCTTGAGGTCTGGTCGTTTGTCGTCAGCCATATAAACCCTAAAAAGTATTGAATTATCTTGCTGCTTTTTGCAATTTTGCGCGCCAAGCCCTAAGGCCAAGCAAAAAACAAAATTTAATCAGCTAGATGCAACAGACTAACATCTAGTTAGTTACACCAATAAAACGTTTATTTATTCTGTTATCGTGTTAGTTTATCAGATATTTTATTCGCGTTCAACACAGAACTGCTCTGCAATGCGTCAACTTTAAGGAAATGGACGGAATGGACTGAATGGACTGAATGGACGGAATGGACTGCATGGACGAAGTGGACGAGATGGACTAAGCCACCTCAACTTTGTCCATGTAGTCCATTCCGTCCATTCAGTCCATTCAGTCCATTTTGTTTTATTAAATAAGAAAATTTAATTACATTTTTATTTGAATAAACCAATATTCAACTGATATAATAAAACTTAATACTAACAACTAACTTGAAACAGGAAAGAACATCTATGAGTCTCATTCCATCCGATCACTCAGGGACGTCTCCTACAGACCATAGCCCATTCTCCAGAGATGTGAACTCGCCCCCAGCTTTAACCTGGTTGCACCACCAAGTATGCACCGCCCCCAATTCCGTAACTGAGAATTTTCGCCAGGCAATACAGCAAAGCTTCGATGACATCAACGCCGAATACCCTGAGCTAGTACAAGACATCCTTCAGCATCCAGAACACAAGAAAATATGGCGGGAAATTGGAAGTGGCTTGCGTCAAGTGGAACCCGAAATGTTCAAAAAATATCAAGAGGTCATTAATCATATCCAACATGAAGCACACGTCCTCAATAAAGAATTTCATGCTTTTCAAGCACAATTTGATTCTCATATTGAAAAAATGAAGCACAATCCCGAAACAGAGACCATTAAAGATACCGCACGCTGGTTGGTGGACAATATGAAATGGCTTAGAGGACATTTTCCAAAGGATCTAAACATTCGCTTGAGTGATGCCCAAAATAACGATATTGCGACGAGAATGGGCGTATTATCTCGCATCGTTAGAATGATTCCTAATAATGAGTCCGCGCTTTCTTTAACAGAGCTCATCAAAACACTACAAAAAAATAGCTATACCTCTATCCCAGTAGAAACTCTGCGTCGTGACATCCTCGAATATGCTGGGCAATTAGAAATCCAGCCTGAAGTTGAAAATGTTTGGGCTAATTATGACACGCGCGTTGAAATTATAGCCAAGCCACCAGAAGAACAACTTGAATTCTTTCAAAGCGTATTTCCCGAAGTGCAATACATCGTCAAAATCATTGATCACGTTGGTAAGGAAGGAATAGATAGCCTAGTTGCATATGTGGACGCTAAGTGGATCCCTATTGTCGCCTTGAAAATGATGCTAGAGCCTGATTTATTCGATGCCATAGCCGAAAAATTGACCTATGTTGATTTGCGCGACATCGATTTTCTCAGGGCGCAGCTGATCCTGAAGAAGCTAACAGAAACGTGCATGCGTTTATCAACAAATTCCCAAATGCAAAAAGATTACTATTGGAAACCCCTGAACTTCTCACTCTGCCTGACTTAGAGAAAGTAAAAGATTTAATGTGCACTTACTGCAGCAATTTGGAATCTATTTCTTCAAACATGCCTAATTTAAAGAGATTGGATTGCAGAGAGTGTAAAAAATTACATAGCATTACAGCAAACATCCAGGCCCTTACACTTTTATACTGCAATGATTGTGATAATTTAAGAACCATCACGATCGATCTCAATCAATTAGTCAGGCTTATGTATTCCAACTGCCCAGCCTTCGATGCAAACAACCTCAACGATCCGACGATCTTTGAACAAGTTTTTAGAAGAGGGTTGACGATTCCTAAAGATGTTTTGGGTTACTGGGATATGAATCAGCATCTTCGACGTATCATGCAGGTCGATGCTGAACTCGCTACTCAATTAGCTGTGGAGTGGGTGACAAAAAATAGAGTAAAAATAAAGGATATAGATTGGGAGATTTTAGGAAAAATACGTTCAAAGCTAACCTATGTCGACTTATCAGGGAGATCATATAGACACAATGACACGTTTACAACACCGTGGACTCAACTAGAAATGTATCGCTGGATTCAGCAATTTCCTTTAGCCGAAACACTGATCATTGACGGCATTCCAAATATCAAATCTATCCCTCCAAGTAGAAAACTAAAAATCTTATCCTGTAGACAAATGCCTGATTTAAGGGAGCTTCCTTTGGGAATGGTCAACTTAGAAACATTAGATTGCGAGGAGAGTCAGTTAACCTCTTTGCCTCACGATATGGACGCACTGCAAGATCTCAACTGTCACAAGAACCGCCAATTGAAAGATTTCCCCAGGGATATGCCTAGTCTAAAAATGCTTAACATCAGTGGCTGCATTAGATTGCGAGCAATGAATTCGAATTTGCCTAGCTTGAAAAGATTAAATGCCGACAATTGTCTTAGACTTGAACGACTATCGGATAAGATGTATGCCTTAGAGGAGTTAACCTGTCGCGACTGTCCCAAATTAACGTTACAAGCCGAATATGCCCATTTAGTTGAAAACCCCGAACAATACATGTCTCGCCCCCCACCACAGCCCCCACCCCAAATGACAGGTTTGGAAGATGTGGACTAAGCCACCTCAGCATTGTCCATGACGTCCATGCAGTCCATGCAGGTACATGTTCGGGGCATATGCAGCCTGCCGCGGTAGCGGCCCAAGAGATTAGCCCCGGGTGGAGCGATTAGCGGAACCTGGGGTTCTTAAAGAAACGATATAGCCCCGGTACAGGATGGGCAAAAATTGGCAGCAGCCGGGATTTGAGCGTATTTTTTGTCAGATTCAGAAAGTTATAAATCATCTAACCACGTGTTGGTTAATGATTTATAACTTTCTGAAGATGGCGAAAAAGACGTCAAAGCCCGCGCGCTGACGATTTTTGCCCATCCTGGGTAGGGGCGTAAGAAAGCGTTTAGGCAAAATCTCTATACCACGAGCTTTCTTACGCCCCTGCCGGGGCTGGTATTTTTTTTCCAATACCCCGGGTTCCGCTAATCGCTCCACCCGGGGCTAATCTCTTGGGCCGCTACCGCGGCAGGCTGCGCCACGAGTTTTTGAGAACTTGCCCCTGAATATGTACAATCACTTTATTAAAAGCCATTAATCGAGTTATTATCGATTGCATAAAGAATATTAAATAGATATAATAAATCCAGATAATATCAAACTACTAAATTTAACAAACATCTATGAGTCTCATTCCATCAGATCACGTAGGGTCATCCCCAACACCAAGGGATCACAGCCTAGAAAGTAGCCCGTTCGCCAAAGATGTGTATTCGCACCCTACTTTAAATTGGTTGCACCACCAAATATACGAGGCTGCAAATTCTCCTGAAAATTTTCGCCAGGCAATACAGCAAATCTTCGATGAGATTAACGCTAAGCATCCTGCACTAGTGCAAGACCTTCTTCAACATCCAGGGCACACTCGGTTATGGGATAAAATTGGATTTGGCTTGCGCCAATTGGACGTCGAAGTGTGTAAGAAATACCAAGAGATTTATGACCATATCCAGCGTAAAGCCAACGACGTTCAAGGTGAATTTAATAATTTTCGAGCACGATTTGATACTCATATTAAAGAAATGAAACAGCATCCTGAAACAGAGACCATTAAAGATACCGCGCGTTGGCTAGTGGACAATATGAAATGGCTAAGAGGACATTTTCCAAAGGATCTAAACATTCGTTTGAGTGAGACACAAAATGAAGATATTTCGAGGAGAATGAATGCCTTATCTCGCATCGTTAGAATGATGCCTCATAACGAGTCTGCAGCTTCTTTAGCAGAACTCATCAAAACACTACAAAAAAATCGATTTGATTCTATCCCAGAAGAAGCTCTGCGCCGTAACACCCTCGAATATGCCGGGCAATTAGAAATCCAGCCTGAAGTTGAAAATGTTTGGGCTAATTATGACACGCGCGTTGAAATTATAGCCAAGCCACCAGAAGAACAACTTCAATTCTTTCGAAGTGCATTTCCCCAAGTGCAACATCTTGTCGAGGTCATTGATCACGTGGGCAATGAAGGAATAACTAATCTCGTTGCATATGTGTACGCTAAGCGAATCCCCATTGTCGCCTTGAAAATGATGCTAGAACCTGATTTATTCGAGACCATGGCTGAGAAATTGACCTATGTTGATTTGCGCGAAATCGATGTTTCTGCGGGCGCAGCTGATGCTGAAGAAGCTAACAGAAACGTACATGCGTTGATTAACAAGTTTCCAAATGCAAAAATATTATGCTTAGAAACTCCAGCTCTTCTCAATCTGCCCGATTTAGAGAAAGTACAATATATACAATGTGCCCACTGCAAAAATTTAACAAACATCTCTTCAAACATGCCTCATTTAAAGGGATTGGATTGCAATAACTGTAATAATTTGCAGAGCATTACAGCAAACATCAAGGCGCTTACAACTCTAGACTGTCATAAGTGTCACAACCTAAGAACCGTCACCATCGATCTCAATCACTTAATCGGATTGGCGTATGTCAACTGTCCAGCCTTCGATGCAAACCACCACCCCGATACGACGATCTTTGAGGAAGTTTTTAGAAAGGTGGTAACGCTTCGAAAAGATAATTGGTATCACTGGGAGGCGAATCAACATCTTGTGCGTATCATGCAGGTCGATGAAGAACTGGCAATTAAATTAGCTCTCAATTGGGTGACAAACTATGAAATAGCAATAGCATATATACGTGGAGATGTCTTAGAAAAAATTTGTTCAAGCCTAACCTATGTTGACCTCTACGAGTATTCCTTCAAACACGAAGATAACACACCGTGGAGCGCACAAGAGATGTATAACTTCATCCTGAAATTTCCTTTAGCCGAAACACTGATCATTGACGGAATGCCAAATATCAGATCTATCCCTCCAAGTAGAATACTGAAAAACTTGTCCTGTAGGCAAATGCCTGATTTAAGGGAGCTTCCTTTGGGAATGGTCAACTTAGAAACATTAGATTGCGAGGAGAGTCAGTTACCCTCTTTGCCTCACGATATGGACGCACTGCGAGATCTCAACTGTCACAAGAACCGCCAATTGACAGATTTCCCCAGGGATATGCCTAGTCTAGAAATGCTTAACATTAGTGGCTGCATTGGTTTGCAAACAATGAATTCGAATTTGCCTAGCTTGAAAAGATTATATGCCGACAAATGTCTTAGACTTGAACGACTACCGGAAAATATGTATGCCTTAGAAAATTTAACCTGTCGCAACTGTCCCAAATTAACGTTACAAGCCGAATATGCCCATCTAGTTGAAAACCCCGAACAATACATGTCTCGCCCCCCACCACAGCCCCCACCCCAAATGACTGGTTTGGAAGAGGTGGACTAAGCCATCTACACATTAGACTTCTTTTTCTATCTAATCACAACTTTCAATCCTAACTGCCCTTTAGCAAGCGTTGGTGTGCTGCGTCCTGTCAAGAATTCATGGTATACTTTGCCGTTTTGCTGCACCACAGGCACCAAAAAGCGCATAAACGCCGGCACCTTGTGAGTGCTCCACCACTTCTTCAAAGGGCTGTTACGTGGATAACACGCACTTTCAGTGGGAGACACTAGCTCATAATTGCCAGCAGGTAATACCACCTCTCCTCCTCTGCACCAAAGAGCACTCCAATCTGTTTTAAGAAAGCTTGAGTCCCATTCAACTGTTGAAGTATGGATGCTCCAAGGACCATAGTTAAATGTTTGGCCGGCTTGTAAAGTCACCCCCGCTGGTGGCAATACCACTTCTTGTGCCTGCGGTGCAAAAAGACAAAAACGATCGATGAACAGATAGCGAGAGCCAACTTCTACGCGTTTATTTGCTGCGCCTTGCAGGAATAATGTGGCTGCAGTGTCCAGACAGGTACGTGAGAGGGTAAAATCATTAGCTTCCGCAAAGCACCGGATGAGATGCTTGACCTCGAAAGCCGCTTGCGGCCGCTGTTGGCTAAGATCTAAAAAGCTTCCCAGATGATTGCGTGCAAGTCTATTGAGATAAGGTGCCACACGCTGATCGAGATAGGCTCTTAACTCGACTGCATCCTGCCCTAAGAGGCACAAATTGCCGTTTACTTCTTTGCCAAAATCTTGGCTCAGTTGTGGGATAATCGTCGTGCGCATGCGAGCGCGCAAATAGCGCGGATCCTCATTGGTGCTATCGTGAAAGCCCACTAACTGCTGCTGAGCCAACCACGCACTGAGCTTTTTTTTGGGGATAGCGAGTAAGGGGCGCCATAGTTTCATCCCATAAAGTGCTGTTTCTGGTAATAATCCACCTAGATTAGCTAACGAAGCCCCTTCTAAAGCGCGTTTCAATACCGTTTCAGCCTGATCATCTGCATGATGTGCCAATAGCACGGCTTGATAGTTGTGTAATGTGCATAGTTCGCGAAAAAAGTGCAAACGCTCCTCGCGACAAGCTGCTTCTAAATTGCCTTTAAGGGTTGAAGGCTGCAGCCTCTTTTGGTGCAATGGCAACCCCATGGAGGCGGCCATGGCGGCAATGTGCTCAGCCTCTTGGCGGCTTTCCTCACGCCATCCATGGTCCACATGCACTAACGCCAGTGATAGCGCATGGCTTTTGCCATAGGCTTGCAGCAGATGCAACAAAGCTAGGGAATCGGATCCACCCGAGAATGCCAACAGAACCGGCTGTTTCGGGTTATAGTGGACCTTAAGAAAGGCACAAACTGTTTTTAGTATTAAATCTTCCATAGCTCTTTTGTATCTTTGCAAATTTTCATGGTGCATCGTACAGATGCGTAGCGACGAAGCGCTACGCTGTAGCTTAGGCTTTAGCCTGAGCTCGTTTTGGCAGGTTTTAACCTGCCACGCGCAGCGAGCGGCAGCGATGCATGACGCGCTCGGTGTCGCGAACTCACAAGTGTCGCCCAATTGCACGAGGCGTTGGCGGTGGATCTGCTATGCTACAGTCGTGAGGCCACGAAACCAAGCGCGTCATGCATCGCTATCGCTCGCTGCGCGTGGCAGGCTAAAGCCTGCCAAAACATGCTCAGGCTAAAGCCTAAGCTACAATGCGCAGCGAGCGGCAGCGATGCATGACGCGCTCGGTGTCGCGAACTCACAAGTGTCGCCCAATTGCACGAGGCGTTGGCGGTGGATCTGCTATGCTACAGTCGTGAGGCCACGAAACCAAGCGCGTCATGCATCGCTATCGCTCGCTGCGCGTGGCAGGCTAAAGCCTGCCAAAACATGCTCAGGCTAAAGCCTAAGCTACAATGCGCAGCGAGCGGCAGCGATGCATGACGCGCTCGGTGTCGCGAACTCACAAGTGTCGCCCAATTGCACGAGGCGTTGGCGGTGGATCTGCTATGCTACAGTCGTGAGGCCACGAAACCAAGCGCGTCATGCATCGCTATCGCTCGCTGCGCGTGGCAGGCTCAAGCCTGCCAAAACGAGCTCAGGCTAAAGCCTAAGCTACAATGCTCAGCTTTTGTCGTACAACAAATACAAGGTATAGGTGATGACACACAGTGCTGTCAGCACCCAAAAGAGGTAGGGAGGCTCTTGTCCCATGTCGACAGTGAGCTCATCATCCAACTGCGTTCTCATCGGCTGCTCAAAAATTTGCTTGGGTCTGGATGCTCTGTCTTCGTAAAAAAGGGCCTCGACTAATTCGGGCACTTGGCGCACCGTTTTCCACTCCGCAAACCCCTCTTTCCAGACCCATGTATCGGGCGTGATGCGTGGATCTTGCTGGAGGTCCTTAATAGAAAAAGGACCTTCCTTCTGACCGTTGATTTTGATGTACCAAATTTTTTGCATGTTATTCTAACTAAACAGTTCGTATCTGATCTGTTGATTGTAGCAAATCAGCAATATAATGTATTGTATTAGTAAAGTACTACGGAATTAACGGATGCCCTTATTTTGGCGCTATTTACTTAGCCAATATTTAAAAACATTTTCCCTGTGTGTTGTGGCATTCATAGCAATCTTGCTAACGATGCGTCTGGACGAAATCGCCTATTTTGCTACACTCGGTGCCGATGTGGGACACATTGCATGGTTTGCCGTGCAGCAAATCCCCTATATCCTTCCGATTGCCATGCCTATCGCTGCCTTAATTTCGGCTATCTTGCTCGTCCAGCAATTATCACATGCCCACGAAATCACAGCTATGCGCACTTGTGGTTTTTCGTTAGGCGATATCCTCGCCCCTATCTTGGTGGCTGCCCTGCTATTATCGACACTTAACTTCTACATCATTTCTGAAATGTCGACTACATCCCACTTAGGCGCTGGACAGCTGAAAACACAACTGCGCTCGATCAACCCCTTGCTTGTGCTACAAAATAAACATATCATGCAAGTCAAAGGGTTTTATTATGACACGTTAGGTCCTTCGCGCGTGGGAGAATATGCCCAAGATATTGTCTTTTTCTCCCCCAATAAGCACAACAACCGCTTGAATCTTCTTGTCGCTAAGCAGCTGCATGCCACCCCAGAGCAATTTACGGGTCAACAAGTCTCGCTTCTGACAAGTCGCCAACGCCATGCTGATGAGCCTGAAACACTCATCATTGAAAACATGCAGTCATCAACGACTTCAATCGAAGACTTTTCACAAATGTTAGAAAAGAAGATCTGGTCTATAAACAACGACCATTTACAGATGGCGCAGCTGCTGGTACGTGTCGACGAGGCGCGCAGCCAATTACAGGCGGCCCAAAGCCAAGGAAAAACGAGTGAAGTGAAGCCAGCGAAACATTTCTTGTATTGCTGTCTAAGCGAAATTGTGCGGCGCTTTTCGGTCGCTTTTGCTGTCTTTAGCTTCACGCTCATGGGATTGGCTTTTGGCATCAACATCAGCCGCAATCACTCCAACCGCGGCATCTTCATTGTGATTTTCTTAGCGGCTCTATACTTAATTGCTTTCTTTGCCGCAAAGAGCTTTGAGCATGCTTTAATAGCCACGACATTGCTCTATATGCTCCCGCATGTAATCATTTGCAGTGCTGCCTTGTGGACTTTACGCAGAACTGCACATGGGATTGAGTGAGGATAACCATCATGCCATTTAAAACCATTTGGGAGCGCTATTTTCTGCGTGAGATGTTCAAAGTATTCGCGCTCTTTTTAATCTGCTTTTATGGCCTATATGTCCTGATCGACTATTCAACCCATTCGCGCAGCTTCCACAATTACCACTTTACCTTTGCCAATATCATAAGCTTTTATGCCTATGAATTTGTCACGCGCATGGATGCCTTAATCCCTTTTGCCATCCTCATTGCTTGCATTAAGACGTTGTATGCCCTCAATGTCAATAATGAGCTTGTCGCTTTGATGGCCAGTGGCATCAAACTTAAGCGCCTGCTATTCCCTTTTTTGGCCTTTGGCCTATTTTTTACTGCTCTGATCTTTTTCAACACAGAAGTACTCCAGCCGAGAGCTTTAAAATATCATAAACAAATCGAGCAAACGCGAGCTAAAGCGAAGCAAAATAAGCACCGTCATCCTCACATTCAACAAATAACACTTGAAGACAACACTTCACTTGTATTTCAAGCTTACGATGAAGCTACACAACGTTTTATTGATGCTTATTGGATTCGCTCGATCGATGATATTTACCGCATAGGAACCCTTTCCCCCTATCATACACCACCACTTGGCAGTGCAGTAGAACATATTCAGCGCAATGCAGAGGGCGCCTTAACTGTGGTCAATTTTGCGACGGAAAAAACTTTTTCAGACATGCAGTTTAATCCCGTTAAGTTGCTGGATACGGTCAGTTCTCCAGAGGACTATCCCCTTTCGGCTCTGAGAGAGAAATTACCCACCGGTGGGCACATTATGAGTGAAAAAGAAGCTAAGATGCTCACCACCTATTACTACAAGCTAGCGCTGCCTTGGTTTTGCTTGCTAGCAATCATCGCCCCAGCACCATTTTGCACACGATTTAGTCGCTCACAGCCAATTTTCTTTATTTATGCTTTGAGTATCTTTGGACTAGTTAGTGTTTATCTTCTGATGGACGCGGCTGTCATTCTGGGTGAGCGCCAAGTGGTGTCGCCGGCATTGGCCATTTGGCTGCCCTTCACCTGCTGCTTTTCCTACTTCGGCTGGCGCTTTGCGCGACTATAGAGATCAGCAATTGTAGAAGCAGTCCTCGGGCACATTTTGTTGGTATTCGCGTGTCAGCAACTCCTCAATTTCTGCTGCTGATGACAATGTTAAGACCTTTTCAGCCAACTTGCTGGCAGCCACAATGCTGGTGCTGCGAATAGCGTTTTTAATCACAGGGATATAACGCGAAGCGACCGATAATTCATGCACCCCCAAGCCCAGCAATAAGGGGGTAAAGCGCGGATCTGCCGCGACTTCACCACAAATGGTAACAGGAATGCCTCTAAAATTCGCTTCATTGACGACTAAGCGGATCAAGCGGATGACGCTGGGGTGGGTCGGAGTATACAGATGTGTAAGGGTGCTATTTGTCCGATCAACAGCTAAGGTGTATTGCACTAGATCATTCGTTCCGATAGAGAGGAAATCGCATTCCTTTGCGAGCAAATCGGCGATAATAGCCGCGGAAGGCACCTCAATCATACACCCTATAGGAATGTGCGCGGAAATGTTCTCTCCCTCTGCAAGGAGCTCTTGTTTTGTTGCTTTTAAAAATTCCTTAGCTTCCAATAGCTCTGATAAGGCGGATACCATGGGGAACATAATACTCACCTTTCCATAGGCACTAGCACGCAGAATGGCACGTAGCTGGGTTCTAAAAAGCTCTTTTTCACGCAACGAAAAACGAATCGCACGACAGCCCAAAAAGGGATTTCCTTCATGCACAGGAGCCTGATTGCGCAAAAACTTATCTCCCCCGAGATCAAATGTCCTGATTACAATGGGCAGACCGTTCATCTTTTCAACGAAGGAGCGATACATAACAAATTGCTCTTCTTCACTTGGAAAATCATCTTTACCAAGGAATGCAGATTCTGTGCGCAGCAGCCCCACACCACTTCCTCCTGACTGATGTAGGAGGTCTAGCTCACTGGTCTCTTCCACGTTTGCCGAGAGATGGACAGTGTAGCCATCATAGGTTTCAGCCTCGAGTCTGCCCGTCTGCTTCAATTTCTGCATATGTGAGTTGAGTTTGTCACGCAGCTGTTGATACTTGCTCAGCGTTTCCGGCGCAGGGTTGATAATGATCTCTCCTGTGCGGCCATCGACAATCACCCACGCATCACTCTGAACTTCGATACTTTCAATATCAACACTACACACAAAAGGGATCCCTTTGGCTTTGGCCACAATGGCCGCATGTGAAGTAGCGCCTCCATCTTTGGTGACAAAGGCACTTACGGTGGCATTATTTGCTTCTGCCGTATCAAAAGCGGAAAGATCTAAGGCAAAAATGATGGAATTGCTGGGAATGTCTGCAAAACAAATGCGCACACTATCTCTAAGATGTCCTAAAACGCGCCGCGAAATCGCTTGGATATCTTTAAAGCGCTCCTTAAAAAAAGGATCTGTTATGGAATCAAATTTTTTCTGACATTCTTTGACAATCCCTTGAAAGACGAATTCAGCATTTTTGCGTTGAATTCTGATCTGATTTTCAACATGTGTCGTAAACAATGCATCCTGCATCATCTGAAGATGGGCATCAAGGATGTTTACCCCATCGAAGACTCTTTCACTTTTTAATCT
>Ga0206894_1023_pt1 | contig 43775 bp, 37 predicted proteins | sample Alteio_BWOrgHeat_54_FD_152953 | JGI IMG/M metagenome (GOLD analysis project Ga0206894, IMG submission 152953) | Enriched cells from forest soil in Barre Woods Harvard Forest LTER site, Petersham, Massachusetts, United States -... | ecosystem: Environmental > Terrestrial > Soil > Temperate forest >...
CCGTATTTGTGACGGCGGCGTACATCGTATCGGGATCTGAAGGTTTTCTAGCCAATGATGACACGGGGCCTGATCCCAATTGTTGTGGCCCCCCTGTGGATTCCAGGTTAAAGGTGGCACCTCCATCTGTACTTATATAGAAACCGTAGTTGGCAGCGGGTGCTACATTGGGAATTGCTTGCCTAACTAACGCATACGGTGCGGTAGGTTCAAAAGTGGGGACGAAAATAGTGCCGCTAACATCTGGGGTGGTTAAATTGCGCGAAAGGACATTGGGGATGCTCATGCCAATTATGGTGTTGTCTTCTCTATTCCAAGAAGCGCCACCATCATTTGAGACCGATAATCCAAGGGGATAGGTTCCTCTGCTGTGAGAAGCAAAAAAACCATTTCCCACGACGTCATTGCTAGATATGCCAGTGCCCGCACAAAGGGTGTTGTGGGTAGGGTCATCGGGGTCAAAAGAGATGCTAGTGTAGAAAAGAACGCGAGCGTTGTCTAGAATTGGCACCCAGGATGTGCCGGCATCGCTGCTGAACCAGATGCCCCCATTGACGGTAGATAGGTAATAGGTGTTAGGGTCAGTGGGGTGGACGGCGATCGGACTGACGCAACCTGCATCTGAATTGTGTCCACCTTCTTGGAGGTTGAGGCTAGGTGCCGGACCCATGTTGATAAAGAGCGATGAGTCAAAGAACTGTGAAGCTGCGAACAGGGGTAATGAAGCCAAGCATAGTGGCAATAGGCGTAGGTAGATGCGCAACATAGGGAACACTCCTTTTTTTATCAAAAATAATTTGATACGTTAGGTTGAAGATTTTGTCAATCAGGATGAAAAGAACGCAGCTGCTCCCGCTAAAAAAATCGCGCCCGAGTTCGTGAGCGCATTCTATTATCCATAAGTCCGCATTGCATCAAAACCATAGTGCGTAATTATTAAAAAAATTAGTTACGAGAGCTGCTGGTCGAGCTAAGCATTTCCTTTAAGATAAAGGTAGCAAAAGGGACAATGTCGTGGTCTACACTAGCTATTTCCAGGGTGGAAAGGTATTCACTGCGATTCACGAGCTTCACAATAGTCCATGGATAACCTCCTGAGACAAGCATGGAATTCATGAGGAAACGCCCGATGCGCCCATTTCCATCCATATAAGGATGAATATAAACAAAAATGAAATGACCTAGAATAGCTCTCACTGCAGGATGTGCCTCGCTTTTAAGGCAAAAGAAAAATGCCTCCATTGCATCAAGAAGGGCATCTTTGGATAAAGGAATATGGCGGGAATTTCGAATATACACCGGGGATTTTCTGTATCCCAACACATCTGTAGGCTTTAATATCCCAGCCCGTACAGAGGGAGCAAATAGATTTTGATACCATTTTGATAGATCTCTTTCTAATGTTTCGACTGGATCAGCACCATCCAACATTTTCAAAAGGCTTTTTTTAACCTCTTTAAAAGCTTCATAATACCCTCTTGCGGCTAATCCATTGCGCGTTTCACTGTCGTCAGCATACAAATCTGGATTCCAATGATTATTTCTCACTTTATCGATGAGTTGTTGATCAACATCATACCCTTCAATGGAAAGAGAATTGTAAGCATCTTGTTTATAAATCTCATCGATGGCTGAAAGACACTCTTTAGAACTCATATGCTGCTTGCTGGGGTTCGGGAGGACTTTCAATATAAGCTCTCGGTAAGTGCTCCACATTGAAGAAATGCGCGCAGCATGGGGAGATATGGCTCGCGATATAGTCAAAGGGGCAGAATGCACAAATGGTATTTCAGGTTTTATGTTAACTCCAAAATTTTGTAGACCGGAAATTAAACCATCTGCCATGGCATGATCATTCAAAAATTGGTAGGCTCCTATAAGTCGGGCTGCCGAAGCCTGGAATGCATGCTTAAAGATTGGTATCAGAAGCTGATCTGGAGATCGAATTAATCGGAGAGCGATTTCAGCCTGCTGAGGATATTTTCCAAAAAAAGTAGGGGTTGCTTTGCAAAGTGCATATCCTAACTCCATAATTTGCAGCCCATCGATTTCAACCCTCTCTTCTGGAAGATTGCGTGGATCCTTGTATGGAAACATCGAAGTTCTAAAAGGAAGAGTGATAGGCACTCCGCCGCCCCTCGAAACAATGACGATAATTTGTTCTGGAATAGTAGGAGATTTTGTGTGGATATCAATAGAATTTTCAGCGGAAAGGCAGTAGTTTTTGGCATAGTGGTGATTAAGATACACAGAAACGAATTTCCAGAAATTTGCATACCAAACAGAAGATTCACCAGGTGCCATGTGAGGACGAACGATCATGTACCATCCTTTGATGATTGGCACCAACCAATGCGTGCGAAGCAATAACTCCCGATCCGCTCTTGCTATTTCGTTGCTCTGGACAATATTCCCTCCCCTGGTCTTTACCGTCTTAAGAACTCTCTCTAGTGCAGAACTGATTTTCTCTTGAAAACTCACAAATAACTCGATTTATGCGTTGGTGTTTACTCTAACTTTATGTTAGCACTTACTCGAATTTCATGCCATCATTTACTCGAAATTTATGCATTTTATCGCAGCCTATCAAGAGCTATATTTGGAGTTATAAGTAGGCACAATGGCTAAGTGGACAATCCTGTCTGAATTTAGAAGTTCCTCGCCTTTTATTCATGGATGCATTATCCTTTGCTTCTAAATCTTTAATACTTAATTAATCTATGAATCGCCTCTTTAAAATTGCTTTCTCCAAACATAAACACCGCTTTTTGATCGGCCTCACCCTCGTGGCGATGTTTTTACTCACCTTTGCCTCGCAGCTTGAAATCTTCACTTTAGGCGTGATCACCAAAAAAGGACCGGATTTCTTTGAGCTCTTTGCTCCTATCAAGGATGGTGAACTTACTAAAGTCGATGCCATCACATTGCAGCAAGTCGATGAGCGCTTTCATGCTATCGATGGCACAGGACAAGGGGTGATCGATAAACAAGACACATCAAAATTTCTAGCTCAATGGCGCCATAAGGATTTTATAGAGACTGTGATGAATTCTCTCGATAGCGTTTTCGACGTTTCGGGGAATATTATGCACCTAGCCATGATGGTGGTGATTGTGGCTCTATTTAAGGCCATCACACTCTTTACGCATCGCTTTAGCACACGTTTGGTGGCGATTCGCATCAGTAGCGATTTGCGTCAGGATTATTTTGAACACATCCAATCCCTGCCCATGAGCTTTTATCAGCAACACAATATGGGGAGCTTATCATCGCGTGTGGTGGGCGATGCAGCTCTGATTGCGGAAGCTTTCAATGCTTGCTTGGTCAATTACCTGCAAACCCCCTTTACGGTAGCGACAACGCTTACCTTATGCTTTTTGACCTCATGGCAGCTGTCGTTAATCATCTTCCTCGGCTTTCCCTTGCTTGTCTTTCCCATTATCTTTTTAGCTAAGCGTGTCAAGCGCATCTCTAAGCAGATACAGAAAAACCAGGAGCACTTCACTTCTGTCCTGCTCGACTTCCTCGGCGGCATTCAGACCGTGAAAGTGTTTGCGATGGAGGACTTTTCATTACGCAAGTATCGCGAGCAGAACCAACATATGGCGAACTTAGAAAAGCGCAGCGCGCGTTATGATCTTTCTTCACGTCCCATCGTGCATACCATTGGGATGATGTTTTTAGCCACAGCTTTGTTGTATGGACTCTATGGATTGCACATGAGTGTTTCTGAAGTGCTCTTCTATTGCGGCATGCTGTACATCTTCTATGAGCCCATCAAGAAGTTTGCTGAAGAGAATAGCCACATCCAACGCGGTGTGGCGGCAGCCGAAAGGATGTATGAGGTGATGGATCTTAAGCCTCAAATTGAAGATGGGAACGACACATTAGAGTTCAATGCAACCGATGGAGATATCACCTTCGACAATGTCAGCTTCCGTTATGGCGATGAATGGATCGTCAGAGATTTCTCTCTTAAGATCAAAAAAGGGGAGGCTGTGGCATTGGTGGGTCCGACAGGGGCTGGAAAATCAACGATCGCTCAGCTATTGCCGCGCCTGTATGATGTCCAAGAAGGAAGCATCTTGATTAATGGCAAGCCCATCCAGACGTATACCCAAAAGTCATTACGGGATGCTATCGCATTTGTCCCTCAGAAGCCATTTTTATTCATCGATACAGTCTCGCGCAACATTGCTTTTGGAAGGGAATTTTCTGACGAACGCATTTTAGATGCGGCGAAACGGGCGCATGCCGATGAGTTTATTCAGAGCATGCCACTAAAATATGCTACGGAAGTGTCTGAAGGGGGTAAAAATCTTTCAGGTGGCCAACAGCAGCGGTTGGCAATTGCCAGGGCACTTGTTAAGCAAGCTCCTATTCTTGTGATGGATGAGGCCACATCGGCCTTGGATGCTGTCAGTGAGAATTATATTAAGACCGCCGTCAGTCAATTGAGAGGAGAGGTCACCCAGATTATTATTGCTCATCGCTTATCCACGATTGAGCATGTGGATAAGATTGTCTATCTAGAGAAAGGCAGAAAAGTAGCAGAAGGCACGAAAGATGAACTGCTGCGCGACTGTCCTGGATTTAGGCGCATGTGGGAAATGATGATGCATCAGTAAAATGCTGGTTAGTTATTTGTTTTTGTGCTATTATTTTCTGAATGAATGAACTTTTATTTCTTTTCCATGTCATTGTTGTGCTGTTATTTACCTTTATTGCTTTGCGTATTGGTAAAGAATCTCTGATCGCCTGGATGGCCTTATTGGCCGTAATTTCAAATCTCTTCGTCGTCAAGCAAACAGAACTTTTTGCACTACAAGTGACGTGTGCCGATGTCTATGCGGTGGGGGCTTTTTTAACCCTGAATTTGATTCAAGAATATTATGGTAAGGAGTGTGCCACTAGGACTTGCATCATCGCGCTTGGAGCGCAAGTGGCATTGCTCTTTCTTTCTCAGTTGCATATCATGTACATTCCTTCTGTCTATGATGCAACGCATGAAGCTTTTAATTTGATTTTGACTCCCTATCCGCGCATTGTGATCGCTTCTTTCGCGGTCTTTTATTTCGTTCAGCGTTTCGACATCTTGATTTTTCAACGCATGCGTGACAAACTGCCTTTTGCGTCTTTTGCCTTTCGTAGTACGATATGCCTGATTTTGTCGCAATTGCTTGATACCATTTTATTTTCAGTGTTTGGCCTTTGGGGAATTGTGCATTCCCTTTGGGATGTGATGTTAATGAGTTTTCTAATCAAGCTCATTGTCATTGCTCTGACTTCACCTTTAACCTATCTCTCTCGTTATATAGAGCCTGCCAGATGACATATTTTCGTTTCGAACTGCTCCATACCTCTAAAAAGTCCCGTGCCCGTGTTGGCAAGATCCATACGCCCCATGGGGTGATCGATACGCCAAATTTTGTGGCTGTGGGCACCAATGGGACCTTAAAAGCGCTTGATAACGATATGGTCCAAAAGATTGGCCTGCAGCTCATGTTCTGCAACACTTATCACTTGATGTTGCAGCCTGGCACAGAAGTCGTGCGCCAGGCCGGTGGGTTGCATCGCTTTATCCATCGCGACATGCCCATTATTACCGACTCTGGAGGATTTCAGGTTTTTAGCTTGGCCTATGGATCGGTAGCTAATGAACTTAAAAGCAAGGGTATAAAAAAAACTGATGGGATGGTGCTAAAAATCAGTGAAGATGGCGTGCTCTTTCGCAGCTATCGGGATGGATCGAAGATGTTGCTCACGCCTGAAACATCGATTCAAGCGCAGAAGGATTTAGGGGCAGATATCATCATCCCATTTGATGAGTTGCCTCCTTATCACATTGAGAAGAAGTTGTTGATAGAATCATTAGAAAGAACACACCGTTGGGAAGAGCGTTCTTTGAAGGAGCATCTCAAAGATCCCCAGCAACAAGCGATGTATGCTGTGGTGCATGGAGGTGTGGATGTCGAATTAAGGGCGAAAAGCTGCTCTTTTCTTTCTAAATTACCATTTGATGGATTTGCCATTGGGGGCAGTTTGGGTAAAACAAAACATGAGCTCTTTGAGCTGTTGGATCATACTGTCGTGCAATTGGATGCTTCGAAACCCAACCATTTGCTTGGCATTGGCGATTTGGAATCGATCGAGCAATCTATTCCAAAGGGTATCGATACTTTTGACAGTTCCTATCCCACCCGAGCTGCACGCCATGGTGTGGCCATCACTTCACAAGGTCCGCTCAACTTGACAAAAGGGGAGTATCGCAACCAGTTCAGGCCGATAGATGCTACTTGCAGCTGTCCTACCTGTGCCAATTTCACGTTGGCGTATATCCATCACCTTTTCAAAGCCAAAGAGATGACAGCTTTGACATTAGCTTCAGTGCACAATTTGCATCAGATGGTTGAAATCATGAAAGCTTATCGGCAGAAGATCTTGCAAGACCAAATCTAATTGCATACTGCATCGAAGACATATAATCTAAATTTCGTGCCCGTGTGCGTGCCCGTGCCCGAAAAACTAACTATACGTTATGTGCCCATACTAATGGATACGGCTCGTAGGCAAGTTCGGGCACGGGCACGGGCACGCACACGGGCACGAAATTTAGGCTATACTGAAGCCAGAATATTTGTCGGTTGGAACTTTTGCATGATGATATTAGCTAAGGCTTTGTTTTGCTCTTCCGAAAAGCCTGCTTGCTTTTGGATTTCAGCAATTTTAAGCAATATCTCCGGCATGCTTCTATTGTAGCTAAAGCAATCTGCCATATCTTTTTGCAAGTATTGAAGCGCTTCCGATTCCTTAAAAATCGCTTGCTTGCGCACTTCTTTCAGCACGTCATCCATGATGAGAGCTAGAATGCGATTTAAACGTTTCCTCAATTCTGCTTCTTTCTTGCGATCTATGTCATTGGCATATTTAAAGCGCCGCCACACCTCTTTTGATGTCGCTCCCAGCTGTGTGATCGTATTGTCATACCCTCTGTGGGCATTTTCGATGTCGTACAGCAGCGCACCAGCTTGCCAGTTCATCAAAAGTTCTATGCCAAAACCAACGATCATCAAACTCAGCTTGGTGGCAAATTCCACGCTCCAGGCAGCAAAAAAGCCTGAGATAATGCCGTGTGTCGCAGAAGTTGTTACGAAAGTACTTGTCACAGCCAACTTTAACGAGTTTGCTAAGGCAAAGTTTAGGGCAGTTTTGGCGGGCAATACAAGTCCAATATCTTTGACCCATTCTGCGGCAACTTCCCCTGCGCGCAATTTACCGATGTCTGACATGCTGCCAGCCTCGTTAGCAGGCATGAGCAGGTAATCATCTAAGCGGTTCATTAGATCGCGTGAAATAATGTCTTGGACGGCTTTGCCGTGTCCATTTTGCAAATTGAAGACATCGATGCCATTTAAGAGCTTTTTTCCCGTGATTTGTGCTGCTAGTCCTGTGGTGGATAGGCCTTCTTTGAGGGTGAGGGCGGTTTGTTTACTACGGGCCACTTGATATTGCATGGCTTGATTGTCAGGTTTCACTTCTATTAGGCGTTGTTGCATTTTTTGAGCGACTAGTGCAATGGTTGGTACATCATTGGATTGGGCTGCGAGGTGCAGGAGGGTTTCGCCATTCCTATTTTGCCATTCCAACACATCGTCAGGGAAATCTATCGTCTCAAGGACATTTTTCATGCCAAGCTTTGCTGCCATCATGATCAGCGGCTTTTTATGCACATACACAATGTTCTCTGAAGAGTTGTAGATAGGGGAGTTTAATTCCTTAACCTTATTCTTCACCCATTCAATGCCGCCATATTGTATTTGGGCGTCCATCATTTTTTCTATGAGGTCTGGCACATCACAGCGTTCAAAAAGCATATCCATGATGTGATCTCGATAGTCATGAGGGAAATAGCGCATTTCATTGACAGCTTTGATGAATGTGGCAGAAGGCTTCCAGCTATCGGGGAGGCTGTACATTAGGGACAGCATAGCCTCAGCATCGCGGCGTTTGACAGCTTGGTTGAGTGTCTTAATGACAGCTTTTCGGTTGTTGCTATGGATAACGTCGATGACTTTCTTTTGGAATAGCTCTCGTTTTGTCTCTGCTTTTACAATGAATGGTGAGGTTTGCTTTTGGCGCTTAGCTTCATACTGGCTTAAGTTCAGTTGTATGCCGTAGCATAGTTTTGAGATGCTGGTAGCAAGTTTTTGTATTGCGAGCGAGGCTCCAATGCCAGCACCCATGCCTCCATAGGCAGGAGCATTGACTGCGATGGCACGTGTGACAACATCGAAGTTGGGAGGGAAGATAATGCTGGCCGTTGAGGCAGCAGCTCCGAAGGCTTTGCCAACAATTTCAGAGGTGATCCTGAGGATGGAAGAGACATTCAGCTGAGTTTTTTTGAGGTAGAAAGCCATACTGCTAAACGATCCCATTTTATTGCCGTCGAGGTTGTATAGCGCGTCTAGTTGATGTGCCATCTTTAATTCGATGCTATGGGCGGGGATGTCTCCTGCTTGGTCTTTGACCATAAAGGCATTTTTAATACCTAATTGATTTTCTGTGCAGAGGGCCACGAGCTGGATGAGTTTGGCATTGTTGCCTTTAGCGGCATAATGTAAGAGCGTTTTCGTTTGTAAGTTTTTCCCCTGCAATAGATCGAGCGGTAGTTTCGGCAGATGTTTGTTATCATCAAGATTCAGTTTTTCCAGCTCAAAGCCAAAAGCTTGAGTGAGGAGGGCAGAGTCGCCCATGCGGACGGCCAAAGCACGGCAGCTATCGTACTTCATTTCCAAAGTACGTATATAGCTTGCAAGGGCTAGTTTATCAGGATTCTTTGGTGCTCGCTCGTTATGCAGCAGTTTCTTCAAGGCTTCTGATTGATCTTGCAAGTCGTTTTCTATGATTTTAAGTGATTCTCTTCTGAAAGGATCGGTCTTCAATTGGAAGATTTCCTCTTTGCATTTGGCTAGGTCTTGTCCAATAAGCTCTTTGGCGAAGGTATGGCGTCCAGAATTAACCAGGTAGTCGATAATTCTTTCACGGCCATTGGCGTCTGGCGCGGTATGGAAGAGATTCGTTAAGATTTCTCGTTTATCGGCTTCGCTGGCATAAGAGATGTCGCTAAAGGCTTGCAAGAGATCGTCGGTGACTTCAGCGTACAAACCATTTTTGATGATGAAATTGGTGTCAGCGAATTTCTGATGCACTAATGAAGATTTCAGCAGGTTGTTATAGTGTAATTTTTTATTCTTTTTGCCGCGAAAGAGGTTTTTTAGTGCTTCGAAGGCAGCCTCAAGAAGGGTATTTTTTTTCACTAACAGGGGCTTTAACTTAGCAAGGAGTTCCGGTTGCTTTTGGTACTGTCGATATAAGGCCGTAAATGAAGGCGCATCGGGATCTTTAGATTTCAATGCTTGACGGAGTGCTCTATTGGCTTGTAGCACTTCACTCGCCATGCCTTCGATGCGCCTTGTCAAGGCTAAAGCCTCTTGATTGATCGTTAGCAGGTGGTGTTGGATGTATCTGGCCCCTTTGATCAAACCAAAAAGTGCCGCCGCAGCTACAGCGCCAATTTTACTGATTCCACTGCGCCAGCCGCGCGGTTCTTTGTCTTTGGTCCCTGCGATTAAGGAAATCGTGGCTAAAAGATCGATCACCTTTTGATTGAGTTGCTCCACATGCGGGGAGTGATGATGGCTGCTGGCTTCGCCTAGGGCATCGGCGACATCTGCTTGCGCTTTGGCTAGGTGAAATTTCAAGGTATTCAACAACTCGTTTTTATTTAGCAGCTTATCGTCGAGAAAGACTTTAGTTGTGAAGGTATATTGCTGTCCTTTTTTGTCGCTCGAGACGAAGACTTTGGCCTCTTTGCTTAAGATTTTTTCTAATTTATAGAGGAATTCATAGCTGTGGATGTCGGTGGTTTCTATACTAATGCCAGCTTCAGACGAGAGAGGGTCTTCACTTGTTTCTTCGGGTGTACTAAATATCTTGGTGTAAAATAAAGCTTCGCGCGCGAGCTTGACCTGTTCTGCCGAGAGATCTTTAGAGGGAGAAAAAGCTTTTTCTTCGAGGGCAAGGAGGAGTGCCGCGCGTGTCTTTAATTCAGTGTTACCATAGCTGATTTTGATCCCGTAGGTCTTTTCTTCCCTGCTGGTTAAAGAGGTGTGGAGCTGCGCTTGGTGGGAGCCGCCGAAGGCTTTTTCCAAGGTTCGCCTATGGAGCGCTGCGTCCGGATCCTTGCGGAATTGGATGTAATCAGTCATAGGACTTTTTGTTTGTTTTTGTGTGTTAAAAATTTATTAACTATTATACATTATTTACTGTATAAAATAAAGAGAGTATTTTAATAAATTAAGTTGGCTGGAAAAATGGACTGAATGGACTGAATGGACTGAATGGACTGCATGGACTGCATGGACTGCATGGACTGCATGGACTGCATGGACTAAAAGTGGACAAAAAAAATTGTCCATGTAGTCCATGTAGTCCATTTTCGATTTGTTGATTGTTAAATTTGTGTTAATTATGGTAAGTTTATTGTTTTTAATTTAATTAATAACACAACATTGTGGTTTTATTATGTCGTTAACAACTGCCGACTCGGCGTTATCAAGCCCAAGGCTACAATCCTTATCCCTAACCCCGAGCCCTCCCTCCCAGCATCCATGCAAAGCACGGCTCATCACATTCATGGAGCAAATCAGCGCATTGAATGGGGGAAAGCTTACTTCTGAACTTCTAAGGCATAGCCAACTTGCCATTGATGAAATCGATCAAAAATCAGAAGGGAAGCGATACGAAGCTTGGGAATGCATTTTCTTTGGTTTCTGTCTTTGTTTTAAGGATGCGTTACATCAAATACCTAAGGTGTCTGAGTCCCAGGTTGAAGTTTTCCATGCGGTGGCCAAAATATGTGAGCAGTTTGTTGAAGATTACAATGGCTTGTATAATAATAGCAAAGAGCTTTACGAAAAATTGGACCAACGAGAAAAAAACTATCTAGGCCAATTTATATTGCAACATACCGCCTTGCTTCAGGGGATCAAACAATTTCGCATCATCAGCTCCCTTTCGCCGCATTTGCAGGCGCGTATTACCCGCATCATTGCAAGGAATTTCGCCAATCCTGTGGATGAATCTAGGGATGAAAGTCTATTTAATTGGGACCCCAATGCAAAAGGTGCTGGTCGTGCAAGGGAATATAACGAGCAGCTTACACAGCTTTTTGGATCTCGCTTTACCAATCTAGCCTTTTTGGGCAGCGGGGCTAGTAGGAAAACCTATCTAGCCTATGAAGAGGCGACAAAAAAAGTCGTGGCCATAGCCATAGGTAAATTTTCCTCAAAATTCCTCTATAATCCTGCTGAGAAGGAGCTTTTGCAAGAACTGTCTGGCAAGCCAGGAATCATCGAAACGTATGAAGTTAAAGAGCTAGAAATAATTGAGCATCATGAGCGTAAGGTTCTTCAAGGGATCGTCCAAGAATTCATGGATGGAGAATGTGGGGAAATGCTTGTACACCCGCTCTTGAAGGAACCTCCAGCCATTGAACTCACGGCAGCTGACTTGCAAAAAATCACTTTTGACGTGTTTGCGGCATTAGAGACGCTAGAACAACATCAGGTGGTGCATAGAGACGTGCGGCGCGAAAATTTCCTATACCGCCTGGATGAAAATGGACCTATAGTCAAACTGATAGATTTTGGATTAGGACAGCATATCACAGACAAAATTGAGCCATTGCTTTGGATTGTTGACTGCCTCGATAAAGCTCCCGAAGAATTCAAGGAACATGCTGACAATAAGTTTTTTACTAGTAAGCTCGATGTGTATTCAGCGGGGTTTATGCTCTATCAACTTCATTGGAAGCAAATATGGGAAATGTTAGATCCTCAAACCAGAGAAGCAGACGGCCAACGTTTAAAGCGTCTTTTGGAAACATATGAAAAGAAGCATATTTATACCCTTAGAAATCACCCTGAGTGGTTTCCCAATAAACCTCTTCCGGAAAATACCAAAGGAACGATGGCGGAAGTCATTTGGCATATGCTTCAAAAGCAACCTAGTAAACGATATTCCGTCCAACAGGCACTTGACGCAGCTAAAAAAGTGTATAGCCAGCAGCTTTGATCTTGGCGTTGGACACAATTTTATTGCTGGCATGGATGTTTTTTTTGGAGGGATCCCAGGTAAAAAGGGGCAGATTTTCTTGCGCACAGATTAGCGCATACAACTCACGGCGGGGGATATGCAGATCGCTACATAGATTGAAGATCCCTGATAGCCGCTGTTTCAAAGCAAAGTCACAAGCTCCGACGATGTCGTCCAAATGCGTGAGATTGGTGATGCTATCACCAGTGCCAGGCAGGCTTTGACCTTGCATTTTTTTAAGGCGGTCGGCGATCTGCCGTCCCGGACCATGGATTTCCCCTAAGCGCAAGATACACACTGAACATGAGGGATTGCTGAGCTTGAACAAGTGCTCTTCGGCCGCAATGAGATATTGATTGGGAGTGTGGGTGGCTATGAGTGGGGTGGTCTCATCTACCATAGCTCCTTGGTGTTCACCATAGACGGATGTGCTGCTCGTGTAGATGATATGCTTAAGTTGAGGGTCGTGGGGGAGGACAGCAGTTAATGCCTTGGCAGTACCTAAGTAGGTCTCCTCATAAGCGGCTTGAGAGTCCGCGGCTTGGCAGAGGATTAAGGCCTCTTGGTCTTTCAGAAATTGGATTAATCCTGTTATATCGGCCCCGTGCAGGACTTGGACCCTATCAGCGCTTTGAGCTAAAGCAGCTGCTTTGGCAGGCGAGCGCGTGGAAAGTGTGATTGTATGTCCGGCGTGCTTCCAGTGGTTTGCTAAGGCTGTACCGACGTAGCCACTGCCGAGGATGGCGATCTTCATGCGGGTTGCAGGAAGCCGAGCTTTTGCAGGCTCATTTTTAGTTCATTATTTTCGGCTTTGTCAAACGCTCCGCTGCCCGCAAGCCAGGTGACATAGTCTTGGGGTAAGCTCTTAAGAGGTTTTCCTTGATGTTTACCAAATGGCATATGATGCAATTCGCGTGGCTTATTGAGAAGTGCATAGACTTGATCGATAGATAAATCATCCGTCATATAACTAAAGACTTTGTGTAGGACGATAACGTCATCGAGGGCACGGTGGGCGTTATTGGCGTCGATGCCATAAATTTCGCGTAAGAATTGTAGCGTGTGTCTGGGTAAATCGTTGCGGTAGCGCCGTGCCCATTTCAAGCTATCGAGAAATTTCCAGGAGGGCAGCGTGTGTCCGGCTCGTCCGAATTCCGCTTTAAGGAAGTGGTAGTCGAAGCCATCGTTATTGTGGGCGATGAGGACCACATCCCCTTCACAAAAGGTCATGAAGTCCTGAGCCACAGCAGAGAATGAGGGGGCGTTGGCGACCATTTCGTTGGAGATATTGTGAATGGCTGTAGCTTCGGGTGGGATGGGGGAACCAGGATTAATGAGTTGTTCAAAAGTACGATCGAGTGTGGGGTCGTAGGCGGCGATTTCAATGATGCGATCTTTTTCAGCCCGCACACCAGTGGTTTCGGTATCGTAGAAGATAGGTCTTAAAGGCATTTTAGTGCGCCCTAATTTTTAATTAAGATTGAGGGGTGGATTGATTTTCTTTGGCTTTTTTTAGGACCTCAGCAAAGGTTATTGCGCCTTGCGCCACAGCTGTAATGACTGGGGCAAATGTCTTACAAACTAACTCGGTGGCGTTAATGTAGGCATCCATCAGGGAAGGATCTATTTGTTTGTCTTTGGTCGGTAGCATGCTGCGGTAAAAGACCACAGAGGCTGCTTCGTCCATGCCAAAACCTGGCAGATCGACTTCTTTATTAAGGAGGTGTAGCAAGCGAGCCGTGTCGCTGGCTGTTGCGTTGCTGATGTTGCAAGGAATGAATGCTAACAGTTGTAACAATTCCCCACCATCGAAGATGCGAATGAAAAGCGGGAACTCGACCTCCTCGATTTTCAAAAGGATACACAGTTGATTAGTTTCTTTTTGCAAAGAAACTTCAACCCCTTTTTCTTGTAAATGAGAGCGGATAGCATCGATTTCAAGCGTTAGCATGGAGACCTTTAATAGATGTTTTAGTAGCCGATGCTTGGCATGGCTGGATTTTTGTTATTGCTTTCTCGAGTGTAGTCTGGGTTGTTCGTTGAGGGAATAAGGCTGAAGTCTTCTGATGTAGGCATATGATAACAGGCTGTGGCACAGACTAAGAGGAGTAGGCTAAAAAGAGGAAGGGTGAATTTCGACATAGGATTTAGATCTCGTTTTAAAAGTGTATAGTGCGCTTCATTGTAGGTCGAAATGGATTATTTCTCAAGTGTCAAAACACAACAGCAGTACAGCAGTTCCCGCTAAAAAAACCCGTGCCCTTGCCCTTGCCCGAAAATATGGGACTTTACGAAAAAAATGTTGCTAAAGTGATTGTTTTTCCTTGAGAAAGTTTATTTGCGGGAACCACTGACACAACAATGAACCTCTTGCTTGTCTTTGGCTTATATGATAAGTTACTTTATCGAAGATCCATTTATATCGAAGTTTTTCCCTTATGCGCTTATCACGGAACGAAATTGAGGCGATTAAGTCAAGCATTGGTCGTTTTGATCCCAAAGCTACCATCTATCTTTTTGGTTCACGTGCCGATGCTAAAAAGAAAGGGGGGGATATTGATTTGCTGATCCTATCCAATGTTTTAACAGAGCGCGATAAGCTCAAAATTGAAATGGCTATTTTTGAGAAGATTGAGGAACAAAAAATTGATTTATTGATCGCAAAAGATGACTCACAACCTTTTGTGCGGATCGCATTAAAAACGGGGATCAAAATATGACCGACATTACAGACGAATTGCTCAAACTTCTTATTCAAGAGCTTAGTTTGTTACATAGGGCGACCGAGGTACTAGCAAAATCACATGCGATCTGCGATAAAATTGGCATTAAAGAGCACTATTCTTTTGAAGAACTCACAGAATTTGAAGCTTTATCAAGCCGTTTTGCAAGGCTAGTAGATCTTCTAATTCAAAAGATTTTCCGCTTAATCGATGAACTAAATTTAGCCCCTGAGGGGACAATTAGAGATTCTGTAAATCGAGCTGAAAAAAATCGACTCATCGAAAATGCCGAATCTCTTGTAGAAATGCGCCGCTTACGCAATCAAGTGGCCCATGAGTATGTGGCTGAAAAGTTATCCCACATTTTCGAAAAAATTGTCACACTCACTCCGCTCCTGCTCGATTGCATTGGCAAGACCGAAAAGTATTGCTTCGCTAAATTTCCAATTAAAAAATAAAGGTTCATCCGGTTTGATAGACCTTAGCTCAAGGGAGCGGGCTCATTCCCCGGTAGGGGAAAAAGAGATTAGCCCCGGGTGTGCGATAGCGAAGCCCGGGGTTCTTAGGGAAAAGATATAGCCCCGGCAGGGGCGTAAGAAAGTGTTGTGTTATGAGTTTTCTTGCGCCCCTACCGGGGCTGGTATTTTTTTTTAAACACCCCGGGTTCCGCTAAACGCTACACCCCGGGGCTAATCTCTTTTTCCCCTACCGGGGAATGAGCAACGCACCTTTGGGTTAAGTCCTGCAAAACCGGATGAACTAAAATAAACCTCATGCGCAATCAAGCAGCTATGGGTGTGATATCTCTTCCAATGCCAGCAAAGAACGTGGTCACTTCAGACATTGTGGGTCTCTTACTTGAGTCTGATTGCATCATCTCTTTAAGTTTTTTCACTAAGCGATCGATCTTGGGGGTATTTTGGGGTGATTTGAGTTCAAATCTATCGCCTAATGCATCGATATACCTAAACACTGCGACCTGAGCCTTTCCTAGCTCTGAGGCAGGTGTAGGCGTGCGTTTGGTTCTTTGCTCGAAATGGCGTAGATAGGTGTCATTTTGAGGGCAATCGGCACTTTCACACAGATATTTTTCAAAGCCCCTTCTTTCAGTGCTAAGCATAGCTTTGGCGTAAAGACTTTTATTTGTGGGCTGGCGCAACATCGTTTCATTTGTTTTCAGCACCCATTCTTCCAAAATCCGTATCATCACGGCTCCTCCGCAAAAGGTTTCACCGCGCATGCTAATTCTGGTTTCAGGAGGGGAGTATCTTGGATTGCCAGAATATTTAGCATGTTGATCTGGTTGGATTTTTTGGGTCTTTCCGAAATCTGAAATTTTCACTTTGATTTTGCCATTTTTATCTTTGTAAATTAGGATATTTTCGGGCTTCAAATCGGCATGCACAAAACCCGCGCGATGCAAATCGCTTAGTCCTTTCGCAAGCTGTGCGCAGATATCAAGCACTTCCTCCATAGGGCGATTAGCAAAGTCTGGACTGCGGATGAAGTCTTCTAGATCTCCAGAGGCTAGATCCATTTTGAGTGTGAATTTTCCTTCGATGATTTCATGGGGAGCGGCTTCGCGTATATCTAGCTGGATATTATCGCCGCTTAGGCACATCCGATCAATATCTGACTGATGCGCTGCATCTCTGAATATGTTGATTAAGGCTTGTGCATCTCTTTCTGTCACCACACCGAGCTTTCCTGGACTTTGATGCAGATCGCCATTCAGTGTTTGCAATAGTTCTTTTGCGTCTATGGCATCATCCGTATTCCTTAAGAAAGCCGCAAAGTCTTGCATGGTTCCGAAATGTTGAAGTATATGGTTGGTGACGACAATCATGTCGTTGGTATTTGAAAATTTACCGCTCTTGGTGAGCAATTCATGTAGGTCGAGCGTGAATAAGGTGCTTTTGATTTGGTTGACTGTATTTAATTCCTCGCGCAGCTCTGCGGTGTCTGATGGTTTTAATGGCGTGGCAAAGGCGGTTAATTTATCTCTCCATACTTTCTTGACCTTTCCCTCGGTTAATGGTCTTGGAGGGGTGGTTGGGGTGCTAATTTCTTCAAATTTTTTGCTAGCCTGGGCATGTAGTTTTACATCGGTCTTGTTTTTGGCGCCGACTGTAAAAGTTTCATGTTTAGCACTCTCACTGGACTCAATCACTTGGTGCTGCTCTTGGACTTTAGCTGTCTCTTCGCCATCAGCTGGCTTGCCTGCTTCTAATGCGGTGCGTGATTCGGCGCAAGTGCCTTTGATGAGCGTGACAGTTTGCACAGAGTTGGCAAACGCTGTTTCTGTGTTAACAGTGACTTTAGTCAAAGGTTCCGAGTTTGTACGAGGACGGGCTTGTTGGACTTCCTTGAGGCAGGTGTTAGTATTTAGTGCTATATGAGGCAGGGAAGTGGCGCGGTTAAACGCGGGTTTGTGGATTTGAAGGGGGTGGATGTCGGTCTTTTCGAATTTGAGGTTGGTGATCAACTCTGGAATATTGACCTTTCCATCTTTGACATAGAGTTCTTTGGAGCGTGTTGGTTTTGCAGCTTCGGGGTTGATTAACTTGGAGGGAAAGTTGCTGTTTTCATTGACTTGACTATCAAATTCTAGAGGCATAATTAACCTTATAAATCTTTTTATGCCGCCGCTACAGTGCCTTTTGCTGCTCGGCTATGTGCACTCAAAGTTTTTGAGACACTTGCCATGTCTGGTCTATTGCTACCTGTAGATTGCAGCATGGCTTTGAGCAGTTGTTTTAACATCTTTGTCTGCTCTTCAGCGCGGGTGGTTTGAGTTTCAACTTTAAGTAATAATCTCATAGCTAAGGCATCGATATATTTGTGTGCGGCCACTTCAGCTGTTGCCATGCGGTGCGAAGATGTCGGATTGGCTAACACCCTCTGCTCAAAGGCTCTGAGCAAGGTATCTTTTTGCGGGCAGTCCGCATTTTTACAGAGATATTCTTCAAACCCTCTGCGCTTATTCGTTAGTGTGAGCTCGGCATAACGGCTGATATTTTCAGGCTGCAGCATCATGGTTTCATTGCCTTGCAAGCCCCCCCATTCTTCCAATAACCGGGTCATAATAGCTCCTCCGCTGAATACTTCCCCTTGAGTGCTGATGCGCCCTTCTGGCGGTGCATACCTTGGGTTGCCAGTGTGTTTGGCATTTTCTCCAGGAGGGACTACTTTTTTCTTGCCCCAGTCAGCAATTTTGAGCTTGATATTTCCTTTGGCATCGATATAGAAGAGGATGTTTTCCGGTTTAAGATCACCGTGCACTATGCCTATGCGGTGTAAATCCTTTAGGCCATTAGCAATCTGAGCACACAAATCGAGGACTTTAGCAAAGGGCATTTGAGTAAATTCTGGCTTACGCATTAGATCTTCTAAGTTGTTCGCAAATTCGGGCCTGCGCATCAGTTGTTCCACTGATAAGTTCTTTAATTCAGGTTTTTTTTTCAGTTCTTCTATGTTTCCAGCTAAACCCATTTTCAATGTGAACTTGCCTCCGATGCTTTCGTGTGGAGCGGCCTCTTCGATGTCGAGCTGGAGATTTTCGCCACTGCGGCACATCCGTTCTACCTCTTGCTGATGTTCTGGGGCAGTTAACAGGGTGATGAGGGTTTGTGCATCTTCGGTGGTGACTACATTTGCTGGATTGGAGCTTGGAGGAGGATTTGCATTGAGCGCTTCAGCTAAAGTCGCTGCGTCGATAGGGTTTTTTTTATTGGAAAGTATATCTACAAGTTGCTGCATCGTGTTAAAATTGGCTGTTACCCGCTGTGTTAAATTCGCGACTTGGGGGGCGGTGAATTTATTGATTTTTCCTAGCAATGCGGTAAGGTCGAGTGTTAATAATTTGGTGTTGATTTCCTTTGTCGCCAGGTAATCCTCACGTACCTCTGCTTCTTTAGAGGCCTTGATCGGTGTGGCAAAGGCATATAGCCCATCTGTAGAGAGCTGTTTGGCTTTCCCTTTGGCAAATGACCAGAGGTGTTTGACGGCTTCTTTAGCAGCACTTGGAAGCTTGGTAATTGCGGTCAATGTATTGGTGGCACGGTCCATTAATTTCTGGTCGATTGTTTTGTGGGCACCTACAGCCACGCATGAGGTGGTGTGGCCGCTCCCTTCGAGTGTGGCTTTGGCTGCAGGAGAGATATCTGCTTGGTTTACCTCTGGGGATGTGGACTGCTTCGTTTCTGCGGATTTAGATAAGAGGCTAGAAAATTTGCCTTTGATTACAGAGATACAACGCTGAAAAAAACTAGGTGTGCTACTCTCAGGTTTCACAGCGACTTTTGTCAGGGGCTCAGATTCACTTCTGGGGCGTGCGTCTAAAGCATCTTGGATGCACGCTTGCTTATTGAGTGTTAATGTAGGTTCAGAATAGGCCCGTCTCATAGGATGTTGCGGAATGATCGTGTCAGGATGTAGTGGGTGCTCATCGGTGCGTGCGAATTTTAGGTAAGAAATGAGCTTAGAGTGATCTATTTTTCCCTGATGAGTGATGAGAGCTTCCTTCGGTGATGCGGGTGTTTCTTTATCTTGTTGGGTTGATTGAGTATCTACTCTTAAATCAGAGGATGAATTATTTATTGGCATCATGGCTTTAATTGGTAGTATTTTAGTTTTTTTTATTGTTTATTAAACTAATCTTCGTATGTTAATAATTATAATATATTTAAGATTTAATTATTAAGTTATTGTTGTTTTTCCGCGTGCGGTTTGATTGAAAGATGAGAGATGCAAAAATGATGCCAATGGGAACTCTGATGGCGATTAGGTTGAAGAGGCTGATCCACGCATATTTCAGTGTAGATACCGCACTATTTGAACGCGAAGGTCGCGAAGCAAGCGAAGACAACGCGAAGAAAGTTTTCTGCCGGAAATCTTGTTGATTTTAAATAAGAAAGAAATTGAGTTTCATGAATTTATAAAAGCATTTCCACAGAAACAAATCTTCGCGTTGACTTCGCTTGCTTCGGTGCGCCTTTGCGTTCAAATAGTGGGGTTGGGTGTTTAGGCGTGGAGCCATAGACGGTTGGCTTCGACATAGGCCAGATAGTGCTGTTCGGCCGCGCGCATGGCCTGTTGATCGGCTTCATCAATGTCGTCATAGCCCAGAAGGTGCAAAAGGCCGTGGATGACGTACAGCGTAGCTTCGTGATAGACATTGCCACCATGTTCGTTAACATAGTTTTGGGCTGTGGCGGGGCAGACGAACACATCCCCCATCACGCGGTATCCTTCTTCTTCGTCGTCATCCATGGGGAAAGTGATGCAATCGGTGGTGGTAGGGTCGTCGAAATAATCGCCATGGAGCTGGCAGATGGTGGCTGTATCGACAAAATGGATGGAGACTTCATCGTATTTGACGGCGGCGTGGTGAATGAAACCTGCGACCAAAGCTTGTACGGAAGTTGTGGAGATGGGTAGATCTTGTTGATTCTGAGTGACTTGGATATCAATTGTCATGGGCTGGTGGCTTATGGGAAATAATCCAACAAGCTCGTGCTACGCGAAGTAATACGAGCTTGTCGATGTATAAGATGGAAGGCTTAGGCGATGATTGGTGTTTTTGGCAGACCAGTCACGCGGGTGCATTTTTCTGCGTCCCAGCGTCCCAATTTCTTGAGGACGTCAACGCGTTCGAAGCGCTTGAGGACGTTGCGTTTTTTGGCACCTTTATTTGCTTTGCCGAAGCTAGAGTGTCTAGACATATGTCGTAACCTTTTACAATTTCAGTTAATGACGAAAAGTTTGTAATTATTTAATTTTTGGAATGAAGGCCAAAGCAGCAAGTTCGCCTTGGAGCGCATTGCCGTGTCCTTTAAAGCCATGAGGTAAATTATCGCGCAATGCTCCAGTTTTGGGAGAGGGGGCGCGGTGTTTGCGCGGTGAGCGCTGTCTTCTTTCTGCTTGTTTTGCGATACGTACCATAGCTAATTTACTCCTAAAATACTTTGAAAAATACTATACCCGCACATCCGTAATTGTTGCAAGTGTTTTGTTGTCTAAACTGCATATTCCCCACAGCACCCCTGCCCGCGCCCCTGCCCGCGCCCGTGCCCGTGCCCGAATTCCTAGTTGCCGACTTTTTTAACACAGAGTGGTTTACAGGCGCTAATCTAATGAACCTAAGTTATACCGAATGTGACTCGAAATCTGTATTCTAAGGCCTATGCGGCGCGTCAGCTCGCTTTGCAAGCAGCGCAACCACCTCCTCCAGCTAACACCTAGCGCAGAGCTTCTGCGTAGGTGTTTACACGGTTGAGCCACCCTTTGAGCCACTTTTCTTCATGCCTTTCGGGAGGAGCATTTTGCACGCGCTGCGTCAGCGTTTGTTTGGCCGAGGCAACAAAATCAACCACCACATCTTTAGATTGCGGAGGGATGCCCTGCAGCACTTGCAGCAAGCCCCAGCCTTGCCCTTTATAGCTTTCTTGGGCCGAGATGCCTAGTCCTTTGAAGTTGAGGTAATCGATGAGGGCATAGAGACCGCGCGAATCATCGAGCAAGCGGTTAAAGATAACCGTCACATTGATTTTTTCTTCCGTGGGTAATGTGGCAACCATTTGGGGCAAGGCTTTTTCGAGACGTTTGGCGATGAAGATCGCTTGGAGATTTTTGGTTTCGAAAAGAAATTGGCGCAGCTCGATCATTTTTGGACTTTGGATGTTTTGGTAGAACTCCTCTCGTGATTTCCATGGGCAGGTGGGGGTATTTCTTAACCATGAGGGTACGGCGGCCCCTTCATTTTGAAGAAAAATCACCAGTTCGGGGAAGGTTTCTTGGAAGGGTTCGGCGCTTTTGGTGGAGTACCAAATGAAGTGGCCGATGCCCAGTGAGGCAAAATTTTCCCCTTTGTTCCAAGTGGTTAGGCCTTCAAAAGAGCCGGCACATTCATTTTTCCATATTTTCTCAGCAACTTGATTCGCGGCTTGTTTGGAGATGCTTAAGGCTTGCGCCTCCTGCGCGAAGAACGACATTGTAAGTAGCAGTAGTTTAAAGTAATAGTTTTTCACAAGCTTTAGGGGGATTGGTTGGTTAGTAGAGAGTAAGCAGCCTTCAAAGAAGGAGCTGTGGGGCTATATGTCGTGATCATGCAATCGACTTCAGCAAAGAGTTCGGCATCGAGGGGGTCGCGACAGACCACCAGGGCCGTTGGCTTTTTCATGGCAATTAAGGCCTTAATGAGAGCTATTTGCCGGGGGGATTTCCAGGCGTTATAGCAGAAAATGATTAGTGCTTCGTGCTTCATGGCTAACACCTGGGCTTGCTGGATTTCAGTTTCCGTGGGCGCCAAGAAGTCAAAAAAGTGCACAGGCCTATCAGGCGAGAGGTTTGGCAGCAGATCGGCTTTAATCACTGTTGGAGCAAAAATAGCGCTTTGCTTTTGCTGTAAGGTGTCAAATTGACCATTTTTGGTCATTCTCAAGGCTCTAGTGGCGATAGTGCTGGCCAGCGCTTGTTGGGCTTCCGTGTTGATGTCATCTAACCCTGTTGAGGACTCTATTGTGGGTCGCTGCTCTTTTGTTAGATAGCGTTGTTTGAGGGTTAAAACGCGCGTCACTGCTTGATTCAGGCGTTCAGGCGTGAGGCGTCCGCTTTTGACCGCTTCGACCAGAGCTTGATGCACCTTTTGCACATCCGCGACAGATAACTCCAAATGTTTATGCGAACCAACCAAGTGCTTGCCACCAAGCAGCAAAATATCGCAGCCGGCACTCAGAGCTTGGATGGCTGCTTCTTCAATGCTAGTACACTGGTTGAGTAGGCCATCCATGACGAGAGAGTCGGTGATGACCACCCCTGCGAAGTCCATTTCATCTCTCAGGATATTGATGGTTCGTTTTGACAGCGTCGAGCAATGCTCTGGATCTAAGGCAGGCACAAGCAGATGAGCCGTCATAATGGTGTCGGCATAAGGAGCGAGGAGGGCAAAGGGAAAAAAATCGCTATTTGCTAGTTCTTTTCTGGATTTGTTAACCACTGGCAGAGCTTCATGAGAGTCGACAGTGACGTCACCGTGTCCGGGAAAATGTTTAAGGCAGGCGATGATGCCCGCTTGCTTAAAGCCTAGCAAGGCTTGTTTGCCAAATTGGACAACAGTATCAGGCGTTTCCCCATAGGCACGCACTCCAATGACAGGATTGTGTGGGTTGGAGTTGATATCGATCACGGGGGCCAGAGTCATATTGATCCCCACAGCCTGTAGCTCCGTGCCCATAACAAGCGCACTCTGGTATGCTAGCGAGGGGTCATTGGTCATACCGAGAGCCTTATTGCCAGGAAAAACAGTGAAGCCTGGCTGTAAGCGGGCTATCACGCCCCCTTCTTGATCAGTTGCGATGAGTAAAGGAATGGAGGAGCGATTGTGGCTAGCTATCTCTTGTAGGCCAGCGCTCAACGCTGCCACTTGCTGTGGCGAATGGAGGCTGTTGGACCAGTTGTAGTAGATAAATCCTCCTACATATGCCTTTTGGATGAGCATTTGGGCTTCGGCATTGGCCTCTTCTCCGTTAAAATGGACCATCAGTAATTGACCGACTTTTTCTTCTAGAGTTAATTCATCGGGCATGGTTGCAAAGGTGGTGTTACATACTAGGCATAGATAGCCGAAAACGAATAAGCGAAGGGTATTTAACATGATGGAGCCTTGAATCTGGGAAAGGGCGTCGCTTATTTTAAGGAGAGGAGGATTCCGATGCAAGAGATTATATACCACAGACGCTGGCTTAACTGTCTCTTTAGGCGTTTAAGATGTCTTGGGCACTCACCATCACTTTTTCATGATGTTCGATGACTCTAAAGTTAATTTTATCAACATCGATATCATGTAGGATGAGATGCTCGACAAAGCGTTTGATATGCTCGATTTCGCCGATTTGGTCGATATGCGTGGGAAACATGATCTTATGGATTTGAGTTCCTGTCAATTTGATGGATGCTTTTCGGGCACACGAACCTAGAAATGCACATGAGGGGTGGGCGGATGGAATTTTTCTGCTAGCCGCATATAAACGTCCTTCTTCCGTTAAGAACAATTCAGCTTTATTGATTTTCATCTGCGGTAAAGCAACTAAAAACTCTTCATAAGGCATCATAAAGGGCTGGGTCTCGAGTTCTATCTCTTGATCAGCAGAGGGATTTGTATCTAAATTTAGAAACTCCTCTAGGGAAACGGTTTGCTTTATCGTCATCTGTCCCTTTACGATACAATAACTCATCTTGATCCCTGAGAAGTCTAGACCTTGCTTATCAAGACAATGCAAAAAGTTGATCGCCTGTAGAATGGTTGGTCGGTAATGTCCCGAGATGAAAGAGATGGTGGCGAGTTGCCCGTTTTTTACCTTCATTGTGCCCGCCATAGTGACGTGTTCACCGCCAGATAAAGAGATGTGATGAACTTGATGTTTGCGCTCACGAGCCACGTAGAAGTCGCTATTCAAGGCGATATACATCCATTTGCCGTCTGCTAGGAGGCTATGTGGGGTATGCACGAAGATGGTTTTGTCATGGGCCGCTTGTTGGAGGGTGATTTTGTATGCAGCTCGTTGCTCTCTATCCAGCCACAGCATGTGATAGGAGGGGTCGTATAGGGCTGGGGTATCGCTTTGTAATCGATTTTGTTCACGCTCAAGGAAAGTCCAGAATTCGGGGTGTATGGTGCGCCATGCCTGCTGCCAAATTGTGTGCGCTGGCAGCAAAAGGCTGATATGCCGATGATAGGGGTCTTCCACTTCTAAAGCATAGCGCTCATCTAAAGCTATGTGCTCTGTGTGGGCTGCTAGAGTGACTGCTAGAGTGACTGATAGAGTGGTAAAAATGCAAAATAAACGGCGAATGAAATTCATGGTGACTTTAGATTGAAAAAGTAGGGACATTAGGGACTAAAGGGACCTTAGGGACTTTAGGGACAGGGACAATTTTAGACTACTTGTCCCTGTCCCTAAGGTCGCTTACGTCCCTGCCGTCCCTCGCTGCTTGTCTTAGTTGGCTTTATTGTAATCAGATGTGTTTTATTTGTTAAGTAGCTGTTTTTATTATAAATTATTCGGCAGTTGTTTCGTGCTCATCGTTTTCGCCGTGTTTGGTTTTGCGCAGCTTTTGTTTGTCGAGTTCTTTTTTTGTTTTACTTGTCTTTTCAGGTGCGTTAAGGCTGAAAGGTTTGGGTGTACGTTGGTAATGGATGACATGCAGATCTGGCGTTTGGTACACAAACTTGGGATAATCGTGTGAAAACATTTGGTTGGAAATAGGATCCATTGGATAACCTATAATTTAAGGAGGTCTTCTTAATAATTATTATACAATAAAATTTATTGTTTTTCAATTACTGAAAAATTTATTATTTCTTAATTAAGTTTGTGTAAAATAAAGGTCAGAGCGTGAGTATTTCATTGCTTTATGCGGGGTAATAAATTATTTTTATGCAAAGGTTTTGAGGGAACATGCCAGGTCCAGTTTATCAAGATAGCATGGCGCGTTGCGAACCTTCATCGATGTTGTACGACACCATTCGCAATCCACGTGCGCCATACATTCCTCCAGTGCAAGAAGTGGTCAAGCCGGACACCATAGAATCGACACAACAACGTGTTGATCGTGAGGTTCTTGAGCGCTTTCAGGGCAGTGGGCGTAAGTTGCCTCATGATTCGTTTGTGGCTGTGGTGCACGTAGGAAAATATGTTTTTCTAGCGATTATGCTGCCGCCCTATCTATGCATGTATGGCATTCCACGTTGGTTTCTCGTGACAGCTTTGCCACACCTCTTTCATTTTGTGAAAAACCAGTCCACATATGTAGGTCGCTTTATACAAGATCTGGCTTCGCGTTTAGTCGATTTGATGAAGGGCATGATTGAGCAAATGATCGGCGATGCCTTAAAAATGACGCAGCGGCATGCGAAAAATTTATGGGGATACCTGACAGCGCGCACGCAAGATGTAATCAATAAAATTGCGCAAGCGGCTGCCTATTGCCAAAAGCAGCTGATGGCTTTGCAGCACTCCTGCATGAGGCCTCTCACAGCGCCCTATGAAAAACTTGCGCAAGTTGCTCGAGAAGCTAGTGAATGGACAAACCATAAGCTTACACATGTTGGAAGAGTGATCGAAAGTGGGGTGCAGCAAGCTTGGCACTTGTTGGTGGCAAATGTATTATCGCCAGTCCATGGGGGACTGCAAATACCATTTTCAAAAGCTAAGGAAAGGGTGGAAGCGATATTTGCAAAGGCCGCCGTTTTGACCTCTGCGGCTTATCAGCAGATTAAGCACTGGATGGCCCCACTTGTGGCTGCTGGGTATTTCGTTGGGCAGCAAGTGCATCGACTTTGGCAGGACTACGCGCAACCTGTAGTTGCTTGGTTGCAAATTCATGCCGAGAGAGCAAAACATGTCATCGATAGCATCTGGGAAAAAGTGTCTGATGTCGTCACCAAAATCAATCAAAAGATCGGTGCGAAAGTCAATGAAATTTTCACTCCGGCTATCGATGCCACCGCGCAAATGTTTCAGGTGGTCCCTGACTTGTGCGTCCAAGCGGCTTATTGGATGTGGGGATTAGTTCCTCAGCCTGTAAAACAAAGACTGAGAAAACACTATGAAAAAATGCGTCGTAGCGGGCATGCGCTTAAGCGTTTTGGTCAAGGGGTTTCTAGTGGTTTAAGTAGTATGGTGAGTGGGGTTGCGAAAAGTATCATTGTGCCATTGCAGCGCAGATGGTATTGGTGGGGCAATTTGGTGAAATGGGCTTTGCTATGGCTGCGCCGGCAACTCATCGAATTTCCGCGCAGAGTTGAAATTGCAGTGATCAAGTTGTGGCGTGCTAGCAAGAGGATGGGTAGCAGGACAATTTTCTGTTTGCGTCTGACGTTTGCTTGGATTCGAGTTATCTTCAAGTATGGCATGGGGCTGGTAAGAGAGCTGGCCGACGAAATTGCTGGTTGGGTACTCTTTAGGAAACGGGCTTAAAGCTCTTCAATCTTTGCGCCCGCTGTTTGATAGGCGGCTAAACGTTGGCGTGCCAATTCTTCTTTTGCTGGATGTGTGCGATCGAGCAATTCGTAGATGAGATGCACCGAAGCTTCGTGCGGAGGAATTTCAGTACATAAATTGATGATGATTTGAGCTTGGTTATGATTGCTTTTTTGTGTGGAAATGGCGATCAGCTCTTTCGTTGGGCTTTTGGCTATAACGTGAGGAATGAAGCTTTCTTCAGGCATACGCCATAGCAGTTGATCGATATAGTTGGCAGCATCATCTGAAGGGGCGAGGATAAGTACATGTTCCTTCTTTGAAAAATGCTTCTCAACGATAGCACATAGGCGCTGCAACTTAGTTGCATTATCCGCTACATCTATAAAAATAACTTTCAAATCAGTGTTAGGAGACATGTTTTGAACAATCCGAGGTTTTCACTACATTGAAGGTAGGGGACATGATGCCACAAGAAATGATATATTTGAAGGCCTCTTCCACTTTCATATCTAGATAGACCACATCTTTTTGCTTGTAAAACAGCAGGAAACCAGAGGTTGGATTGGGTGTGGTCGGTACAAAAACCGAGATTAACATTTCACCCTGGTTTGGGCCAACTCCAGGGACGGCAGTATTAGTGACTAAACCGATGGCTGTAGCTCCTGTAGAAGGAAAAGGAACCAACACCACCTGCTTGAAGGAATCACCTCTAGAAGCAAATAGCGTTTTGATGATCTCATTGCAGGTGCGGTAGACGTTGCTGATGAAGGGGATTTTATTGAGAACATTCTCCCCAAATTGGATCGCATAGTTCACAAAAAACCACCGCGCTAACCAGCCTAGCCCTACTAGGGTAAAGAATAAGATCAAGATGATAATGAGTTGGCTGAAATACTTTTGGACTTGTTCTGCTTTTAAAAATAGGAAGCCATTCTCGAATAACCCATAATGTTCGAGAATTTCTTTGACAATACCAACGAAAGGTTCCGTCAAAAGATTAAAAATGAACGAAACGATAAGCACCGTTAATGTTAACGGCAGCAATATGACAAGTCCCGTAATTAAATATTTTTTCATGGTACTCCTTGCGATATCGCTTATGCTAGCTTGTTACGTGTTAAAAAGCTAGCTTCCGCTTCTCATTGAATCATAAAGGAGGTGTATGTTATTATGATATTAGGAATAGATCTGTGTCAGCAGAAGAATCTGCCTATTCCGGAGGAATTAATATGAATCAGCCAGTCCCACAAGTTGCTCAAACTACACATGTTGTGCAACCCTCAGCGGCTAATCCAACGACAGCTGCGGCAGCGGTATCAAGTAACACTAACCAATCTCAGCTATCAAGCAATACCACAGTGAGTTCGATGGCCGATCTTAAACGCAAAGCTCCACAAGTTTACCAAAAAATGATGGAAGGTATCGCTATGGATATCTGCAACCAGATGCAACATCACCAGGAGCGATTAAAAGAGATGATGGACGAAGCACGCAGAAATGCATAAAAATATTGTTGCTGAAACGCGTTCTATGCTAAATTGTGCTTGTAAATGCCCCAATTAGCTAATAAATAAAGTAAGTAACTGATGTACAGTGTGGCCTTATTTTTAGGATTTCCCATCGATCATGCCTTTGCTGAAGCACTCAAATCCATTGATTCGCAGTTGGCTAATCTCTTTATTAGAAAAAATGACGACAGCTATTTGCAAGAAGTCTCCTACAATGGCGTGCGTTATTTAGGTAAATTCGCTGGCGAAATTAATGATCCGGCAAGTCTTAAACTACTCGAAGAAAATATTTATAGTCTTCTCAAGAGAATCGTTCCCAATTACCAGTTCGAACGAGGAGCTCTCGTCCTATTTCCCGCAGCTACGCAAGGTTGAATTTTATGCTCGATGAAGATAACGAGATGTTTGTGATAAGCGAACATGAAGAAGGGGAGCGCTTAGACAAAATTTTGGCTAACCGGCTTAGTGAGGTTGGATCGCGTACTTATTTTCAATATCTGATCGATGAAGGCAAGGTGCGACTGAATGGTGCGCCCATAAAGAAACGCAGCAAGCCCAAATGTGGTGACGAAATTGAAATCGAATATGTGCTTACTCCCGAGTTGACGCTTCAGCCTGAAGATATCCCTCTTAATATCATCTATGAAGATGAGTCTATCTTGGTGATCAATAAAGACTCTGGCATGGTTGTGCATCCCGCTGCGGGACATTGGTCAGGGACGTTCGTCAATGCTTTATTGTTTCATTGCAGCAAGGAGATGGATTCTTTGCAAAAAGTGGGCGCTTCAGCATTGCGTCCTGGCATTGTACATCGTCTTGATAAAGATACTTCAGGTCTACTACTAGCTGCTAAGACCATGCAAGCACAGCAGCGCTTGGTAGAGATGTTTTCAGGGCGTAGAGTCTACAAGGAATACCTTGCAATATGTGTCGGTAATGCAGGTACAGGCACCATTGATGCCCCTATTGGTCGGCATCCTATCAAGCGCAAACAGATGGCGGTGGTGGAAGGGGGGCGTTCTGCACTCACACATTATCGAGGATTAGCCTTTGATGGTAAAATTAGCTTGGTGAGCATCGATTTAGCAACTGGACGCACACATCAAATTCGGGTGCATATGAAGCATCATGGCACGCCTATATTGGGCGATGCGTTATATGGTGTGGCATCATTCAACACAAAATATGGAGCCGAGCGCCAGATGTTGCATGCCTATCAACTGCGTTTTGAACACCCTATAACTGGTCAAGCCATGGAGTTTAAAGCAGATATCCCTATGGATATGCGTCGGCAATTGAAGCCTTTAGAAGGGAAGTATAAACTGTAATTTTTTATGAGCATTGACGACAGATATTTATGAAATTACCATTATGGAACCGCTTCACTACGCATTTTAAGTGCTTTATTTCCTATTTATTCTTTCCCTTAGCCATCATCATAGTGTGGCCGTTCTTTTTTCTGATCATGCGCTATCGGATTCGTGAATTGGATAAAGTCCGTCAGCAATTTGCCACATTAGTGCAAGATAAAGATCAACGCCCCATTTTGATTTGTCTGAATCATTTAACACGCATTGACTCAATGATATTGGCAACTGTGGCAACGCCATTATGGAAGGTCTTTTTTCGCTATTCTTATTTACCTTGGCACGTGCTCGATTATCATGGTGTGCCTTTTTTTGCGACGCTTTGCGCTTTCGTTAAAACTATTCCTATCGAACGCATGGGAGATAGAAGGCTTATCCAGTTGATGCAAGAAAGGGTGAGGTATCTGCTGAGCAGAGGCAATTTGGTGGTGATATTTCCTGAAGGCAGACGTTCGTTAGATGGCAGGGTGATGACGGAGGACTTTCAGTACGGTGTGGGCACTATCTTGAAGGATATACCTGATTGCCGCGTGTTATGTGTATATCTGCGCGCAGATAAACAAGAAGGAAGATCTGCCATACCTCCAGCTAAATCCGATATTTACATCGCTTTTGAGATGATCACCCCAACTACATCTTTACAGGGACTGCGTGCTGCGCGCGACCTCGCAGGGCAAATTGTTGTTACCCTAGACTCTATGGAGAAAAAGTATTTTGCTGAAAAGACAGTGGGTAGGTAACGATATCGTGGATCTTAAGGATCCACAGGCGCAGGGAAAAGCGCACAACGAGCGCTTTTTGGCACGTATTTGTGCTGATGTCGAGCTGCCGCTTGTCACACAAGCCAAGTTTCCACATGTAGCTTTATGGACCTTGTGGAGCATTAAAGAGGCTTCTTATAAAGTGGTACAAAAGTGCTTACCTGCCGCAAAAGCTATTCCCAATCAATTTGTATGTCAAGAGGGTGAAAATGGTGTGTGGGATTGCCGTTACCAAGAGATGCGTTGTCGAGTGCGGGTCGCTGTAAACGATGATTTCGTGCACGCCGTAGCATGTCTTGCAGATGGAATCATCCATTGGGATAATGTTGTCGTTAAGACTGACGAGTTATTGACTGGAGGTAATCCTTCAGAAGCTGTGCGGCAGCTAGCTGTGCATCTGCTGCGTGAAAAGGGGTATCAAGATTGCTCTATTGTGCGGCGGAAGGAACTGCAAAGAATATTGCCTCCACAGATCTATCAAGGGGGTATTCCGCTGCCTAATAGCGATATCAGCCTCTCACATGATGGGCGATTCGTGGCTGTGGCTCTCTGGTTGAAGCCTCCGAGAGGTGTTTAAAATGCATTACCCTGCCCTTGCCCTTGCCCGAGCCCGAACTTTTTAATCAGAAGTCATATGGGCAATATCGCCTGATTTTATTTTCAACGCAAAGGAGGGCAAAGTTCGCAAAGGCGCAAAGAAAAGGCATGTCTCTTGCAAACAGGTCTCGAGCTTTGAATGCAAGATACTGCATGGCCTAAGATGGTATGCAAGCTAACTCCAGCACTCTTAGATTGCTGAGGCAATCTAAGAGAGGGGCATTGTTAACAGAGCTTAGGGAGTTGCTAACATACTTTTTGTCTGCGACGCTTTTATTTTATGCTAACTTAAAAGCGTCGCAGACGAAAATTAGCGTCCGTACCATCCTAAACTAGGTAACATGTAGCATCTTGCATTCTAAGCTCGCGACCTGTTTGCAAGAGATATGCCTTTTCTTTGCGCCTTTGCGAACTTTGCCCTCCTTTGCGTTGAAAATAAAATCAGGCGATATTGCCCTCATGACTACTAGCTAAATAGTTCGGGCAAGGGCAGCGGCTCTGTTTTAGCGATGCTATTTTGCGTTGAATTTTTGTGAAATCAAATCAACGGCACTGCCGATAGTTTGGATTTCTTCCGCTTCTTCATCACTAATAGGGAAGGAAAACTCGTCTTCGAAGGCCAATACAATATCAACTAAACGTGCTGAGTTGATTTTTAGATCTTCAATGAATTTAGTAGAATCATTGGCAGCGGCGAAAGCCTCTTGATTTTTTACATATGGCTTTACAATGTGTAACACTTTTTCAAAAATTGCTTTACGTTCCATTTTCTTAATTACTCCCATTTCTTAAAAATAATACAACCGTTTACATCACCAAAGCCAAAACTTGCTTTAGCGACAATTTTTATTTCTTTATTAATCGTTTTGTGTGCAATGCTATTTGCATAGTCCTGTAAATCAGGATGTAAGTCTTCACAGTTCAATGAGCCATGAATGAAGCCATGATGCATCTGTGAGACTACTGCAACACATTCCATGCCACCTGCGCCCCCTAAACCATGCCCAATCAGCGATTTTGTGGCTTGAATAAAAGGGAAATTTTTAGGGCTAATGTTTAACGCTTTCTGCCAATTACTGATTTCATGCGGATCTGCGAAAGTGCCTGTCAGGTGTCCATTAATCAAATCAATTTCTTCTGGTATAACTTTAGCGCGTGCTAAGGCGGTTTTTATGCATCGAATCACACCAGCTGGACTTGGCGCTGTCATGCTGCCACCATTGCGTTGTCCACCCGCATTAACTTCAGCCCCTAAGATTTCAGCATAAATATGGGCACCACGCTTCTGCGCGGTTTCGAGCTCTTCGAGCATAAGCAGTCCACAACCAGACCCCGGAACGAAACCTTGACTGGATGCACTCATAGGACGTGAGCCTTGCTCTGGCGTGGCGTTGAAGCCTGTGGGAAGCACACGCATGGAATCGAAGCCTCCCCAAATAAAATACGAAGAGCTTTCTACGCCACCTGCTAACATTCGATTGCAGCGTCCCTCTTTGATTTTGAAGTAGGCGTCGACAATAGCTTCTGTACCTGTCGTGCAGGCACTGGAATTGGTGGTGACTTGGCCACCGAGTCCTAAAAAACCAGCTAGTCTAGCGCTTGGACCACTTGCCATGATATTTTCGACGATGGTGCTGCCCATGCGGCGGACTTTACCTGCATTAATCATGGGGACGAGTGTTTGAGAGATCGTATCTAGGCCACCGATGCCAACACCGATGACCGCACCTGTATCTTCATAGACCTTTTGTGGGTGACTTGCTACATCGGGCATTCCTGCATGGTTCCAACATTCAAGTCCGGTTAAGCAAGCAAAGCTTAAAGCCTCATTCATCGTGCGGCGATCTTCTTCATTGAAAGTGCGTTCGCGCATTTCTTCCACATTTTGTGGCGCCCCGCCGATTTGGCATCCGAAATTGAGTTCTTTAAGTTTTTCGTAATAACGGATGCCTGATTTTCCCTGCTTGAGGGCTTCGGTAAAGGCTTTTAAGTTATTTCCGTTCGGAGCGATAACTCCAAGTCCTGTGATTACAACGCGTCTCATTGGCGTACCCCCATTCCTGAAACAGTGCCGCTGGCAACGATTTTTCCTTGTTCATTGATAGCTTCAACTTTTGAACGAATTTTTTTCTGACGCCAAAATATTCTTTCTGCTTTGGTGGTGATGAGTTCTCCAGGTAAAACTGGGTGACTGAATTCTACTTGGGCGTCTGTGAAAAATGTGGTGTGTCTTTTAATTTCTTCGGCATCGAGATCTTTTGAGAGCAAATGCATGCCGAGTCCAACGATACCGATTTGTGCCATAGCTTCAAGCAAGATGACGCCTGGCGTGATTGGATTGCCTGGGAAATGTCCAGAATAGTAAAATTCCGTAGGTTGGAAGCGATAGCGACCTACAATGTGCTGATCGCTGAGTTCTAATATCTCATCGATAAAGCGAAAGGGTGGCTTTTGAGGAATGAGTTCTAGGAGCTCTTCCTTTGTAAAAATATGTTTTGTCATAATTGCTCTCTAATCATCGACTTATACAGTTTTGCCTATGGAATTTGGGCCTTCGAACGGATAATTGGCATAGCGAATTCCATGAAAGGTGCCTACGGTTGCATCACGTATATCATAGATATGTTCGCCATCGACATAAACTCTTGCTGTACCAATGGCTACAGCAGTTTTTGTGGACGGCAGGCATTGGTAGCGGCGAATGTCAACTTCGTAGCGCACGACTTTGTTGTGTGGGCGAATTTGGCCGGAGAAACGCACTTCTTTGCATCCTAGAGCTCTGCCTGTTCCTAATGCCCCAGAAGCTACACAATATAAGCCAAGAAGTTGCCATATAGCATCCAAGCCCAGACAGCCGGGTTGCACGGGATCGCCAACGAAGTGGCAGTGGAAGAACCAGGCGTCGAGTTTTACATCTTGTTCGGCAATAATGCGCCGAGATTGGGGATCTCTAGAGATTTCTAGCACGCGATCCACCATGAGCATAGGCGGCATTGGAAGTCGCAAGGCAGTGTCTGGAAAGTCTTCTTGGAGCGTTCCATAGCTAAGCCCAATCAATTCGGCTTGTGTGTATGATGTTTTTTGGATGAAGTCTTGATATTTCATACAGTATCTCCAAAACGTAAGATAACGCCACCCCAACTCAATCCAGAGCCAACAGTCACTAGGGCTACATAATCTTGATTTTTAAAATTATCCCAGTGTTCGGCTAACACTGTCGGCCCGCCACAACCTCCGCAATTGCCATATTTATTGACATTATATAAATGGTTTTCGCTGGCAATGTGGATGCGTTCACACGAGCTTTCAAGCATTCTGAGATTCGCTTGGTGGCCGATAAAATATGAAACCGTGGGTATTTGGCATTGAGCTATTAATTTCTCGTAGGTGCTTACAGTCTGGGTGATGGCAAAGCGCTGAACGGCGCTACCTTGTTGCGAGAAATGGCCATGCGCAGGGATGACAACCTTGTCAAAGTTCATTGGATCAGAATCAAAGGAAGATGCAATGATCTGTGCTTTACCGGGGTGTTTCGCTGACAGCACGAAAGCGGCCGCGCCATCGCCGAAGAGTACAGAAGAATTGCGATCGTTGAAGTCTAACGTCATGGTATAGGTTTCGGCTTGAACGACGAGGATATAGTCTGGCAATTGCTTTGGATCCATGCCATTTAAGAAATGCAATTGTGCTGCAGATGTGGAACAGGCGGAATTAAGGTCGAAAGCTGGAACTCGTATTCCTAGTTGTGCAGCTATTAAACAAGCATGTGCAGGGATTTGCATTTGCGGGACAGAGATGCCAGCGATGAGCAGTCCTATATCAGAAGCTTGAATACCAGCTTTGGATAGCGCCATGCCTGCTGCCTGGGCTCCTAGATTGGATGCTGTGGTTTGGGCTACTTCATAGGCAGCTCGTGGATCGCTGTTACGTGTCTGGCGTATATAATCTAGGGGCAGCACAGAATGGCGGGTTTTTATGCCCACACGCTCCATGATCCACTCATCAGAAGTTCCAATATCGAGCGATTCTAAAAAAGCATTGTCGATGATTGTCTGAGGGTGTGCTTGTCCGACGCCTAAAATTGATAACATGTGTTCCTCTAAGCCGAAGCTACGTGTTCGCCACCATCGACTCGCAGAATTGAACCATTGACCCATGCAGCTTCATCGGTGCACATGAGGCAGATGAAATCAGCCACGTCTTCTGGTTTTGTCAGGCGAGAAAAAGGATTGCGCATACGTGCTGCAGCTTTCATTTTTTGGCTTCCAGGGATGGCACGCAAAGCTGGTGTATCGGTGACACCGGCTTGTACAGCATTAGCGCGGATGCCATGGGGTCCGAATTCGACGGCAATGGAACGCACGACGGATTCTAAAGCAACTTTAGCGGCCGATACAGCTGCGTATCCACGCCAAGCGACTTCATTGCCTTCACTTGTCATAGCTAAAATGCGTGCGTCATTAGCAAATAAGTTGTGTTTGAAGAGCGATTCTGTCCAAGATAATAAACTAGTCCCCATGCTGTAAATTGTACGTGACATATCTTCATCTTCGATGAAGTTTTGGCCGTAGTCAGAGGCAATGAAAGGGGAAATTTCGTCCATGTCATCTTCAGCCATTGCTGCGATAGCGTTTTCGATGGCATTTTTTTCGACGCCGAGTGCTGCTGATAGTTTGGCGATGGCGCGCTCGCGTGATGTGTTGGCTTTTACAGGGGCAATAGGTTTTAAATTGCCAAAAGCGATACTATGGAAAAGAAGTCTGATGCGCCCTTTTGGCAAAATCTTCTGAAGTTCTGTTAATACGGTATCTCGTCCTTCCTGTGATAATGCATCAAGATTGAAGGACAGGAAGCCGGGGGCTTGCTTTTTTATTTCAGCAAATTCAGCTTCAATGCGATCCATGGCTCCGCGTCTGTCTCGATGCACGATGCAAACGCTCATGCCATGCTTGCTAAGTTTTTTTGCTGTGGCTAGACCGAATCCGCTTGAGCCACCTAAGATCAGGGCCCATTGATTTTTGTCAAATTGATGCATATCGTATTTCCAACTTTTTAAAGTTGTTTTATAAAAGATTTATAGTAACTATTCTTGATAGTTTCTCTTTTGATAGCTTAAAAGTCAACGGTTTTCATTGTGGCGGGCTAATGGACGAAAAGAGGTAATTGCATAAATCATAAACAGTTTGAAACACAGAGACACAGAGAACACGGAGAGGCTGGAAAAAAATGTTCTTAGGCATATACCACAATCCATCTCCAATTTTTATCTTTCTCCGTGTTCTCTGTGTCTCTGTGTTTCAAATTTTTTATCCTCAATAGTTTATCGTTAAATCGTTAAATCGTTTTCATCGTTAATTTTACTGATTGCTTTTATGCCTTGGGTCAGTTATTTTTTGTCAGTATAGTATACCTCTAATCCTCAATACTCCCTTCTTCAGGAACTGATGAATGATGCGGAAACGCACGATTATCTTCATTTCAGCTATTTTTTTGCTGGCGCTTAGCTCTTATATAGCGCGAGATGCGTTGACCTCTGCTTGCTTTCAGTGGTATTTAAAAGGATATTGTCGGGCATGTCTTGGGGGAGAGCTTGCTTACGATCGAATCCAGCATACAGATGGGGGCTGGGTTTTGGATCATCCCAAACTCGTTACTCATATCGGGGTGAGTGACGGAGGATTTAATTTTAGTGCTGAAAAAGCCGTCATCGATATGCACGTGGCATGGATGGCGCGCACTTTCAATTTGGCAATTTCTCTGGACGATCCACATATTGAAATCGGTCCCCAAGCTAAAGAATTAAAGCGTATCTTTTTACAATCGTGTGATGATTTCCGTTTTTTCAACCTTCACTTCGGTTTTAACATCGCTAAAGGAAGTGGCATCTTGCACCAGCTTGGTGACGATAAGCAAGCCACTACTTTCAACTATCGACTCGTTCTGGACAATCAAGGCATAAGCAAAGGTGGGGCTGCGCTTTGGTTGTCTAATGGGTCAGAGCTTGATCCTCATTTTGAGCTATTGCTTAAGGAATCTCCATCCCAAGAAACGCAGATGCAAATGACTTTTCGCGCTTTCGAGGGGGGGGGCTTGGATTGGAGCTATTAAAGATATCTTTCCTCATTTGCCAAAAGGCGAATTTGCTAACGGGACCTTAGACGGGAGTGTGCTCATCACGCAATCTGTGGGTAAGTCTCCATATGCAGAAGGTCATTTGAGTTTGCGTGACGCTACCATTGTATTATCTAATGCCGAATGCACTGTTAACCTACCTGAAGTCACTTTGGATCTCTTCCCCCAACAAGTGAATCAAAAAATACAATCGTCTGGTTTGCTAGAAATCACCAAAGAAGGTTCTTTAGTTGTCACAAAACTAGGTCAGCCTTACTGGTCCTTAGATACATTAAAAGGCTCAGTATCATTCAAAGGGAGTGAAAGAACAATATTTAAGCTCAATGCCATCTGCACATCCCCAGCCCAAAAGCGCGATTTAAATATCACAGGAGAAGCTAGGTTTGCTAAACCAGGGCAAGAACGCATTTCAGTGGCGATAAATCTGCAAGGCAGTGAGAGGAATAACGATGTCATTGTCAATTTTTCGGCGCGGGAGCTTGGTGAAGAGTGGCGCTTTGGCGAGCTTGAACTTTCAGGCTTTGGTTGCGATGAATTTGCCTTTGTACAACATCTAATAGGCAATACATATCCTGCAGTCAAAAACATGCAAGCGTTTTCTGGTGCCGTCGATTTGGATATGCTCGTATATTTACGAGGATTGAATATTTCAGAAATTAACATAGAACATCTAGCTGCGCGCCACTTTGAATTTGGCTTCGATTCTTGGGGACTAGTGGCCAAAGGGGAAGATGTTTCTGGACGACTTTCTTTCGATCTTTCCACTCCTACTCCTTTAGAGACCTTAAATGCTGATTTGAATATCAACCAGGGGAGGCTGAGTTTAGCAGGCTTGGATCGAACAGGATTCGACTTTGGTGAGGTATTCACCGATTTAAAAATACGACAAGGCATTGTCCATAAATCTGTATTAAAAGGTGAAGTTGCCGGGTTTAAAGGGGAAATTGAAATCGATGGGACACCAGAGAACCCTGTTGTGGCTTTCAACTTTGGTGGACAAGCGAAAGATTTCACTAAAGCATTGCCTGAATTTATTGGTAGGGAGATTGATCAAAATTTAGGCAATGACCACATCAAGCTTTTGGCGACAGCCACAAAATGCCAAAACAGTGTTCTTTTCAATGGTAAGTTGTTAATCGAAGATTTTGATCGGACCGATGATGAAATTGCCTTTCGTTTTGCCTTGGAGAAAACAGCAGAAAGAGGGCAATGGCGTCAGTTGATCCCCGAGCCGTTACTCGAAGAGTATTGCACGGAATCTAATCTGAAAGCAATGCAGGCATTTGTGCCAGGACTTTCATCTCATGGTGACCTATCGCAAGATACACCCTTAGAACATGCTTTTAATTTCGCAGGCTTTGCCTTAAAAGAAGGTTGGTTTGAAGGCTTTCATCTGCGCTTTGAAAAGTATTTGTCACCGTTTCTTTTTGAAAATAATGAACTACAGTTGTCGGGTTTAGGAGATATTAAAGGGACCTTCGATCAGCATGCTGTTGCTATTCAATATGAAGTGCACGAGATGGTACTAAAAAATGATTTCTTAGAGGCTAGTATAAATAGCTATCCTAAAGAAGAACATCAAAAGCAGCAGTGGTCAGGTAGTTATCATTTTGATTTCGATCGAATGGCTGGGAAGGGCAAACTACCGATATGCGGAGGGGCATATTTAGAAAAAAACAGCGGCTTGCTCTTTACTGATATCAATGCTGAAGCGCTGTTTGATGATAATAAAATTCATTTCAACTCTTTAGAGGCCTTTTGCAATGGAATTTATTTTGCAGGGGCTATTGATGTGGATTGGGGAGTCGCTGGCGATGGTTGTTTCGATGTAGATATTCATGCCCAGCAAATGCATGGGATGATTTCTCAAATCCAACATTTCTTTTCGTATGTGAATACACCTTTGTTAGCCAATTTACCCATGGAAGGCACTGTCGATTTTCACCATCAAGGGGGAAATTTCCAGTTTTCTTTTCAGCCCGGAACGTATGAGTTGAAGGCATATGCTGAAGGGGTAATCAGTGACGCTAGAGTGACGTATCAAATGGCTGATGTGATCCTGCAAGAAGTGGGAATGAACTTCGAATACGATTATCAAGCTAACACGTTGAACTTTTCTGAAATTCAAGGCACCCTTCTTGCTGGCCCGCCAAAACATATGGAAGAGTATAGTGTCTCTGGGGATTGGCTCAAGTTTACCGATTATGCAAAGAATGAAACCGAATTTGATCTATGGGTGGGCGATAAAAAACGTGACATCATCCGTATAGCAGGCAAAACGCGTTTGCTGCACGATGCTAGTGGAAATGGGCTGATCGACTTCGAATTTGATCCCAAGCTTTCCCATTTTGGGGATGTCTATCCTTCTGCATTTAAGCTATTGCTTAAAGATTGGACACAAGTTGAAGATTTCCATCTGGAATTCGATTTTCATTTGAAAACCGTGCTTGCTGATCTTCAACGCTTTAGTCGATCTGGTTTGTTGTTTCTTTCTCGCAGCCTGAATAAAGAGTTGAATGCCATCAAACAGGCTGAAGGACATTTTAAAGCCATTTTTGGTTATGAAGGCAACCGATCCATATTTACCTATGATATCAAAGGCGCAGATGTTGTCGTAGCTGATCATCAATTTAACAACTTCGTACTTACTGGTAACAAGAAAGGGAGCATCTGGACCATCGATCAGCTACAGTTTGATGACATATCTTTGGCGGTAGATCTTTTTAGAGATGAACACTTGTGGAATGTGAATTTCTTAGGGGCACGCTTAGGGAAGTCTCTATTGCTCGGATTAGAGGGGGACTTTAATTCAGAAACAGCTTTATTAGATGCTAAAGTTAATCTATTAGAAATGGATATTGCTGCTCTTAACGAGTGGACAGCTCTACGCTCGATCATTGAAGGCTTTGGTCTTGCAGGCAAATTGCAGGCTACTGGTAAGGTGCATGTGGCCTTTGACAAATCTTTACCAAGAGGAATGCACATCGCATTAGACGTTCAGGGGGCTTTGCGAAATGGTAAACTCAGAGGATTAGATCTTCACGATGTTGATGATATGTCCATTAGCTACATCTCAGATCGGGGTCTTGTCATCAATGACATTAAAACCTCTCTTAAATCTGCTAGAGATGGCACTTTACAAGCCGATCTTTCATTGCAGAAGCTCAAGTGTGATTTCATTAATCGAGAGTTGTTTTTCGATGGTTTGGCTTTCAAAATGCCTGTCGCAAATCTTCCTTGGTTAGCAGAAAATTTACAACAAAGCTTTCCCTTAGCCATCTCGGTACCTGTCGCTGAGATGATCACCACAGCGAAAAAGCAGGGCGAAATTGCTGGTAAGTTGAACTTAGCGATTTCAGAGCCCCATTGTGCTTTGCAACTGACATTGCAGGATGATATCTACCAATTACAAGGGCATCAATTACCGCTGCAGGGGTTTGTGCTTGATTTGGATCCCTTTAATCTAAAGATAAACACGAAATGCGTGCATCAAAAACAGCTGATGGGAGTAGAGTTACGTTCATTTTCTCCCCACTATGATGCTGGCGAGTTGGTGGTCGTTGATTTGCAAAAGAAAGCCTCTGCGACCACAGATCATACACCTTTGATTATGCACTGGGAGATAGACCCCTACAATGGTTTCTTTGTAAAGAAAATTGAAGGAGTTTTACATGGCCTTACTTTCAATTTGATACGCGACACGAATCGTTCGCTGGCTGTCGATAATTTATTCTTAGTTGGACGTGTTGACGTCGACTTGAATAAGGCGCATACTTTCGTAGACGATGCTGTTGCAGCAAAAATCAATAGCTGGGAATTAGGGAAGGGCTATGCTCTGCAAGGAGAGTGGATTTGCAGCAAAAAGCCTTCAGATTCCTTTTTAGAAAGCCTTGCGTTTACTGGCGAACTTTTGGGTTCCGATTTCGAAATGTTAGGGTATCATTTTGCGCGCATGACAGCGCAATTGACGCATGCTTCTGATACAGCGACAATCAAGAATTTATTGATTTCAGATCCGTGTGGGGTGATGCAAGTGGATCAGCTTGTCTGCAATAAAGGGCAAGATGGAAATTGGGCGACAGCCAGTCCTATGGTGATGGTTAGAGAGTTTCGCCCTCACCTATTACAGCCCGTTAAAGTGATCGTGCCTCGCGAGAACTCAGCTTTAGTGATCAATAGCATCGAGATCCAAGATTTTAAGGGTATTTTAGGCGAAAGAGAGAGTTTCCGCGGTAATGGACTATTGACCTTTTCAAATCCGCCTAAAAAGAACTTACACCATCCTATCTTTGCGATTCCGGCTGACATATTGACGCGGATTGGCTTAGACCTTGATGTGTTGACACCAGTTAAAGGAACGCTTGAATATGAGATTCAACAGGGAAAAGTAGCTTTTACGCAATTCAAAGATGTCTACAGCAAAAAAAGAGCCTCTAAGTTCTATCTGGCAGATAATAACTATCCCTCATATGTCGATTTTGACGGCAATTTGCACTTGCAGGTGAGGATGAAGCAGTATAATTTGATCTTCAAGCTAGCAGAATTAGTCACGGTGACCGTACAAGGGACTCTAAAAAAGCCAACTTATAGTCTGCAAAAGCAAAACCGCGAAGAATAGGGTGCACCTATATATCAGTAAAAGTTGACGTTTTCAAGTAAATAATTTAAAACAAGCTTTGAATAATTTCTCAGTAACAATGGGTAAAACATCGCGTGTCAAAACGAATTTTCCAAAGTTTTCTGGATTTAATTTATCCGCCTCTGTGCTTACATTGTAATGCAGCTTTGGGGGTGCACTATGCTATCTTTTGCGAGCATTGCACACAATTATTGCACCCTATTGCGCCTAATGAACGTTGTCCTTATTGCTTCTCCGCTGATCTGAATGTGGAAAGCGAAAAGTGTTGTCAAAATTGCCGCCAAAAGACGCCTAGTACTGACCGCATGGCTGCTGTATTCGACTATGAAGGGCCCGCAGCTTCGTTTGTCAAACATTTCAAATATGGAGGGCAGTCGTATCTTGCCAAAGGGGCTGGTGCCTATCTTGTGATGCAGTTTTTGGAGCTAAATTGGCCCATGCCAGATTGTGTTATTCCTATGCCAATGGCCCCCTTACGTCTTTTTGAGCGCGGGTATAATCAAAGCGTTTTATTGGCTGAAGAGGTGGCGCTTTTATTGAACAGGCCCATGCATAATATTTTACAAAGGTGTGGCGGAGATTTTAGTCAGGCTGGGTTGAACCATCAGCAGCGCTTGGAATTGCGTAGCGAGGCATTTTCTGTGAAAGCCAAAGTTAGTCTTTACGATCAAACAGTATTGTTAATTGATGACGTGATGACGACAGGCAGCTCATTGCGCTGTTGTGCAGAGGTTTTGCAGGAGTTGTGTCCGCAGCATATTTATGCCTTAACCCTTTGTAGAGCCTTATGAAGCTATATCCATTTTCTCTTACGGAAGTATAGTAGCATGCCCACGGTGATGAGGATCATCACTCCCCAAAGCATAAAATACCCATGTTCATATTTCAATTCAGGCATGTTGACAAAATTCATGCCGTACAAGCTCGTTAAGAAACCTAACGGAATGAATATTGTTGAGACAATGGTTAATACTTTCATGACTTCATTCATGCGGTTTGTCATGCTTGACATGTAGATATCAAGCATGCCAGCTGTGATATCACGAAAGCTTTCGATAGTATCAATGGCTTGAATGGTATGATCGTAAACATCTTGGATATACAGCTTGGTTGCGTCTTGTATTAGGGGATAGTCGCTGTGGCGGAAATTGCTGATGACTTCACGCATAGGCCATACCGATTTGCGTAGCATCATGATTTCGCGGCGTGTTAATTGAATCTTATGCGGTGTACCCGGATTTGGTGTGTTGATGAGCTCTTCTTCAAGAGTTTCAAGTTTTTCATCCACTTTTTCAAAGATAAGAAAATAAGAGTCGACGAGGCAGTCAATAAGAGCGTAGCAAAGGTAGTCTGCGCCACGTTGGCGGATGCGGCTTTTTTCGGGTAGCAGCCGCTCGCGAATGGGATTGAAAACGCTGCTTTTTTCTTCTAAAAAGGAGATCACATAACTTTTTCCCAGAACGACACTGACTTGTTCCGTTTCAACGCTTTGTGTGGTTTCGTTAAAGGTGAGGATTTGCGCTACGATGTATAAATGATCTTTATAATTATCTATTTTTGAGCGCTGTCCTACGCTCATGATATCTTCTAGCATTAAGGGATGCATCCCAAAATGACTGCCAATTTTAGATATTGTTTCAGTGTCATTGATGCCCACGAGATTTACCCAAGTGATACTTGGGGTATCGAGATACTTTAGGCATTCGTCAAGCGAAGCTTGGTCTTTGACGATGATACCGCTGGGATCATATTCGATTAGTGAAATTTTCGTAGGTGTTTTGGAGCCATTTCTTAGTGTAATTAAGGAACCGGGCGGCAGCCCGGCGCGTTGATTTCGTTTTTTCAAAAGTTTTGATAGCATAAGCGCTGTATAACTTTTTGCTTTTTTGCCGACAACAAAAAACAGAG
>Ga0206894_1025_pt1 | contig 41569 bp, 32 predicted proteins | sample Alteio_BWOrgHeat_54_FD_152953 | JGI IMG/M metagenome (GOLD analysis project Ga0206894, IMG submission 152953) | Enriched cells from forest soil in Barre Woods Harvard Forest LTER site, Petersham, Massachusetts, United States -... | ecosystem: Environmental > Terrestrial > Soil > Temperate forest >...
CTTAATATTGAGCTTTGCAAGTTTTTTAATGATTATAAGCCCGGCTTTTTTAGCGCAAGTGCTAACTCTGAAACTGTTTTAAATGTGATTTTGAAGAAGAAAGATGGCATGATTGTTTACTCCAAAACTATCCTCGGATTTGGAGAAGAGGAAACTTGTTTTCTTACAGGTGGCAACAATGCATCTTTGGCCTTAGAAAGATCGCTCTACCATGCTGTACAAAGATTAATGAACGATCCTGATTTCATTTGGGCTCTATTCACAAACAAATAAATAGATGACAGAAGATTTTGAATAGGGGTCAGGCTTGGTATTTGGGTATTCATCCCTTGGAAGGGTGAATACCCAAATACCAAGCCTGACCCCTATTCTATTTTTTTGACCCCTATTTTGACCCCTATTTCTATTTCTATTTTGGAGATTGTCAATTCGATTCATAATTCTTAACCAGGAGCTGGATGGAGTTCAAGTTCTAGGCCACAGGCTTTGCAAAAATTTCAGACCAAAGGTTATCGAGATTAGCTTGAGGATATGGTGTTTCTTTTGTATTGTTTGTTAGTAATTCAAAAAAAATATTCATTTTGAAGGCTAGGGGCGCATACTCTTGGCTTATCCTACAAGGCCCTGGAACCATGCAAAAGGAAGTCCAATCATTTTAGATATTTAAAAAATAATATATTTGTTATTATGGTATTTAGAAGTCCAACAACAAAATTGGGGTGTTGGTGATGCCTATTAAAGCTTTATTTAATGAAGGTGCTGTTGATAAAGGTAAACTTGAAGCTTTTGCGGATGCCTGTCTTTCCGTCATTGCTCGTCCTTTATGGTATGGCAAAAGCGTCAAAATCATCGAAAAAGATAACAAGCTTATAGCTGAACATGATCCAAATTCAAAAAGCTTTACTGAAAGTATCAATCCCCCCGGAAACATTGGGTTTCTGTTGGTAGGAATAGGATACCTTGTCGCCTCAGTCCTAGCCTTCATTCCCTTGACTATCGGGTTGGGTTTAAAGAAAATCGCCCTTGTCAATGATCCCAAAGCACGCCTGTACAACCAAATGGCAAGCCACTGTTTACAAAAAGAAAAAGTTGAAGAGCGTCTTAAACAGGTTCAACGAGAAAAAGTAGAAGTAGATAAAACCATTGCAGCAGCCGCTAAAACAATCTTGACTTTAGACAATATCAAAGAGGGTGATGAAACACCTCAAATTACAGGCTTAAAAAAAAGTTGTAATTGGACGATTGAAAAAATACACTTCGATTCAACAAAGAGAAACCAAAGAAATTACCGAACTAGAGCAAAGCATCTCTCAAATAGATCAAGAGTATCAAAAAACCATGCAAGAATATATGAACCTATCTCGAAATATGTACACATCCTCGTAGACTACAAAGTTCGGAATTTCCTTCCATCCTGTCTATCATGCCCATCATGTTATTTTTCCTGACTTCTGCCAAAATCTAAATAACTCTGCATCTCCCGAAAAATCACACCAAGTTACAAATTTATCGCTTCCCAAAAACCAAGTGCTATTTCTAAATCCTGCACACCAAGTCCTGTTAAGTCGGCGATGGTAATTTCATCTTCACTTTTGCGTCCTTGCTTGTTTCCAGCGATAATTTCTCCAATTTCATCGACCCTATTTTTAGCAATCAAACCTGTTTGGAGGGCGCAAAATGTCTCTCCATAATTGAAGCATTGCGCTCGGCAATCAACGATCAGACGATCTGCTAATTTTAGAGCTAGGAATTGTTATTGCAAAATTGTCCGTTATAACGTACACTAAAGATATGGATGAGATCGCATATATACTCTTACAGAAAAGCCACTAAGAACTAAACGACGTACAACCAATATGAGAATAAAAGAAGCTGCCAAAATCACTCTTAGAGAAGATGCCAACATAACTGAAGTGGATCCTATTGCTAACTTATTGGATCCAGATTTGATTGGTTCTGCAATTATGCAATGCCTTATCGAAAATGATCCTGAAGGTGTTATGGAGATTATTGAAGATCATTTATATGCTTTGAACAAATCTAAGTTTCTTAGAGAAGCGGACGTACCAAGGTCGACAATGTATCAGTTATTGAAACGAAAAAATCCAACAATTAAGACGTTAGCTAAAATTATGTACGCCACACACCATTGATCAAGGTAAATTTAAAGTATACCGAACGTGATTCAAAAGTTGGCATTTCGAGCTGCGCGAAAATCCCAAATTTTGAGTCACGTTCGGTATATATCAGTCTATCCCTTTAAGTTTTTCGAGGATGACAGGCACTTGATCGCTGCGCCCATAGCCGTAGGGGCCGATGTTGGCGATGTATTCCCCAAGGAATATTTTACGCATGCGGTAGCCTAAATAGCCGTAGATACAATGACTGAAGAAATTTCGGCAGTCCATGACATTGAAACCTTCGACATTAGGTGCATATTCGAACTGCAGCGCAGTGAAGTGGCGCTTTCTTTTTGTTTTGATATCTACTTCAGAAATACTTTTTCCGTCGATTTTCAAATTGTTGGCTTTGATCAAATTTTCGACTTGGCGGGCTGTCTTGCCCACGACAAGTTGGCCATTGATTTCACTCATTTCTGTGGCATGAAATAAGATATGACGCAGATGTGGGCCTGTGATTCCATAATGAGGTACTTCAGCTTGAATTAAATCGGCATATAGCCTTCCGGCATGTATGGGGTGGCCATTTTCATCCCAATCCGCAATTTTCCTTCCAAGCTCATAGTGAGAAGAAGCACGCACAATTCCTCCCAGGGTAGCTAATTCCTCAGCTTTGGTGTCGAGCTCATCATCTTCGATGAGAATGTGGTCGCCTTGATAGATTCCGAGCATGATTTTCAAATACATATTCCATTGCTTTTCAGGAGGGAGTGATTGAACTTGCTTGGCTTCGAAGACATGTGTACTTAACCACTTCAGTATCTTCCACTCATCGACGTTAACTTGTTCGACGAGGCCATTGAGCCATTGTTGGATGACTTCATTAAAATGGCTGGGAGCATGTTGCACGGGCAACAGCGAGGGAAGAATGGCTAGGAATTTATAGCGAAAGTCTTTCTCATGGTTGACAAGTTCATCTGCGTGAGTGCACGCTAAAACACGATTGAGGCGTTCGATGACCGCGTGTAGTTGGGATGTGTTGAAGAAGATCCTATTAAACAGGGATTGAGCTTTAAGCTCTAATTTGGAGCGTATGAGTTTTAGGGAATAGACAGCTCTAGCATGTTCTTGGGGAGTGCAAGTTGTTAAAAGAGAAATGGCCTTATTGATTACCTCTAGTAAGGTATTGTCTTTAGTGGGACTGTTGACTAATTGACCATTTTTGATCGCTAGATAGTCGTGATGTGTATACTGGAATGAAATGGCAAAGTGTTTTAGGGCTGTGAGTGATTTTTTCATGGCTTCGGCTTAACCTTTAACTTTCAAAAATAGCATAATTTACTGCGGCAGCACTGGCGTTTTGTCAGTCATGAGCCTGTTTAGGCAATCTTGTGTGATATAAGAAGGTAGTTCGGGGTGTATTATCGACCACTCACTCCAGGGAGTGGTAAAGCCCTTTCTGCTTTGCTCTTGACAATAGGCATGGAAGCGGGCGAGGAAAATCAACCACTGGCGTTTAAATTCTCTTTCTTGCTGCCAGCTAGGATCTTTGGCAGTGATGTCAAATAGGTTAGCACCTCCAAGAGCATATTGTCGTTGGATGATGTCTGCAAATGAAACGAAGTTTGCATTTGCCATCATATCATCGATACACATGGCTAGTGTGGTGCGACTTTTACCATTTTTGCAGTGATAGAGAAATACCGCTTGAGGATTATTTAGGCGCAAGGATACTTGTTGATCGATATTCTCATCGAGGATGGTTCCAAAGCGTGCTGCTGCTATGCGTACATAACTAACACCCATGTTTTCTACCATTTCTTTTTCTGTGAGCACTTGTGTGGGGACTAATGATAAAGTGTATTTGTCTCCATACTCATCCTTGGGATACATTTCTTTGATGATGTGTAGCCTAAGTGCTGGTTGATGGGCTAAAATGACAGCGATAGCTTGTTCTTTGGCCAGCAAAGTGTTCACGTCGAGTTCTGTACCTAGATCTGCAAATGATTCGAAGGCGTTGACATCGTGTCCATTGTTTCCGCTAAACACAAGCCAGTGCTCATCGTGTCTTAAGTCGATATCGATGATTGGACGTCCAGGGAAGGCTTGCGAAAGCTGGTTGAAAAGAATTTTTGCCGCTTGTGCTGTGGGTTGGCTGCAGCCTACCGCATAGAAAGTATCTAACCGTTTTATATTGAAAGAAGGATTTAAATAATAATCATGGGTGCTGCGCAAGTTACTGGGGAGTTGTTTGCCTTCATCTGTGACTGTTAATACGAGCGGGCCTTTGAGTGGGGTTGAAGTGTTAGATGGCTTAGGATCGAAAGCATCCTTCTCCTCAGCGGGGAGTGTGGAGTGGATGTTTAGTTTGCTGTCAAACTGTTTGAAGGAAATTTCAGGTTCAGGAACGATGCCTTTCTTTTGACACCATGTGCTAAAGGGGATGCTGAAATTGTCTGCTTTGGCTTCCAGGCAGTAGGTGTGAAAGTGATGCAGTGTTTTTTCCCACGAGTGTTTATATGAGACACCACTTTTGCCTGTGTTCACTTCACTCGCTTTAAGTGTTGCTCCACCGATGCCCATCGGACCTTGACGGTCAATGATCTCTTCGGCACAAATATTTTCGGCATTGCGCATCATATCAAAGAGAGCCATGGCTATTGTGGTGCGGCTTTGTCCCTTTTTGCAGTGAAAATGGACAGCATCTTCTTCAGGAACAGCGCGCAAAATACGCACCAGTTGATCAATGCTAGCCCAAGAGATGGGACCGAATTTGTTATCGTTAATGCGGTGATAGATCATGCCGCGTTGTTCAACGAGTTGTTTTAAGGTGAACACCTTTTCAGCTTTGATATCGATGCGATAGAGGAGCTCATAGGCCTCACCTGTGGTGACGCTAGGTTCGAGATCGTGGTTGCCATAGATAGTAAAAAGAGAGTGTTTAGGGACAGCATTAACAAGGTTTTGTTCATCGCTATAGATCTCATCGACCGTGCGTAGACCGCGTGGATCTTCCCCAGACCACCAATTAAGGCGGTGTAGCTGGCTGATAATGACCGCTCCACCCCCTTTAGGCTCAATGGCCCATACTTCTTCTTTGCGCAGGACGATCCAGTGTACTTGGCGTTTGTTCCAAAACTTCTTTACAGCATCCATTTCATTTGGCGATGGCTGTGAACTGCCAGATACATGAAGGGAGGCTAATCCCTTTGTGTTGATATTTCTAACTCTGCCAAATGGCACAATCTCACTGGCGCGGAAGGAACGTGGGCGCAAGCCGCTACCGCCAAGCATGGAGTTGACAACAGGCAATCCAGTCTCTTCCATCTGAGCTGCTAAAGAAGAAGGGGACGAGGGGGAAGCAACGAGAGAGCTCGTTGTACTTATGATTGCTATAATTAATAAACGTAATGCTTTCATTAGGTGATCTACCAGTAATGTTAGTATTTTAGTGGTTGAATTTACATTTATTTGTAATATAAATCAATGTTAGTTTTGTTTGTGGTTTTCGTTTTATGGTAATTATTTTAATATAAAAGATCGCGTGATGGGAGGATGTTCACGTGAGAGAAAAAGGGACTTTTTTATGGTGAAAGCTAGTAGTAATGTTGCACGATGGGAAAACGGCGGCCGACGGAGAAGGCCTTTTCTGAGACGCGGAGTCCAGGAGGGGCTTGGCGCCTTTTGAATTCATTTTTGTGGATATGCGAGATGAGTTTTTCTACCAATTCGATAGGGTAACCGTGGTCTGCAGCGATGACGGAAGGCACATGCATTTTCTCTAAGTAGTCGACGAGCACATTGTCGAGAATCGCATAATCGGGAAGGGAATCTGAGTCTTTTTGATTTGGACGCAATTCTGCTGAAGGTGGCTTATCGATGGTGTTTTGAGGAATAATCACCTGTCGACGGTTGATCCACCGTGCAAGTGCATAGACCTGTTGTTTAGTGACATCAAAGATTGGTCCTAAGCCTCCACACATATCTCCGTAGAGGGTGGAGTAGCCCATAGCTAATTCACTTTTGTTGCCTGTGCTCAAGACAATATAACCAAGTTTGTTCGACAGTGCCATGAGAATCATACCCCGAATGCGCGCTTGCATGTTTTCCTCTGTGATGTCAGAAGGACGCCCTTCAAAATGGGGGGGGAGTAGTTCCAGGTAGCTTTTAAATGGGCCTTCGATAGAAATTTCAGTAGTTTTAATCCCGAGAACTTGGGCTAGCTGCAGGGCGTCCGTGATGCTGCCTGATGAGGAGTAGCGCGACGGCATGAGCACGCCTAAGACATTTTCTTTACCTAGTGCCGCCGCCGCCAGGCATGCCACAACAGCAGAGTCGATGCCACCTGATAGTCCAAGGCAAGCTTTGTGAAAGCCAGACTTATGAAAGTAGTCGCGAATGCCAAGAACTAAGGCGTTGTAAAGTGATTTGTCAGGATCGGTGGGCAATTGCTTCGAGGCTATTTTTTTCGTCGTATCGATAGAAAGCACATCTTCTTCGAATTCTTTAGCACAATCGATCAGTGTGCCATCGCCAGCGATGAAGAGGCTGTGTCCATCAAAAATCAAGCTATCATTTCCTCCCACTTGGTTGCAAAGGATGAGAGGGCAGCTTAATGTTTTGGCAGCATTTTGGCAAGTAGCTAAACGTTTGGCTTGTTGTGTAAGGCTAAATGGGGAGGCCGATAGATTGAGCACCAGTTGTGGAGAGAGGCGACTAAGCTCTTTGACGGGATCGCAAAGATAATTGGAGTATTTTACAAGCTCACTATGTTGCCAGATATCTTCACAAATGGTAATGCCCACTTGCTGGCCAGCAATGGTCCACAGCTTGGTGTTGTGGGCCGGCTCAAAAAAACGTCGCTCGTCAAAGACATCATAGGTGGGAAGCAGCATTTTATCTTGAAAGCCGATGAGTTGTCCATTTTCGATGATAGCCGCACTATTGCAAAGAGGTTTTTCTCCAGGAATAGAGTTAGAGCGCACGACGCCCACCACAACAGCGATATCGGTGGCGGCAGCAATGATGGAGTCTAAGGCATGGCTTGTATCTGTCAGGAATTGAGGCAGAAGTAAAAAGTCTTCAGGGGGGTAGCCTGTTACAGCCAATTCGGGAAAAAGGACCAATTTAGCCCCTTGCTGTTTGGCTTGCTGGATGGCATGCAAAATCTTTGTCGTGTTGCCGGAGAGGTCGCCTATGGTGGGGTTGATTTGGGCTATGGTGAGATGCATGGGTTGTAGCTTTGGCGATTTTTATGAGAATTTATTGGATCTATTACTAAATAAATTATAGTTTTAGCATAGTTTTTCAGTTGATTTTGAATCAACCTAAGAACCTATCCCGATAAAATTTTTGACTCGATAATGAGAGTACCTCCCTATTTTCCTAACTTGGGTCTATGATCTATTGTTTTGAATATTATCTTGAGTTGCTTTGATTTGGTAATTTGTTTATAATTCATGACTTTTTAATAATTTTAATGCTTAGTGTTAATTGTTATGAGTCTTGAAGTCACGTCTAATGCTCCAAATCCTAATCGCGCTCCTTTTTCTGAAATCTCCAACCAACTCAATGGTTCTACGACCACGATTAAGTGGGGCCAATCCCTGCATTCGCCGTTTTCCGCTAAACGCCGCAGGATGAGTCTTTGTGCTAGTGCCATCTTACATCCATCTACCACAGCGAGAATCCAGCTTAATGCACAAAAACGGCAGCATATAGCGGGCAGAATGGTAGATCTCAACATCCCGCTTACCATGCAAACACTAGAGAACATTTTGCAGGTGGTCAATAGAGAGATTGGGCAAACCTCTCAATTTAATTTCATCAATCCGCAGCGCCGCAATTATGCAGAATATTCCAATCTACCTAAGACGCATGTCTTTCTCAAACCTACCGGCGAAACCAATGTGTATGTCAAATTGAAGGATATGTTTGAGACAGCAGAGGGAGGATCTAAAAAATTCGAAAAAGCCCTATCCATGGTCTTTTCGGCCGAACCATTGCCCAAAGTGGAATTAGTCGCGAGGTTGACTGCTTTCCCTGAGGCGGCTGATGAAGTTTTAGCGGAAGCTAAATTGCTCCAGCAGCTTACATCGGAGTTCATTTGTGGGGTGCAGGATTTTGCTGCTTACAAAAATGATGAAAAGTGCGTGATCTATGCTCCCCTTGGAGACTTTGGGGATCTACTCGATTATTTTACGGCTCATATCCAGCAGTTCACTATACAAGAACGTTTTCCCCTGGTGTTACAAATGTTTAGACAAATGAGCCAGGCGGTCAAATTTACGCATGATCTCGACATTGTCCATGCTGATATCAAGCTTGAGAATTTCTTTGTAGCGCAGCAAGGTGATACATTCAAGGTGATGTTGGGAGATTTTGGTGCAGCATACGGACATCCTGAAAGGTTGACTTTAGATGAGCATTTTCTGGGCACTCCCTCTTACTATTCGCCTGAATTTCTAAGTTACATCCTTGATAATATCCTTTTTGATAACGTGGATCCGCAGAATATTGGAAAACCTTCGGATATGTGGGCTCTGGGATGCTGTTTTTACACCCTCTATCATGATGGGAAAATGCCTCGTTGGACATCCCTGATCGATTCTATAGGTGATCTATTAGGTCTTTACAATCGAAAGACAAAGTGTGAAAACGACGAGAATCACTTTGATGCTCCTGATACAAAGCCAAAGCCGCCCCTTTTAATGACTGGCAAAGAGAAGAAGAGCTACATCGAGCAATCTAAAGCCTTAGAAGCTAGAATTATGCAGCAGTCTGCTACCCATTTGGTGCATTTTCATTTTCAAAAGGATGTGCCGAATCTAGCTAAGCAGGATGCAGAGTTAGATGAATTGCAGACGGCCATTAGCGACTTTGTCGAAAAGCTTCAGGATTTTGATGTGCTAGACTCCGAAGTCATTAGAGCGATTAAAGACTTGGTCAATGTTGCTAGAATTAAGATGGAGCAGGCTTGGGAAGCATTAGATCTGGTGCCTGCGCCAGAGCAATCTATAGATAAATTGCTCTGGAGAATGCTAAAACACAATAGCGCTCAACGGATAGAGGCCAAGCCCCTGGTGGATTTATTGACTCGGGGTGATTGACACGCTGCAAAGTGTGCCGGTAAGAATCTTTGCCACGGGCTTTTTGCCAGAACTCCATTTAAATTCATGTGTGGTAGGATCTGTTTCGGGTTCGATAGTCACTGCAATGACAGGTCCATTGCCTGGAGCTAGATAACTCACTAGATCACTATTAAGCACCAGTTTTTGTATGCTGTCGTGAGAAATGACATAGGGTGAAATTTGAGTCACTCTGCCCGCTAAAGTTCCATATTTTTGGGGGTTAATGATAGGCACAAGAATGGTGGCGCTATCACCAACAGCGACCGAGGCCCCTTGCTCGACAGGCAGATATACATAAACACGATAGTCTGGTGGAAGGTCGCTTTGCACTTCCATGAGCATTAATGGACTGCCGCGATGTAATATTTCTCCGGGGCTAACGAGTAATTCGAGCACTTGGCCATTGTGTGGACTTTGCACTTGGTAATAGTGTTCTTGAAATTGCAGGAGATCTCTATCTTCAATGGCCTGAAAGAGATCACTTTCTTTGCTTTTGAGATCATCGGTGCGATAGCCCTTTGTGAGATTGAAGCGTATGTTTGCGATGGATGATTCTAATGTTTCACGTTCGACTTTGGCCGACGATAATCTATCTTCAGCATTTGACACATTGGCAGGGCTCACAAGGCCTTGATCAAGCAGTTTCTTTTGTGTAGCCAGCTCTGTTTCGAGGTGCTCGATTTGGTGGTCGAGTTGGGCTACATTATATTCTTTGGCCGCCATTTCTCTGTTATTGGCTTGCTTTTCTGCTGCGCCTTCTTTTTCGACATCTTTTTTGAGTTTTTCAAAATCGCGAGTCGTATTTTCTACTTTTAGTTTGGCTCTGGACAATCTAATATCGTAGTCATGATCTAGCATTTGTACGACAATTTGATCTGTTTTGACTTTGTCTCCCGCCTTAACATTCACGGCTTTTACGACTCCATCGACGCGCGTATTAACTGTAAAAAGTTGAGCATTGTTGTCGTAAAAGATCCCTTTCACATCGATGGTGCCACTAGATGTGGCGGTGGAGCTGTCTGATGTGAGCGTAGGGCGTGGCCAAAAAATCACCGCCAGAAGTACCACGATAGCAAGAGCAATCCAGACCTTCATGGGCACGGCTGGATTGTGATGGGACGTGGTATGAGGAGCATGATTATTTTGGGGATCCTTATCAAAAGATGGGGATGGATTGTCTTTTGCCATAAGTCGCTTGCCTCTAAAAAAATTCCTTACAATCGTTTAGTACTACACTATATAACTTAAAAACCCAGTTTATCTTTAGGATACGGTTTACTTCCTGAAGTCTGGGAGGTTGCTGACATTGAGTAATTCGATGATGTCGCAGTCATCCGTCTGTTTAAATATGGTCGATGTTAAAAAGCGCAGCAAGGCGATATTTTGCATGTATTGTGTTTTGATAGACACGCGTTGCAGCAGCGCATTAGTTAATCTACCTTCGAAAGAGATAAGATCAAAGAGTGAGATCATATTAGCTTGTAGTTGGATCACGCCCCCTTCAAATAAAATGCGGCTAATGCGCACATTTTCTTCGGACTCATTTAAAGCAGCCTTAAGACTTACTTGTTGAAATAAAGCAGTGCGTAAACTTGCGATGAGTTGCTGTTTGGCTAATTGCACAGCGAGGATGGCTTGGGCATTTTCCGCTCTGCGCTGTTGCCATTCGCCAATGGGACCATCATTATATAGAGGCATTGAAAAATTAACGCCGATGTTCCAGTTGGTTTGGGGGCGATGCATTTCAAGCGGCGATACCAATGGTTTGCCTCTTTCGCCGATTTCGAAATTGTGTGTGCTCACCCCCCCTACGACGTCTAGAGTAGGAAGACGGTCATTAGTGGCACCAGTAAGGAGTATTTCTGCTTCAATTTGACGCAGGGTAGCTGCTTGGATCTTGTATGCATAGGTGGTGGCATAGGAGATGTAATTCATGAACTGGCTGTGGAAATCTGTCGTATCTAGAGGTGGGATCACGATATCATCAGTCAGAGACATGGGGAACTCGGTAAAATCGCATACAGAGATATCACCCATGGCTAGTTTGAGAGATTGTAGGCTGGCATAGAGACTTTGTTGGGCCTCTATGATATTTAGTTCGTAGTTGATCATTTGCTGTTGCGGCTGGTAGAGATCGTCGCGGGCATACTGATCATTTTTGATCAATTCTTCTATGTTTGTGGTAAGCTCTTTGATCCGTTTGTAGGCCTCTCGATTAATCAACAGCTCTTTTTGCGCTTCAACAACTCCCCAATATTCATTGGCTGTATTGAAAATGGCTTGGCTGATAGCTTGGAAGTTGTCGTAATAGGTAGCATAAAGTTCATATTCATCAGCCTTTTCTTGCATCCAGTCAACACCATACAGAAAACCACGTAGGAGGGGTTGCACCACTTGAAAGCTAATGAATCCAGTATTGTCTGTGGGTGGGGCGTCAAAGGGGTCGTTGGTTTTATCGAAGCCTACTTCGAAGGCAAAAGAAGTTCCAGGACGTGTGCGCATGGTCGCTCCAGCAGAACCTGTGGTTTCATTGCCATGCTTTGAAGTTTTGAGGGGGGAGTGAAGTAAATTATGTTGATCAATGTATTCCCCACTGGCTTGTAAATAATAATCGAAAGGGGCAGCACTGGATTGTAGGACGCCTTTACTGATGCTAATGTTGAGTCTTTCGATTTGTAAGCTGATCTGATTTTGCAATGTAAAGGCAATAGCACCTTGGAGGGAAAAAGGAGCGCCTTCTTTCGGAATGATCGAATTGGCTAACAAGGCTTCATTAACTTGAACTTCTTTATTAGAATCAAAAGGTGGAAGCGGCGCAGGAGACTTGGGGATGTTGGCGGCTTCAGCTTCTTTGACTAAGGTGTCATTTTTTAGGGCTGTAGGAATGGTGTCGGCGTGCATAGAACTCAAAGGCGTAAGGGTCAATAGGATCCCTAGAAATCGAATGTATTGTTTATGCATATTTTCAGATGATGTGTTTGTTTTTAGCCTATGCGTGATCTATTAATTTCATTATTATAGAGTTTTTTATGTGCGAGATTGGTAGCTGAAAAAAGATCTTTTGCCCGATACCAATCTTAAAAAAACCTATATACAAGTTTCGTACGATTGCTATCAAGTTTTTTACATTTTTTTTGCAAGAAACAACGGTTGAACTTTTATGAAGATGCTATTTCCGGAATAATCTCGGAAGTGAGCGTAAATTTTAGAGGGATAGCTTTATTTAAAAGGCGAGACTGGGTGTGTGGCGAAGAGAATAGCGAAAAATTCTTCCCAATCGGTTTCATGCAGAGCTGGCAGAATATAAAGAGGGTCGAGTCCGATGCTGTTAGCAAATTCATCGGCGTGCGGAAGGATATTATTGAAACTATGTTCTTGATTTAGGGCATTGGTAAACATATCGGCTAAATCCCCCCATAAGAAACTTCGTTTCCTGATTTTATGTAGAAAAGAAAGCAGGGTTGGATCGTTAATACTCGCTGTCAATATTTGCATGGGGTGGAGATGGTCCAGTCTATTAGCGACTCTTTTTAAGGCGTTTTTAGAATTATTGATTTTAATCAGAGAGTCATTAGCCAACACATTTAACAGGTAGTAGAGGTCGTGTTTTTCTTGGTCGCTTATGTATTGATAGAAGTCGCGAGGTGTTTGACGTTTTGGGGATTGGGCTGCGCGGATCAAAACCGAATTTTGGGTGGTTTTGAACTCTAGCTCGATTGCTGGGGTGGAAAGAATAGGATCGTAATTAGATGTAAGACCTAGATGCCTTTTTGGCTCTAAATGCTGATAGATAGCTTCGATCACTTTATCGAATGAAGTCTCAGCATCGATATCTATCTGATGACGTTTCCCATTGATTTCTTCCACGATCAGATGTTGTGCAAAGCCGCTGGTGGCTGTTAATAGACATAGAAAACTAAGCAGTTGTTTCTTCATATCAACCTCAAACACAGGTATTTAATATATATTAGTATAGAGTAACTCTTTTAATTTGTGAACATAATTTGATTTCAAAAATATAATACTTAGTAGAATAAATTTATATTTCATTATCAGTTGACAAAAACATTTGCTTGTTATAGCTTTTGCAACCTCAGACCGAAAAAAAACAATTGGGAGTTAATAATTATGCGTAAATCAATCATTACTTTGATGACAGCTTTTGCGTTTTGTGCAAGCTTAAATCTACATGCGAACACGACAGAAGTTCATCCTGGCTATACTGTTGAAACAATAAATGAAGGCTACCACATGGATGGTTGCCATCCAGACATGTGCTGCCAAACGCATCAACTATGTGATGCCGTGCGCCCCTTTCAACTAGCGTTGTACAATCCATATCAATTTGTAGATCAGACCACATCGATCTACGGTATGCGCTTGAATCTTATTTATGGTGTTAATGATAAAGTGAAAGGCTTGGATTTGGGCCTAATCAACAGTGTATGCCACAACATGCTAGGTTTGCAAGCCGGTGTATGGAATCAAGTCAGTGGTGAACTCTGCGGATTACAAGCTGGTGTTTTCAATGAAGTTTGTGGTAAAGCCATGGGCTGGCAGTATGGTGTCGTTAATGTCGCTTCCAGCGTCTATGGTGGCCAAACTGGTGGTGTAAACATTGCTCACTGCGAGCTAGCTGGTATTCAAGCAGGTGCTTACAACTACGCACATTGTGCAAATGGTTTTCAAGTCGGTGTGGTCAATCAATGCTATGGCATTGAAGGCGTACAGATCGGTGTGATAAACTGGGCGGCAGAACTTCGTGGCGTGCAAATCGGCCTTGTCAACTGTCTCGTAGGTTGCGAGTGCTTCAGAATTTTGCCCGTGATGAACTTTGCTTGGTAATATATAGCTAAAGCGATCTAAGGTATAAGTCCGTAGCGCTTAGCGCAGGATGCCTGAACATGGCCCATAACGACCCTTGGGAGCTTTTGAACGCGAACTTCGCATTCAAAAGCTCCGGGGGGTCGTTTTTGAAGATAGGCAATATGGCGAATAACAATAGCTATTTTAGAGCTCTTACAATTGCAGGTTTTGATGGCAGTGGAGGAGCTGGTCTTCAGGCTGATTTAAAGACTTTTTCAGCCTTAGGTTGTTACGGTATGACAGTCGTCACAGCGGTCACTGCTCAAAATACGACCGGTGTGAAATCTATTTATAGTATCCCAGAAAAATGTATCGAAGAACAACTACTCGCTATCATCGATGATATCGGGATCGATGCTCTCAAGATAGGCATGTTACATCGATCAGAAATCGTACATGTCATAGCTAAAGTATTAGCCAAGCAATCTTCCGCCAAAATCGTCTTAGATCCAGTGATGTTGGCCAAAAGCGGCGATCTTCTCCTAAGTCCAGATGGTGTAGAGCTGATGAAAAGCGCTTTATTTCCCATCACCACTCTCCTTACTCCCAACCTACCCGAAGCTTCTGTCCTTTTAAAACGTGCAATCACTTCCATCGAGCAGATGGAAGAGGCAGCCGTGGAATTGATGGGTATGGGACCAAAAGCTGTTGTCATCAAAGGGGGGCATTTAGCAAACGGTTCATGTAGTGATTGTTTGTGTATTCGCGACTCGACTCCCAAGATTTTTTGGTTCTCCTCCCCGCGTTTTGAAAGCAAAAATGTGCATGGAACCGGATGCACATTTTCGGCAGCAGTGACAGCATATCTATGCCAAGGACTTGAAATCCGTAAAGCTGTTGAACGAGCAAAAGACTATATTACAGGCTGCATTAAAGCTGGGGCTTCGTATCAAATTGGCACTGGACATGGGCCTGTGCATCACTTTTACGCGCAATGGAAATAACCCTAGTCCATACATAACTTCCGCTGCCCTGCCCAAACTATTTAACTGTAAGTTATTTGAGCATTATCGCCTGATTTTGTTTTCAACGCAAAGGAGGGCAAAGTTCGCAAAGGCGCAAAGTAAAGGCATGCAAACAGGTTTCTAGCTTAGAATGCAAGATGTTAATTGATAACTAACTTAAGATGATATGTAAGTTAACTCCAGCTCTTTTGGATTGCTGAGGCAATCCAAAAGACGGGCTTAGCACATATCGCTGAGGGCGATGTGTGCGTAATTTTTGTCTGCGACGCTTTTATGTTCGCATAAAATAAAAGCGTCGCAGACAAAAAGTATGTTAGCAGCGCTCTAAGCGCTGCTAACAATGCCCCTCTTTTAGATTGCCTCAGCAATCTAAAAGTGCTGGAGTTAGCATTCATAAGATTTTAGGACCGATACATGTAGCATCTTGCATTCTAAGCTAGAGACCTGTTTGCATGAGACATGCCTTTACTTTGCGCCTTTGCGAACTTTGCCCTCCTTTGCGTTGAAAATAAAATCGGACGACAATGCCACATGACTTGCAGTTAAATAATTTGGGCACGGGCAAGGGCAGGGGCGAGGAATTTAGGTGTAGGAGATTTAGTGATAAATTTTTTCTAAACTAAAATCTATTTTTCACTATAGTAAATTCACTAATTAATCAAGGGAGGGTGTCATGTCAGGTTGTGGCAGCAATGCACATAAGGATCAAAATAATAAGAGTGCTTGTATAAAGCCCTATCCCAACTCAGAAAAGTTTTATGCACCTGGTAAACTCCATCATGATGTCAAAGTAGGCATGCGGAAAATAAAACTTGAGGCCTCAAAATCACAGCCACATATGGCCACAGAGTTTTATGCATATGATACTTCAGGGTTGTATACGGATCCCAATAATACGCGCACGGCGATGGATGGCCTCCCCAAAATACGTCAAAAGTGGATCGAGGCGAGAGAAAAGCTGGGCCCTATCCGCACCCAAATGTATTACGCTAGACGTGGGATCATAACGCCAGAAATGGAATATGTCGCTATCCGCGAAAATTCTATGCTGAAAGATGCTCCAAAAGTACAAGGCGAGTCGTATGGTGCCCACATTCCACCTGTAGTCACACCAGAATTTGTACGCGATGAAGTCGCTCGAGGGCGCGCCATCATCCCTGCAAATATCAACCACCCTGAAAGCGAACCCATGATCATCGGAAGGAATTTCCGTGTTAAGGTGAATTCTAATATCGGTAATTCGATCATTAGCTCTTCTTTAGAAGAAGAAATTCAAAAAGCTGTGTGGTCCACCTATTGGGGGGCCGATACCTTGATGGATTTGTCAACAGGAAAAATGATCCACGAAACGCGTGAACATGTCTTAAGAGCTACACCCATCCCTGTGGGTACTGTGCCAATCTACCAAGCCCTAGAAAAGGTGAAGGGCGATCCCACAAAACTCTCATGGGAAATTTATCGCGAAACACTCATTGAACAAGCTGAACAAGGCGTTGATTATTTTACCATTCACGCTGGTGTACGTAGAGATTTCGTACCATTAACCAAACGCCGTATCACAGGCATCGTTTCGCGCGGCGGTGGCATCATGGCCTTATGGTGCACGGCAAATAAAAAAGAGAGTTTTCTTTATGAGCATTTTGATGAAATTTGCGAAATCCTGCAGAAATACGATGTCTCATTCTCCCTAGGGGATGGTCTGCGCCCAGGATGTACTGCAGACGCCAATGATGCCGCGCAATTTGCCGAATTAGAAACCCTTGGAGAATTGACCAAGACCGCATGGAATTATGATTGTCAGGTGATGATTGAAGGACCAGGGCATATCCCTCCACATCTCATCAAAATCAATATGGAAAAGCAGTTAGAAGTTTGCCATGAAGCGCCTTTCTATACCCTAGGACCACTGACTACAGATATTGCTCCTGGATATGATCACATCACCAGTGCTATCGGCGCGTGCATGATCGGATGGTATGGATGCGCTCTCTTATGCTATGTCACCCCTAAAGAACACTTAGGACTCCCTAACCGCGAAGATGTACGCCAAGGATTGATGGCTTATAAAATAGCAGCACACGCTGCCGATCTAGCAAAAGGGCTTCCCGGAGCACGTTTGCGCGATGACTTACTTTCGGCAGCGCGCTTTGATTTCCGTTGGGAAGATCAGTTCAATATGTCGTTAGATCCCGAAACCGCCAAACGCTATCATGATGAATCGTTGCCACATGAGGGAGCCAAGAGTGCTAAATTCTGTTCGATGTGTGGGCCCAAATACTGTCCAATGCGAATGACGCAAGATATTCTGGCAGCTGAAGAGCAGGCTGAAGAAAAAGAAGCAGAATTGGCAGTAGCTGCTGAAGCACCTTCTAAAATGAAGGTTCTTCAGTGACCGACCGTATTGCCATCATTGGATCGGGGGTGGCGGGTTTACTCATGGCAGAGCAATTTTTCAGTCGAGGCTGGAAAGTGCATGTCTATGAAAAATCCCCCTCCCTTGCAGAGACATCTGTGGCATGTTCGTATGTGGCTGCCGCTATGCTGGCACCCTATTGTGAGTTAGAAAAAGCTGAGTCTATCATTGCCGAATGGGGAGTGGCATCACTCCCTCTTTGGAAAGAGTTGATTGAACGCTGGTGTCCAGAAGCCGGTAGTCCTATTTTTGGGACATTTGCAGTGGCATTTAACCGCGAAGCAGGTGAGTTAAATAGGTTGAAGCAAAGTATCGATAAGTTTGATCCACAAGCTGCTGCGTGGATTAATTCTAATAAGATTCATGAGATGGAGCCGGATTTAGGGTCAAAGATTAATCGTGCGTTATGGATCCCGCAAGAAGGGTATCTCGATGGCTCATTATTTTTACAAACTATAGCTCAGAAATTGGCCGAAAAAGGAGTTGTCTTTCACTATGGTGTTGAGGTGAAAAAGATTTATTCACACACCATTGAAACAGCCCAAAAGAAAGAAACTTTTGCATGGGTGATCGACTGTCGTGGTTTGGCAGCGAAACAAGATTTAAAAAATTTAAGGGCTGTACGTGGTGAAATCATCAGAGTCTATGCGCCTGAAGTCCATCTTAAACACACCATCCGCCTAATGCATCCACGCTATCCTGTCTATATTGTTCCGCGCAACAATCAGCATTATGTAATTGGAGCGACAAGTATTGAAAGTGCTTCTGATAGAACCATCACAGTACTTTCCACACTAGAGCTTTTGTCAGCAGTCTATAGCTTGCATTCAGGCTTTTCCGAAGCAAATATCATATCGACGATGGTTGGGTTGCGTCCTGCGTTCCCAGATAATATCCCAAAGGTGTATTGTGATAAAGGTCTGATGATTGTCAATGGCTTATATCGACATGGCTATTTAGTTTCCCCCTTCCTTTCACAAACCGTTGCAAACCATTGTGAAGGCGAAGCCATAACACCCCAATCCAAACTAAGGGGTCGTATGGAATTAACTTTTACAACTCTCGAGATGAATCGATTTTTCCCTCGAGAATTGAAAAGTTAATTCTATACGATCCCTAATTTTTAAGGATGAAATATGCAAATAATAGTGAATGGAAAGGAAGAACAACTGATTGATGAGCTGACTTTAAAAAATCTTTTGGATCTATTGAAAGCATCGTCGCCGTGGAGTGCTGTGGCTATTAATGGCTCATTTGTCCCACGCCATCAGTATGCATCGACATGGATAAAAGCAGATGACAGAATTGAAATCTTACAACCAGCTCAGGGAGGGTAATATGTGGGACCTCGGAGATAGCCGCCTCATTATAGGCTCAGCACGTTATTTTTCACCAGCCATTTTAGCCCAAGCTGTAGAACGCTCTAGAGTTGGCATTGTCACAGTTTCATTGCGACGTGAAACCCATGGAGATGGGTTTTGGAAAATTCTTAAGGATTTGCCCATCAAAGTTCTCCCCAATACTAACGGCTGTTATACCGCCCGTGAAGCTGTGACAGTGGCAGAGATGGCTCGGGAGATTTTTAATACCAATTGGATCAAAGTAGAAGTGCTGGGAGATAGTTATACACTTCAACCCAATCCTATTGAGCTAATTGAAGCCTGTAAAGAGCTCATTCAGCGGGGATTCGAAGTGTTTCCCTATATGACAGATGACTTAGTCATCGCTCAAAAGCTTGTCGACGCGGGATGTCGCATCCTGATGCCTTGGGCTTCACCTATAGGCACTGGACGCGGAATTATGAACCCCTATGCCTTGCAGACATTGCGCATGCGCTTTCCTGATACTACCTTGATTGTTGATGCAGGCTTAGGAAAACCCTCACAAGCCTGCCAGGTTATGGAAATGGGATTTGATGGGGTATTATTAAACACTGCAATCGCTATCGCACAAGATCCTCCTGCAATGGCGGAAGCGTTTTCCGAAGCCGTAAAATCTGGTAGAAGGGCCTATTTGGCTGGTATGATGGAAGCGCGCGACATGGCGGAGCCCAGCACACCTGTGCTAGGAACCCCATTTTGGCATATGGCTAAATAGACAGCTTGCCTAACTTAACTTTCGTGCCCGTGTGCGTGCCCGTGTGCGTGCCCGAACTTCAAAACCAAAGATCGGGAATTGCGTATGGGTAAGTTCGGGCACGGGCACGGGCACGCACACGGGCACGAAAGTTAAGTTAGGTACAAAGATTAATATTGAATTGGATTTAACTTATGCTATCGAAACAGGAAATACAGCGTTACCAAAAGCATCTAAGCCTCGGGGGATTTGGTGTTGAAGGGCAAAGCCGCCTAAAAGCCGCAAAAGTACTCATTGTGGGCATGGGAGGCTTGGGAACTCCTGTCGCATTGTATCTCTCAGCGATGGGAGTCGGAACCCTAGGCCTATTTGACTTTGATCGTGTGGACCCAACGAATTTACACCGACAAATTATTTACCATGAAGACGATGTTGGCCAACTCAAAGTAGAAGCTGCGCGCAACTACCTGCAGAAACAAAATTCGTTAACAAACATTCAAATATTTCCCAGAGCATTTACCCTGGATGATGTAAACATACTCAATGATTTTGATTTAGTAGTCGATGGCACAGATCAATTTGCCATGCGCTATCTGTTGAATGATGTGTGTCGATTAAAAGGGATCGGTTATGTCTTTGGAGCAATTCAAGGCATGCGCGGCATGTGTGCTTTATTTTGTCCAGGAAGAGGTCCATGTTATCGTTGCCTATTTCCTGAAGAGCCTCCCAAGGAGATGTTTCCTACCTGCGCATTAGATGGAGTGTTAGGGATAACGCCTGGACTCGTTGGCATGCTTCAGGCCACAGAAGTAATTCAGTATTGTGCCCATCTGACATCGCCTCTAAACGCCATTGTACACACTGTTTGTGTTACTCCTTTGCATTTCCAAAGATATGAATTAGAAAGAGATCCCGAGTGTCCTCTTTGCAGTGGTCGTATTACACAACTGGATCTTCTCCATCCTATAACAGAAGCACCTCTCGAAATCACATTTCATGCCATGCGGAAATTGCAGGCTACTGGTGCCCCCGTACAAATTGTCGATATCCGTACACATGAAGAAAGAAATGCGGGTGGAGTCATTGAAACGAGTGTGCATATCCCCCTTTCTGAGTTAAAAAATAGTTCTCGACAACTTCTTAATCCAGAATGCACGATCGTTTGCTATTGTCGTTCAGGATGTCGTTCACTGACCGCTGTTGATCTATTAAAACAGGCAGGTTTTGAAAAAGTATTTAGTCTTCAAAATGGCCTAAGGGACATACGAACATGACAACATATCTAAGCTGTGGAGTAAATATCAATGCCGCCCAAGAGCTTGTAAAGAGACTTAAATCTCGTTTTCCACAGATTGGTGGCTTTGGTGGGTTGTATCCCTTAGGAGATCAGTATCTCGTAGCAGGCGCTGATGGTGTAGGCACTAAGTTAAAGATAGCCTGTCAGCAGCAAAAATACGATACCATTGGCATCGATCTTGTTGCCATGTGCGTTAACGACATTCTTACAACAGGGGCAAAGCCATTATTCTTTTTGGATTACTTTGCTACCTCAAAACTAGATATCGAACAAGCCACGCTCGTTCTTGAAGGTATCATCAAGGGGTGTGAAGCATCGCAATGCCTATTGCTTGGAGGGGAAACCGCCCAAATGCCAGGAATGTACCAAGCAGGCGTATTTGATCTTTGTGGCTTTGCTGTAGGTATCGTCAGCAAAGACAAATTAATCGATGGTAAATCGATTGTAGCAGGTGATAAATTAGTAGCCTTGCCCTCGAGTGGTATTCACAGCAACGGTTATTCATTAATTCGCAAATTGCTGGAGGAACACCACGTTGATTTAACCTTTGAAACTGAACTTAAAGACAATTTATTAATTCCCACCAGAATCTATTATCATGAGATCTCCACTTGGATCGAACACTATGTCATCAAAGGTATCTGCCATGTTACAGGAGGGGGCTTAATTGAAAATGTTCCACGAATCTTACCCGAACACTTAAAAGCCATTATCGATACGCAAACATGGCAACCTCCTACCATTTTTAACTACTTTCAACAGCTAGGATCTATTGAAAAACAGGAAATGTACCGTACATTCAATATGGGAGTCGGACTTGTCGTAGTGTTGGAGAGTGCAGAAGCAGCTCGCCTTTGCTCTACACATAGTGAATGTCTTATTATTGGTGAAGTAGCTTTCGGACATGGTGTGGATTTATGTTGACATTGCCCTCGACGACCACGTCACATGCAGAGCCTGGCTACACCTTTGTCACTTGCTATCAACCTGGAATTAAAGATCCAAAGGCTGAGCGATTAAAGCACCTCATTACCCATTATTTCCATTTGCAGATCGATGAGGTTACGATTTCTCAAGTGTATACGATCAAGCTTGACTTTACAGGGCAAGAACTTGAAAAGGTGCAGAATGCCTTGATTGATCCTGCCTGTGAAATGTTAGATCCTGGAAATAGGTATGCATGGGCTGATCATACCGTTGAAGTGTCTTTCAAACCAGGCATAACCGATAGTGTTGTGCACACTTTGCAAACAATGATTCAAGACTGTTTAGGGCGATCATTTGCTGATAATGAAAGCGTGTCGACTGCCATTCGTTACTATTTCAAAGGCAATCTAAGTCGGCGTGAAATCGATCTCATCAGTAAACAACTATTAGCGAATGAGTTGATTCACGATATTAACAGTTTAGCGTCACACCCAGCTAGTGTTAACGACACGCAGGACACATTACCAGTACAGCAACACCAACAGATAATTCCCAATATGCTCAATATGTGTGATGCGGAGTTGCTCTCTTTGAGTCAAAGTAGATGCCTTGCGCTTAATCTAGATGAAATGCGCACCATTCGCGATTACTATAAGCAAACAAGCACGCAAACCCTGCGACAGCATGCCCATATGCCTGCTTTTCCCACAGATGTCGAACTTGAAGCCCTGGCTCAAACATGGAGCGAGCATTGCAAACATAAAATCTTTAACGCTAAAATTCACTATCATGAAAATGGAAAAATCGAGGTGATTGATAGCTTATTTAAAACATATATCAAAAAAGCAACGCAACATATAGCTCAGAACGTTGATTGGCTTGTTTCCGTGTTTGATGACAACGCTGGCATCATTAATTTTAACCTAAATTACGATTTAGCATTTAAAGTGGAGACGCATAATAGCCCTTCTGCTTTGGATCCTTATCATGGGGCCTTAACAGGAATTTTAGGTGTAAATCGCGATATCTTAGGGACAGGAATCTGCACTAGACCGATTGCCAATACGAATGTGTTGTGCTTTGCCAACCCCCACTTTACGGCTCCATTGCCCCCTCGCTTGCATCATCCAAAACGCGTGTTTGAAGGGGTTCGGTTAGGAATTGAACATGGAGGCAATAAAAGTGGTATCCCTACAGTTAATGGAGCGATCGTTTTTGATAATAGTTATTTAGGTAAGCCTCTTGTCTATTGTGGCACTGCAGGTATTATTCCTAAAGCCATCCATGGCAAGAAAAGTTCTTTTAAAACAGTGTTGCCCAATGATAAAATTATTGTTGTCGGAGGAAAAACCGGACGAGACGGCATTCATGGTTCCACTTTCTCTTCTCAAGCTTTGCAAGCGAGCAGTCCGAGCAGCGCGGTCCAAATCGGTGATCCCTATACGCAAAAGAAGCTTACAGACTTCTTGCTGGAGGCACGCGATCAAGAGTTGTTTCGCTGTTTAACAGATAACGGAGCGGGGGGATTATCGTCATCTGTGGGTGAGATGGCATTGCTTAGCAATGGATGTGAGTTGTATCTCGATAGAGTACCATTGAAATGTGCCACTTTAGAGCCCTGGGAAATCCTTGTTAGCGAATCACAAGAGCGCATGACTTTGGTTGCCGACCCAGAGAAAATCGATCCTTTGATCGCTTTGGCTAAGCACTATGAGTTGTCAATTGCCGAAATAGGCCATTTCACAAACTGTGGTTTCATGCATGTTTTTTATGAAAATAAATCTGTCGCTTTATTGGAGATGGAATTTTTGCATCATGGTGTTCCGCAAATGGAGTTGCAGGCGGAATGGTTTGCTTTTAAAAATGCAGCGACATTAAGCGGGAAAGCTTGTGATCATAGACATGATCTGCACCGGCTGTTAAGGCGCTTAAACATCTGCAGCAAAGAGACCATTATCCGTCAATACGATCACGAAGTGCAAGCTGGCACGATGTTAAAGCCATTGGTGGGAGTGGCAAATGATGGCCCCTCCGATGCCTCGGTATTGCAGCCTATTGAGCTGCAAAGTACTTGTGAGGGAATTGTCATTGCCAACGGCATTTGTCCACGCTACAGCAGGCGTGATACGTATCATATGGCAGCAAATGCCATCGATGAAGCGCTTAGAAATTGCGTGGCTGTAGGTTGCAACCCCGCACGTATAGCAATCTTAGATAATTTTTGCTGGCCAGATCCCATTTACCACCAGATGAATACTCCTGATGGGAAATTTAAGCTAGCCCAGCTTGTCCGAGCCAACAAGGCGCTTTATGATACTGCCATAGCGTTTGGTACGCCGATCATTTCAGGCAAAGATAGTATGAAAAACGATTACGTCATGGACGAGATTAAAATTTCTGTTGTCCCCACCCTACTCATCTCTGCCATTGGAAAAATCGATGATATTCATTGTTCCACCACCATGGATTTAAAACAGAGCGGTGATTTGCTTTATCTAATAGGTATCACAAAAAACGAACTTGCTGAATCCGAATATGCCCAGATGAAAAATGAGTGTGCAGAACATATCCCCGTTGTTAATTGTCAATTAGCCAAAAAGATCTATCACAACCTACATCAGGCTATACGTAAAAAACTTGTCCATTCTTGTCACGATTGTTCTGATGGGGGCTTTGCTGTCGCTCTGGCAGAAAAAGCTTTTGCTGGAGGCTTAGGCGTGTATGTCGACCTCGATCTGCTCCCATGTGATGGTCAGCTGGAACCTTGGCAAAAACTATTTTCAGAATCTGCAAGTCGATTGATCGTCTCAATACCTCATAGTAATAAAGTCGACTTTGAAACTCTTTTAGGCGATATCCCTTTTGCCTGCATTGGCACGGTGCGTAGTGATGAGCGCTTCATCATCCATAGTGCTGATACGATTCTTATTGATGATACCATAGATAGCTTGAAACACTCGTGGCAAGAACCGCTGAAGCAGGAATTTATCCAATGAAGGTGGTTAAGGCGCTCATCATCAAAGGCAATGGAATCAACTGCGAAAATGAAATGAGTGTGGCATGTCAACGGGCTGGTGCCATGACAACTCTTACACATATTCGAGATTTTATTGATGGGATTGTTTCATTAAACCACTATGATTTCCTCCTGTTTCCTGGGGGGTTTTCATTTGGTGATGACATGGGAGCGGCAAAAGCTTTGGCTAATCGCCTAAAATATAGCAACCATGGCCAGGTATTCGATAATCTGCACAGCTTCATTCAACATGGAAATCTTGTTCTGGGGGTCTGCAATGGCTTTCAATTGCTCCTTAAACTTGGTTTGTTTTCTCAAAGTGAAACGTTTGAAGCGGCCTTACTTCCCAATGCCAATGGGCGTTTTGAAAATCGCTGGTGCCACCATAAAGTTGTATCCTCCCACTGTGTCTTCACACAAGGAATCGATCAGCTACATTTACCTATTAGGCATGCGGAAGGACAGCTTAGGATCAAAAATTGGGATCAAGCTTGCGATGGCATGGTCGCCCTTCAATATGCCACCCAAAGTGGTACCCCCACGAGCAACTATCCTGACAATCCCAATGGCTCCATGGGCGCCATTGCTGGCCTTACGGATACAACCGGCCGAATTTTAGGCATGATGGCACATCCTGAAGCTGCCATCCTGCCCATACACCATCCCGATTGGCATCGCTCGAAACGACTCGAAGGGGATGGAGCTAAAATATTCAACAATGCGATCCAATGGCTGATTAATAGGTAAAAATGAAAATATTCATCATAGGAACAGGTGGACGTGAACATGCTTTGGCACATACTTTCTGCACACAAGGTCATGCCATCTATTGCTTACAAGGGAATCCAGGCCTAGAGGCATTGGCTACAGAAGTCTTCCAGGGTGCCGCAGATAATTTCGATGCTTTAGTCTCATTTGCAAAACATCATCATATTGATCTCACTGTTGTAGGTCCTGAATCCTACCTTGCAAAAGGGATTGCAGACTTTTTTCAGCAACGAAATCTCACTCTGTTTGGTCCAACACAACAAGCAAGCATCCTAGAAGCTAGCAAATGTTGGGCCAAACAATTTGCCAGCCGCCACCATATTCCTACAGCGCGCTACGAAATCAGCCACTCGTTGCAAGAAGCTAACACTATAGCTAGAGCCAAAATTACCAAGTGGAATGGCATTGTCATCAAACCCGATGGTCTTACCGGTGGTAAGGGGGTCACGATTTGCCAAACGCTTCAAGAAGCTGAATTGGCTATAGCATCTACCATGGGGAAAAATAATGCTGGCCTCAGCTCTTCAAAATTAGTGTTGGAAGAACGCCTTGAAGGACCAGAACTCTCGATTTTAGCCTTTTGCGATGGCACGCATCTCCTAGCGATGGTTCCAGCCCAAGATTATAAAAGATTGTACAATTACGATCGTGGTCCCAACACAGGAGGCATGGGGGCGTATGCGCCTGTCACTATTACTGAAGCGCTTCAACAAGAGATTCAAGATGATATTATCAACAAAACCCTTTCGGGATTGTTGGCAGAAAAGATTCTGTATCGAGGTATGATCTATTTTGGTCTTATGCTGACGCCAGCAGGTCCTAAGTTGCTCGAATACAACTGCCGTTTGGGGGATCCGGAAACACAAGTTCTTTTGCCTCTACTCCAAAGCGATTTGGCAGATCTCATGCTCGCTTGCTGTCATGGTACGTTATCAAAGCATACTCTTGCTTGGCACGAAAACCATGCTTGCTGTGTTGTCATGGCATCGAAAGAATACCCGGATATTTGTGAGCGCAATGTGCCTATCCATGGAATGGAAACTTTACAAACTCGAAGCCATCAACGCATTTTTCATGCCGGCACACAAAAGGATGAGCACGGTCATCTTTACACAAAAGGCGGTCGTGTGCTATCTGTGGTAGGCATAGGCAGCACTTTGGAAGAGGCGGGAACACGTGCCTATGTGGCAGTGAGCCAGCTCTCTTTTGCAGGGGCTCACTATCGCACCGATATTACGAGGCGAAGCTTAACTCTTTGTAGCTCGTAGCTAAGCCTTGCCCAGGAGAACTAAATGCTCAACATCGTCGTTTTTGGATCTGGCTTAGGTACAATTTTTGATGCGCTTGCTACACATCAAAACCTTGGCTTATATCAAATCATGGGCTTATTTTCAGATCGAGTTTGTCCCTGTCAGAGCATAGCGCTGAAACATCAAATTCCTGCGCTCGTTCATTCTTGGGAAGATTTTATCAATACATGCGGTGTCGAGCAAGTCACGCGAACCGCTTACGATCAATCGATTGTTGAATTACTCAACCACTTTTCCGAGAAACACAACAACCATATTGACCTCATCGTTATGGCAGGCTATATGAAAATTGTTAACACTCCGCTGATCCAAAAATTTGAAAATAAAATCATCAATGTCCATCCTGCTGATCTAACGATTTTAGACGATCAAGGGAAGCGACGCTATATCGGAAAAAATGCGGTCTATCAGGCTCTACAACAAGGGGAATGGCGCACGCGTTCGACGGTTATTTCCGTTGTCGAAGCTGTGGATGAGGGACCTATATTAGAACTTGGACCATGGGTGCCTTATGCAGAAACGTATCCTGTGACACTTGAAGCAGCCAAACGGCACCAAGCGAAACAAAAACAACTCAGCGATATACCAGCATGTTTGAATGTATTAAAGCGCATAGCCAAAGGATAATCGCATGTGTGGAGTGATTGGAATCATTAGTAAAACAGCGCTAAATAATGAAATATACCACGGAATCCTTCATTTGCAGCACCGTGGACACGATGCTGTTGGGGTTTTAAATTATAATCCCCATACGAAACAACAGGTGTTAAAGAAAAGCCTTGGTCTATTAACCGATAGTTTTATTACCACCCAACCTCTGCAAGGGACTTGCTGGAGTATCGGAAATGTGCGTTATACGACTTCAGGAAACAATTCACTGACTGACGCACAACCATTGGTTAATGAGGCGAAACAAACTTTAGGTATTGTCGTTAATGGCAATCTCACTAACTACCAAGGCATCAAAAACTCTCTGATTACCCAAGGGGCTGTTTTTACCACAGAAAGTGATGCTGAAATAATCTTGCGATCGATTGAACAACGCGTTTGCAATGAAACATGTACATTTAATGATATTTGTGAAGCTGTCAGTCATGTATACAATACTTTATCCGGAGCGTATTCGGTCATCGGTATGCTCCCGGGCTACGGACTATTTGCTTTTCGCGATCCCTTAGGCATACGACCTTTGCTTTATGGTGTCCATCCCGAAAATGGTAGCCATTGTTTCGCTTCCGAAGTTACTTCTCTTACTTCCTTAGGTTTTAAAGAAGTGAAGCCGATTCAACCAGGTGAAGTGATCTTCATTGATCATAATCACCAACAGCAACAGCGTTTAATCAAAAAAACATGTCATGCTCACTGCAGTTTTGAATACGCTTATTTTTCTCATCCTGACAATACCATGGAAGGTATAGCTGTGCGTAAGGCTCGCAAAAACCTTGGCGTAGCTTTAGCTGATAAAATCCGCATGATGAAAATCGCTGCCGATGTCGTTATACCTATTCCTAAAACAGGTTGTTTGGCTGCTGCTGCCTTAGCAGAAGTTCTTGACATTCCCTATGTGGAAGGTATTACCATTAACGTAGGGATAGGAAGATCATTCATTATGCCTTCACAGATGATGAGAGAGCGTACTTCACAGAGTAAATTCATTATCGATCCTTCGGTAATTAAAGGGAGAAACATTCTATTAGTTGATGATAGCATTGTGAGGGGGACAGTATCCAAAAGTGTCATCCAGCAAGTGCGCACAGCAGGAGCAAAGAATGTTTACTTTGCTAGCAGCTTTCCCCCTATCAAGCACCCTTGTATCTATGGATTGCATTTTCCTACTAACGAAGAGTTGATCGGTCATCACCGTGAGGTAGAAGAAATTGCGCGCATGATTAATGCCGATAAAATCATCTATAACGATATGCGTGATTTAAAAGAGGCATTGCAAATCGATGATTTTTGCGCGGGCTGTGTTACTGGAAATTATCCTGAATGATACTCTTGAGGGTGGCTGTGGCTGCGCGCGGAGTTGGAGATGCACAGATCGCTGAAACGATAGCTACACCACTTACCCCTGCTTGACATACCTCATCTACATTTTTGGCATCAATTCCACCAATAGCCACCACAGGGATATTGAGCTGTTGACACACTTCTCTTAAGGCTACAAGACCAACAGGTGGCGTTGTTTTGATTTTTGTTTGCGTGGGAAAAATATGCCCAAACCCTACATAGTCGGCTCCTTCCATTTCAGCGCGTTTTGCCTGCTCCAGCGTCGAAGCCGTGGCACCAATAAGTTTATCTGCACCCAGCAATTTACGCGCCACACTTAAAGGAAGGTCCGTCTGCCCCAAATGCACGCCAGAGGCATTTGTTGCCAGCGCGATATCAAGGCGATCATTGATGACCAGGGGGATATTCACTTGCTTGCAGATCTTCACGAGATCTAGGACAATTGCAAAAAGTTCCCTGCTGTAATCGCCCTTATGCCTGAACTGGATGCTATCAACCTTTCCATCAATCGCTGCTAAAGCTAATTCGACAATTGGCAGATGTGGTTTTGGCTCGGTGCTAAGCACAAGGTGTAGCCCCTGCATTCTATTGTTAGTACGCATCTAACTCCTTCTGAAAGGTGTTCACTGTTGCTCGCATATCATTCGTTTGGACGAACGCTCCAATGGCCGCAATCCCATATGCCCCGGCTGCTAGACAAGCTGCGGCTTGCTCAAAGGAAATGCCCCCGACCGCAATCACAGGAATAGAAAGCAGCTGTGTGACCATCTCTAGCCTTGAAATGCCTTGAGGCGGACCAAAAGCAATTTTGGAGGGTGTTTCAAAGATAGGACCAAATACAACATAATCCGCGCCTTCTTGTTGCGCTCTTAATGCAGATTCTACGCTGTGCGTGCTGACCCCAACAGTAAGTGAGGGTTTTAGTTTCTTCACCACTTGAGGCGAAAGATCCTTTTCAGAGAGATGCACGCCATCCGCATTAACTGCCAGTGCAATATCCAGGCGCCCATTGATGGTCAAAAAGGCCCTATATTCAGCTGTCAGCTGTCGTAGTTTATTTGCCAGCTGCCATAGCTCGCGTGCATGCATGTTCTTTTGACGCAGTTGTACCGTGCGGACCCCATTTTCACAAGCATTTGTCACAACCGAGATGATCTGCTGGCTATTAGCCGCATTGTCTGTTATCAGCATCAGTGGGGGCATGTGCATGGTCTAACCTCAAGAAAAATTATGTCGTTTATGAAATGTATAGAGAAAGCATTGACCTTTTTTAAAAAATTAATTACTATACGACAAAAGATCAGTATTCTCTTTTCGAAGAATTAATGTAATTGTTTTGTGAATATTAAGTCTTTTATGCCTGTCACGTTAATATCTATCCTGTAATTCCATCAATCATATTTAATAAAAAACATACAAAAGGAATATTATGTCTGCGCTTACAAGTTTAACAGCCACAGGGATACCACCAAACCCTTCGCCTACACCAAATGGTGTATCAGCTACCCCAGTTCTTTTACCACAAGGTGCAAATTCACATGAAGCAACAATGCATTATACCGCTATTCCAAGGCTTAAACGGGAAGCTTTACATGGACATTCCCGTCAGAAGATCCTTGCCTCACGCGTCCAAGCTTTGAGTCCTGTAAATGTTGTTTCAGAGCCTACGCCCGTTCAAAACAGTCCTAAGCTAGGTCGAAGAAGTACTACAATCGGCTTACCAACCATCAACACTCAAGAACTGCGCACACCGGATACAGCCAAAACACCGCTCTTTCATAGGAGAAGTAGAAGTGATTTTGCTCCATCGGGATATGGTAGAATGATCGCAACGGAGGGATGCTTGATCATCAATGCGGTTGCGAAGTCCACACCGCCTGGTGTCTCCAAACCTTCCACGCCGGATATTAGAGTGCAGAAGTCGACCCACGTGCAGCATGCATCACAAAGGTCACCAGCACCACTAACACCACTCTTACCGCCAGCGCCACCCGCATCGCCAGCACCACCCTTAACGCCAGCGACACATAAATTAAAAACAAACATTCGCGAACATCGTCCCTCTTCACGGGCGAATACCTCACTTAACGTCACGCGCCACAATTTCACTGAAAATGGAAAACAAATACTCAATCCTTAATTTTTGTATCTATAGGGGTTTAAAGGATAGCACAAGCGCAATGTGTGGGATCGTAGTGAAGGTTAATGCCAGATATTAAATTTGGATACATTTTACAAAGATGTTCGATCTCCTTAGTGGCAACTTTCAACCCTCTTAAATTGAGACTTAATAATGAGGGAATGTGCCAATTTTCAAGGCATTGTAAGAGCTCGGTTGTGGACAACCCGAGATCTTTGATGGGAATTATAGAAAAAATGCGCGCACAGTATGAAGAAAATAACCCAGGTTCGGTGTTATTAATTTCATAGATATCCTGGAGGAAATCATTTTTTGTGATCGGTGGTGGTACAAAGCGGGTTAGTTGGTTTAGTTTTGGGGTATCAAGAATGATCTTTACAGTAGTATAATTGAGGTGCGGGCAGTTGCTTAAGTCAAGTTCTTTTAAATCCTTATAGCACTCTCTTGCAGCAATCAACCTAATCGTCCAATTGGTGATACTACGGCAACCACTTAAGTTAAGAGTATGTAAGGAAATGTTCTCAGGATAGTGGTTAAGGAAAAAGTTATGGGTAACATAGTGGCAACGTGCGAGATTGAGATGTTTTAATCGACTGCTCCCTTTGGCTGCTACACAGCTTTGCAAAGCCGCTCCCAAAAATCGATCGCTAGGGATTTCAAAATCGGAAAAATCGAGTTTTGTGACTAGATGTCCACAGAATTTTAAGCTGCGCAAAAGTTGCTTAGGCAATATTTTCAATTTAGCAAGCTGTACGGTAGACAGGGATTCAGCCCGCGCACGGATTAACGCATTATCATGTGGTACTTCATCTAAATCGACAATACAGAGACCGGGGATATCATTTACTTGATCCATCTTTTCTACAGGGGTTAACACCTTGACGTGTGGTGTGTTATCTGCCAGGTTGATATCCGATTCAGTATGTTCCGCAATGCCGATTTGTAAATCGCTGATGTTGGGACAACGGATGAGAATTTCACTTAATTCTACAGAGGTAAAGGCCATCTGTCTCACATCCAGCTTTCTCACGAGGCGACCACAGCGTGCAAGCTTATTGGTTAGGGCTGTATAAGTGGCATGGGTCCATGCAGTGTTTTCAATTTGTTCGACTTCATCGAGTTCGATGAAATCAGAATTTTCTAATGCCATAGCTTGTAAATTGGAGCATCGCTCTAGAATTTCCTTGAGGATTTGGTTAGAAACCATTTTTCCCGAAAGGTCGAGCCTTTCTACACTGTCGACGTCATCAGGGATGAACTCATAGATACCACTTCTCACAGGAGGAGGGAAAATAATTGGAGATAGAGATGAGATGGGTGCCACTAAAATTAAATTCTGTTGAGATAACTGCGGACATTGCTGTAGGATGGTTTGTGCTATTTGAGCGTCTACTGCTAGCCCTCCTAAATCGAGCCGTTTGATCTCATCACCACATTCTTTCACTAGTGTTAAGACATCATCGAGAGTATATCCTAAAACTTTCGCATTTACTCCATTAAGGAGCATCTCTTGGCGGAGGCCATCAATACAACTTACTATGCGGTTAACTAAGGTTTGAATTTTTCGGGTTTTAGGTTGTTCGTTTTGCTCCGAGTTTTGGATGTTTGAATTTAAACAGATGAAGTCATGGTTTAAGCTTTTGAAGGTAAAAGCGTTACTGTAATCTGGATTTTTGGCCAGCTCTTTAATCGCTTTGTCAACTTTAGAAAGTGGCTCTAGTAGGGTTGTCGGTGATTTGGAAAGTTCCATGATACCGTTATACGCGGCACCGAGATGAGAAGCAAGGGTAGTAGAATCTGCGCTCATAAATTACCGTGCACTGATTAACAATAAAAATAACAGGATGTGCAGGATGGATAGGATAGCTTGCAAGGGACAAAGGTTCAGAAGTTAGCTGAAATTAATCTGAACACCAATCACAATCATTGCATAGCAATAATAGTGAGACGCTTCCAGTAATTATTTAAGCAATCCGCTGGAAATTTTAGCTATCGCGATGGGTGCTGCACATCATAATACACTATCAGTGCCCAATTAATCATCCTGCCCATCCTGCTCATTCTGTTATTTTTGCTCCTTAGCGTTTGACTTAGCAATTGTCTCCTGCAGTCCATGTAGTCCACATGAGACGAGCAATTTTACTTGCTCCATGGATTATTTTGCTATGCGAAAACCGGTGTAGGCATCAGTGTGGTCGGGTAATAGACCAAATCTTTCGGTGACGCGCACCCCATCCGCTAAGCTATCGTAACATCCTCCTTTGACCACTTTCTTGGTGCCGTCCTTGGGTCCTTGGGGGTCTGTATCGCTCATATTTTCATAATAGCCATCATCATACCAATCAGCCACCCATTCCCACACATTGCCGCTCATATCAAAGGCGCCATAGGGACTTTTTGCTAAATGTGTTTGCTGTTGGGTGCTATTGTGAATCGTTAAAGGAAGTGTGTTGGTGCCGTTATAGAAACCTATAGGAGTGGTCAATACGCGGAAATACTGCAGTTCGCGGTCGTTGTCTTTGTAGTTGGCCCATGTGGGATCGATAGTGTTGCTGCTAAAGCCAAAGCGGTATTTGATTAATGCTGCTCCATCCGACGACGGTTGCATGCTGGCGGCTTTTTCCCATTCAGCTTCGGTGGGCAAGCGGCAATTATTATCTTGACAATAGGCCATGGCCCCATACCACGAGACATTGATGACAGGATAGAGGTCCTTTCCAGGGAGCGAGAGGAAGGTTGGTCCTTCCATGCTTTGCATATGGGCCGAAATTTGACTGTAGGGGTCGGCGGTAAAGGTTTTGAAGAGCAGACGTCCTTGCATATCGAGCACTTGTCCACGGTTATCTGCCTCTTCGACGTAGGAGATTTTATCCGCTTTTAAGGCTTGATTTAGCCATGTGGCATATAGGGCATTGGTGACCTCATACGTGCCGATGGTAAAAGGGCTGATGGTGACGATTTTAGCTGGTCGTTCGTTGATTTTTTCATCTGTGAGGGCATCGCCGATGATGGCTTTGCCGGCGGGGATAGCGACAGTCTGTTGGATGGGCGAATAGTCTGTTTGGTTGGTGGTGACGATGATTTTGCGTGGTTTTTCAGTGGGCGCGTTGGAGGATTTGTATGTTAAGGTGATATTTTCTGAGGCGAGGGCCCGCACATTGACTTCCACTGGTTCTGGGGGAAACAGTTTAGTTGTTGAGACAGCCTCATTGGCAGAAGGAATTAGGGTAATGCGGTAGCGCCCCTCAGGGAGGGTAAATGTTTTGGAATGGTCGAATAATTCGCCTTGAGAGGTCTTTTTTTTGCCATTGATTTCTTGGATGGTTACTAAGCTGTGGGCTACGTTGGTTTTAATGGTGAGTTTGCCAGCTACTTGATAGGTCACTTTGAGGACTTTATTTTCATGTTCGTTTAGGTAGAAATGGGTGTCTGGAGGAGGGAGGTAGAAATCGGGTTCAGTCGTAGAGAGTGTGAGAGTGTAGTTTCCAGCAGGCAGATCTGAGGCTGTGTATTCACGACCTTCCCCTTTCCATACTTGCGAGCTCTTGGAGGAGCGCACCAAGAAGATGGCTTCTGCGATGTTAGCAATGACTTGCAGTGAGGTGGTTTGCGGAGCAAGCTGCAGATTGGGTGATAGATGCACATTCTGACCAGGGGCGAGAACCACCTGTGTAGGGGGAAGAGGGGTGTATTGGTGTGGTAAGATGTAGGTGATGAGGTATGGACCCGGCATGAGAGGGTGGCTTTTCCAATCGATTTTTCCTTTTTCAGGTCGTAGTTGCACGGTGATTGGTGGTGCCATTTGCGGTTTCAACACGATGACCATGACTCGATCGTCAGGCAGGGATGCCTGGACATTGATGAAGCTAAAACGCTTCTGTGCTACAGGAATAGGTAGAGGATCGTTAGCACATACAGGGATATTGGAATACAAGAGGGATAAGCAGGTAAGAAGGAGTGCAAAATACATAGCGATACCTTAAAGATGGATGCATAGAAAATGGTATATAGCAAAAGCGTACAATAAACCTCTAGAAAAAGGGATCTAAAGAGGTAATTGCAAAATTCCCGTTCGATCGATTTTTAGCGCTTTTGTAATCGTCCAGAAAAGCCCGTACCCCTTTCAGGGGTACAATCTTTAATTTAAATTACCCAGGGTTACGCTGCCGCTAACCCTGGGCTACAAGCCGTTACCCCTTTCAGGGGTATAACACAGTAGACTTTCACTTATGCAATCACCTCTTTAGGTCCTTTTTTTCATGGGGCTACTACCAAGAGTATTCATCGATTAATTCACCATTGGAAGAGATGGCTTTGATGCTGCGCTTATCAGGTTCTACTGTGACGTGAATGAAGTGTTGTTTGGCGGCGGCGTAAGCGAGATATCCTCTTTTTGCGGATAGTTTGGGCTTGCGCGGTTTGGCAACCCCCCAAGCTCCATCTCCGACATAAACGACGCCCTTTGGCACGCTACGTCCATTGAGCAGAGGGAAGGTGCGCTTATAGGCATGATCGTGGTTTTCAAATGCCGCTGTCAGATGAGACTGCTCAAATGCTGGCACCCATGCTTGTCTAATCTGCGCACAAATTTTATTCTGGAACGACCGTACAGAGGGGTAGGCAGGGACATGATACAATGCAAATTTATGAGGGATATCTTTGCGCTCCGCGAGGATATGGGTAAGCCACTGCGCTTGTTGTCCCATCACGGGATGGGTATGGCCACTATCGAGTAAGACGATGCTCATATAATTGCCAAAGTCCAAAACATTATAGCCTTGGGGTCCGGGCATGGCAAAAAGACTATAGAAGAATGGTGCTTGCGCTGGGGTTTGTCCAAAATAGCCTGTAACATCATGATTGCCAATGACGGGCAAGAGAGGGATCAATCTGCCATCTGGTGTGACCATATCCTCTTTCCAAGCAATCAGCCATTCGAGCCATCGTTCGGCTTTTTGCTCCACAAACTTATTGATCCATGTTTGGGCCCATTGCGGAAAGATGCTCGCTTTCCTATCGGCCGCATAGGCGATGTCGCCGCCCACCAAAGCAAAGAGCGGAGCCGTTTTAGCAGCCTGACGATTTGTTTTGTGGAGGATGTCGATCCCATCATGATACATATCGCCGCCAGCCACGAAGCTGATGGGTGACTCTAAGATCGCAGGCATGGTCTTAAATTTGTAGCTTTTGGCGTCAGGCCCGGTGCGAAAAAGATAGTTGGTATTGGGGAATAAGTTAGTGAGCTCCACCGAATGGATGAGATAAGGGATATTTTCCGGCATAGCGCTATGTGTGCCCGTGGCTGTCCGCCAGGCCCCATCTGCCTCACGTTGATATTCTATCAGATCGTCTTGGCGATCGGGTTGAGAAATCCAGCGGATGGTGATGGTGCTTTCTGGACTGCGCTGCCAAGTGAGGTATACAGCTACTGGATCATAGTTTTCAGCATATCCAGTAGCTGTTGCGAGGAGCCCAAAAAAAATGAGCAGAGATAGGATCTTTTGCACGCATCTGAACAACAGAGCTGAAGGAGCGCCATGGAGCATGTTCGATCGCTACTTTTGTTGGGCGCGGCTAGCCAATAAGGTTAGCTTTTCAAGCACGCGGTTGTTGCGCAAGACAAACTCATTTAAGACCGCCGGCGACATCTCGCGCTGCGATAACAGTGAGAGCTCGTAGGCTTGCTTGACGAGGTCTTTAGTGAGCTCTGGATCGATAGGATCAAGTGCTTTTAAGGCTGACATGAGAGGGTTGTTGGTGTTCACCACGAAAGTCATCCCTTGCAATGTATGCATCATCTTTTCTGCTTGGCTTGGATCTAGATGCATCATGTAGTCGCGCATGCGCCGTTGGTTTTCATCGATGACGATGAAGCCTGGTAGTGAGGCTGTGGCCAAGCTCTTGGCTTCGACCATGATCTTATCGTCGTCGAGTTTGCTGCGCACGAAATCGGCTAGATGGGCCGCTTCGGTTTTGCCCGAAGCATCGAGGATGTTCTTTTCTTTGTCCTTATCGAGGATGTTATCGTCGATAGTAGCGTCGATACGTTGAAAGGCTACCGGCGATAATTTCCTTTCTAGGAATTGCATGAGATATTGATCAATCGGACTATCGGCACAAAGGACTTCTACGCCGCGTTGTTTGTAGATATCGAGGAAGTGGTTGGCATGGGCGGCGTCTCTTGTGTAGAAAATTTTGTCTTTGGTCTTTTCGCGGTTGCGTTCGAGGTATTCTTCGATGGTGGTCCAAGTGCCATCGGTGTTTTTCCAGATGAGAAACTCTTTGACACGGTCGTAAAATTTATCATCTTCCAGGATGCCTAATTTGACAACCATGGAGACGTCATGCCAACAGGTGATGAAGCGCTCTCTTTCATTGCGATAGAGGGCTCCTAGACTATCAGACACTTTTTTGGAAATGTGGTTAGCTAGTTGCCGCACAGTGCGGTCCATCTGAAGGTAGCTGCGAGAGACGTTTAATGGGATATCCGGACTATCAATAACGCCGCGCAGAGCCATGAGGTAATTTGGAATGATATCTTTGCAGTTATCAGCCACAAAAACGCGGTTGCAATAGAGTTTCACGGTGTTTTTTTTGTTATCGAAGTCGCGTCCCATCTTTGGAAAATAGAGAATGCCTTGTAGATGGAAGGGGAAGTCTACATTCAGATGCACCCAGAAGAGGGGGTCTTCTTCCATAGGATAAAGATAGCGATAGAATTCGAGGTAGTCGTTAGGGGTGCATTCTGAGGCAGGTTTGATCCATAGCGGCAGCTTGCTGTTGATGAGCTTATCGCCTAGATAAACGGGATAGGGCAAAAACGAACAGTAGTGATTGAGGATTTCGTTTAGACGGTGTTCATCTAAATATTCGTCGCTATTTTCGTCGAGGAAGAGGGTGATTTCTGTGCCACGTGTGGTGCGTGTGCCTTTTTCGATGAGGTATTCAGAACCCCCATCACATTCCCATAGAACCGGTTCGGCATTTGGTTTATAGGATAAGGTGTTGATTTCGACTTTCTTAGCCACCATATAAGCCGAATAGAAGCCCAAGCCGAAGTGTCCGATGAATTGGTCGCGTTCGTCATTGGATTTGTATTTTTGCAGGAAGTCTTCGGCACCGGAAAAAGCGATTTGAGCGATATATTTTTGCACTTCTTCGGCATCCATGCCGATACCCGTATCGATGAATTTGAGAGTGCGGGCTTCTTTGTTGATGTGGATTTCGACTTTAAAATCTTCGTCGCGCGCTTCAGCAAGACCTTGATCGCGTAGGATCTTCACTTTGCGAATGGCATCGCAGGCGTTGGATACAAGTTCGCGTACAAAAATATCTTTATCGGAATAAAGCCAGCGCTTGATGATCGGCAGAATATTTTCACTGTGGATCTGTAATTTTTGCTTACTCATAATGTTAGATATCCTATTAGTGGGTCATAAACGGTTTATTTAGATATTGCTAGCGTTCTGCATGGAAAAGATCAGGATGACTCATATGTTTTTTGGGATTGCTGTCGCGGTAGCATCCGAAGCCAGCTAACCCATCTTCAATGCTTAATAGGCGGTTGTATTTGGCGATGCGGTCGGTGCGTGATAAAGAGCCCGTTTTGATTTGGCCCGCATTGGTGGCGACGCTGATGTCGGCAATGATGCTATCTTCAGTTTCCCCTGAGCGATGAGAGATGACTGTCGTGTAGCCATTGGTTTGCGCGATGCGAATCGCGTCGAGAGTTTCGGTCAATGTGCCGATCTGGTTAACTTTAATCAAAATCGAATTGGCAATGCCGAGAGCGATCCCTTTATGTAGAAAAATGGGATTAGTCACAAAAAGGTCATCGCCGACGATTTGGATTTTTTTATTCAATCTATCAGAAAGGATTTTCCAACCTTCCCAGTCGGCTTCGTCGAGGCCATCTTCAATGGAGTCAATAGGGTACTGTTTGCAAAGGTCTTCAAGGTAATCTACTTGTTCGGTTGAAGTGCGCTCTACATAGGCTTCTTTGCGCTTCATCTTTTTCTTTTCAAGATAGCGTTTGCTGCTCTTATCATAAAATTCTGAGGCGGCGCAATCGAGCGCTAAGGTCACCTGGCTCCCAGGATGATAGCCGGCTTTTTCGATCGCTTGTATAATTAACTCTAGAGCAGCTTCATTGGAAGGAAGATTGGGAGCAAAGCCTCCTTCATCGCCCACTGAAGTGGAGTAGCCTTCAGCTTTGAGGATTCCTTTCAATGTGTGGAAAATTTCGGCTCCCCAACGCACAGCTTCTTTAAAAGTAGGTGCACCCACGGGACGAATCATAAATTCTTGAAAGTCTAAGGAGTTGTCGGCATGGGCGCCCCCATTGATGATATTCATCATGGGACAAGGGAGGATATGGGAATTACAACCACCAATATAACGATAGAGAGGTTCTTTGGCAGTCAAAGCCCCAACGCGTGCAAGCGCGAGGGATGCACCCAAAATGGCATTTGCTCCCCAATGTCCTTTATTGGGGGTGCCATCACTCGCATTCATCAGCATATCGAGGCGGCGTTGATCGAAGACGTGTTCACCCACTAATATTTGGGCGAGAGGACCATTAACATGGGCCACGGCTTGTTCCACTCCTTTACCGTGATATCTGGACATGTCATTATCACGTAGCTCGAGAGCTTCATTGGCACCCGTGGAGGCTCCTGAGGGGACAGCAGCTTTGGCGATGATATCGCGATCGGTAGAAATCGTTACTTCGATGGTGGGGTTGCCGCGCGAATCGAGAATTTCAAGAGCTTTGACAGTTCGGATATATGACATATGAAACGCCTTTTGTATAATTTTTGTATTAGAATAATGCGCGTGGTTTTTTAGTACAAGCTGCGTTTTAGCATTAGCGGCCGTTTGAAACACAGAGGCACAGAGAACACAGAGGAGTCTGAAACTGAAGATATATTTTTAATAGAAGTTTTGATGATAGTTAATTGCACAAATCATTCTCTGTGCACTCTGTGCCTCTGTGTTTCAAAAACTCAGTGATCTCACTTGCGCAGTGGTAAACTATGCACTCAGGCTGATTAGCGGCGGAAGTGATCTTCAGAGACACTTTGCATAAGGGTGGCGTAAGACTCATAGCGCAGAAATGAGATCTTACCACTTTCGACAGCTTCGACAACAGCACACCCCTCTTCACTCATATGCGAGCAATCGGGGTATTTGCAATCACGTCCACATTCGAAAATCTCAGGAAAATAGGCTTCGACTTCATCTTTCTCCAAGTTCCACACGCCGAAGCTTTTGATGCCTGGTGTATCGATGCACCAACCGCCAAAATCCAAACGCAGCAATTGGGCTGTGGTTGTTGTGTGGGAGCCTTTTTTTGTTTTGTCCACCATTTCGCCGATGCGCAAATCATGTCCTGTGATGGCATTGATCAGAGAGGATTTGCCCACGCCAGATTGTCCGGAAAAAACAGAAGCTTTATCTCTCATGGCTTGCTTTAATAGGTCAAGACCTTCTCCTGTTAAAGTGCTGACAGGAATGACGGGTACACCTACAGCAGGATAGGCTTTAAGCAGTTCTTCAAAGGATTCTTTTTCTTGAAGCACTAGTTCCTTGTTTTCCGAAGTCTCTAGAAGATCGATTTTGTTGACCACGATGAGTGGCTCCATCCCCCCTTTATGCGCGGCGATGATATAACGGTCTATTAAGGAAGGTTTGAGTTCTGGCAGTACCAAGGAAGTGGTGATAATCACTTGATCGATATTTGCAGCGATAAGCTGTACTTTGTGTCGGGAGAGGTTTTCTGCACGTGATAAGGCAGAGTGGCGTGGTTCGACATGCACAATGAGTCCTTCGTTAGCAGGGCTTCTTTCGAAGAGGACGAAGTCGCCCACGGTGACCAAGTTTTTGGCCTGTGTTTTGTCTTTTTTGAGCACGCCGCGCAAGATGCAAGAGACCGTTTCGCCGTTAACATCGACGATGATCCCTTGGGAGGCGATGGAAAGGACACGGCCCCGCTCTAACTGCTCTTTTTCGAGGTCGAATTCTTTTTGCTTTACCTGTTTGCGTTGATCGGTTTTTTTGTATTTGGAGCGATCTTTAGCAGAAGCTAGCTTGCGTTCTTGTTTGCTTAGTTTGCGCTCATCGCCGAAGTAATCCGCTTCGACATCGCAGCCTAGCCAGTGCTTGGGAAGATGAGTGTATTCTTTTTTAGAGTCTTCTGGAGGCATATTTTTATTTCCTTAGTTCATACATCATGATACCACCGGCTACGGCAACATTGAGGGACTCCATTTCGCCCGGCATGGGTATAGTCACCGCGTGGCATATTGCTTTCGCTGTTGCAGAGACACCTTGTGCTTCATTACCCAGTACTAGCAGAATACCCTTATCTCTTTTTACCTCGGTTAAATGTTGTCCATGCAGATCAGCAACCAATGGTGTGAGAGTATTGTTATGAATGAGGGTTTTGAGTTCGTGCCAACTGCCCCAGGCGAGAGGCAGACGGAAAGTGGCGCCGCGTGCCGCGCGCAGGGCCTTGTCATTGAAAGGATCG
>Ga0206894_1027_pt1 | contig 39706 bp, 39 predicted proteins | sample Alteio_BWOrgHeat_54_FD_152953 | JGI IMG/M metagenome (GOLD analysis project Ga0206894, IMG submission 152953) | Enriched cells from forest soil in Barre Woods Harvard Forest LTER site, Petersham, Massachusetts, United States -... | ecosystem: Environmental > Terrestrial > Soil > Temperate forest >...
ATAGGGTCGAATTGCATCATCGCAATCCGCAAAAAAAATATGTCTATAAGTTGATAGCTTTTGATGCTGCAGGAGATCAAAGCACACCATTAGTAGTGAAATTGCCCTAGTGCGAGCCTTAGGAAATGGACCGTGTGGGACGATTGCAAAAGTCAACTACTGAACAAAAAAATAACAAGATGGGCAGGATGATTAATTAGGAACTGATAGTAATTTTTCGTAAAGTCCCATATTTTCGGGCACGGGCACGGCCACGGGCAACGGTTTTTTTAGCGGGAATTGCTGTCATGTGCGGTATCATCTGGAAAAAAAAGTAATGTTATGCTAATATGCATCCTAATGCCAAAAATGGGGGCATTTGTCCTAGAGAGGCTGTGAAAAAATCGTCAACGCACGGACTTAGATCCCGGCGGTTGCCAGTGTTTTTACCGTCTCAGAGGTGTTTTAATTTCGCAAGTACCTTTTTTACCCTAAAATCAAGGTTATTTCCTTTCGGAGCATTCGGTCGATGGTAGTCACACATCTGATGTCGTCTAGGATAATGGCATGTGGCCAATCTGATATGGGGTTGGTACGCCAAAATAATGAAGATGTGTGGGCTACATTACCTGCTGATTTTTTTTATGTATTAGCGGATGGGATGGGCGGACACCTAGCGGGTGAAGTGGCTGCGCGGGAAACAGTGGAGATACTCTGCCGCATTGTAAAAAAGAAAATCACACCGGTGATTAAAGGGTTATCCCTGCCAGAAATCAAAGATCTCATGCGCCGTGCTATCTGTCATGCTAATGCGGTAGTTTTTAGAATGAGTCGCGCAAGTCATGATTTTAGAGGCATGGGTACAACTGTATGCTGCCTTTTATTTCATGAGGACAGTCTAGTTTTTGCCCATGTAGGGGATAGCCGCATCTATCGCTACAGAGAAAAGCGGTTAACCCAGCTAACAAAAGATCATTCTTTACTAGCCGATCTCGTCGATCAAGGGCAGCTTGATGAAAGACAAGCATCCGATTTTCATTATAAAAATATCATTACTAAAGCCGTAGGTACAGAACCGCGCATTGAGCCTTCCGTTGAATTGACGGATGTGAGAGTCAATGACCTTTATCTTATGTGTTCAGACGGACTTTCAGATCTTGTAACTGCACAAGAAATTGAAACTGCTATGTCTCTAGCAATGTCTATTGAGCAAATGGCTCAGTGTCTCATCGCGATGGCCAATGAACGAGGTGGACGCGATAATATTACAGTTGTGATTGCAAAAATTGAAGGAATGGATGAGTCCAAGGATCTATCTCGATAATAATGCAAGCACCTTTACTGACCCACGCGTCATCGATTATTTGATAGGTGTGATGCCTACTATAATGGGCAATCCATCTAGCTCTCATGCTTTCGGGCAAAAGGTGCGTGGGTTGCTTACGCAAGCGCGCACAACGATGGCAGCGTACCTCAAAGTAAAACCTCAAGAACTCATCATCACTTCAGGTGGCACCGAAGGTGCTAATCTGTTATTGCGTGGTCTGATGGACTTAAACGGCCAAGGCCATATGATTACCTCCCGTGCAGAGCATTCTTGTGTATATGCTGCAGCAAAGTATATGGAACGCCGTGGATACCAAATTTCCTTTTTGGAACCTGGTGAATGGGGGGCTGTGACACCTGCTGCCGTGCGTTCTGCTATTCGTGAAAATACAAAGCTCATTTGTTTGATGGCTGTAAATAATGAAACCGGTGTAAAAACTGATGTTGCAGCTATTGCCCAAATCGCCGAAGAACATTCAATCCCTTTTTTTGTCGATGCCGTCTCTTTGCTGGGTAAGGAAGTTGTTGATATTCCAGCTGGGGTGTCTGCAATGTTTTTCAGTGGCCACAAGTTCCATGCTCCACAAGGCGTAGGGCTATGCTTCATTCGCAGTGGCCTGAAATTACAACCTTTGATGTTAGGGGGAGAGCACGAGTATGGGCGACGTGCCGGTACAGAAAATGTGACGGGAGCGCTGGCATTAGCGAAGGCGATTGAATTGTTACAAACCGAGCTTCCGCAAGCTACTGCCAAGATGCTCACTTTACGCGATCGTTTTGAAAACAGCATCCAAAGTGCTTTAAATGACGTCTTTATAAATGGACAAGGACCGCGCATTTGTAATGTTAGCAATTTGGCGTTTGCAGGTGTCGATGGTGAAGCCATGTTGATGGCTCTTGATGTGGCTGGAGTGGCTGCAAGTCATGGTTCGGCATGTGCTTCAGGGGCTCTTGAGCCGTCAAGAATATTACTAGGCATGGGATTGTCTTTAGAACGTGTGAATGCATCGATACGCTTTTCGTTGAGTCGCATGACGACAGAAGATGAAATCGATAGGGCCGTAAGCATCATCGTGCCATTAGTCAACCGCTTACATACGTGTTGAAATGCTAATGGTTTTGACGTCAAGCAGTGATGTCTCTTTGACAGTAAGCTCAAGAGGTGAAATGTAAATCGATTCCCCCTTTTCAGGGTGATGTCCAAGAGTGTTTGTAATTAGATCAGAAAGTGATAAGGTGGGATCTTGATCTAAAAGTACATCGAATTGTGCATTGAAATCGCCCACAGTCATGTCCCCGGAAAATGTTTTATCTATCAGCATCAGTTTTTTCTGTTGCAAGGCTGTTTTGGGCTCAGGGGCGTAAGAAATTTCACCAAAAATCTCTTCAAGGACATCGTTAAGATGGATGATTCCAACGCCTTTACCATGTTTATTTAAGACGATCGCCACACTTTCATTGTTAGTGCGGAATTGCTTTAGGATTTGTAATAGGCTGGCAGTTTCTGGCACGAACCATGGCGGACGAGCATAATCACGCACACGATGCTTTTCGGCCGCGCGCAGCATATCACGCGGGTAGGCGATGGCGATGATGTTAGTAATATCTCTATTGTATAAAGGGATATAATTTAATCCTGTTTTGGTCAGCAAAGCTTCTGCTTGGACGATGGTAGCATTAGATGGGAGCGCTTCGTAGATGTCAAGAGGCTCTAATACTTGTCGTAAGTCTTTATTGCGCAAACTGAAAATATTTGTTGCAATCGCGCTGAATTCGGCACTATCGCTATCGGGTGATAACTCATCACTATGTTCTTCTAGAATCTTTTGCAATTCCTCTTGGCTTAGATAGATATTCGCATCGGCTTCTTTGCCTCCAACGAGGAAATTGCCGAGCTTAGAAACGAGGCTTACACACCACAGAAGGGGCGTCATCAGCTTTGCAGATAGATAAACAAGAGGTACACCGAGCATAGCCACATGTTCTGCATAATGGCGAGCGGCGAACATTGGGGCGAGCTCGCCGAAAATGACAACCAAGATCACTTGGGTGAGTGGTGCTAAATCGGGGCTTAAGCCTATGGCAGCATAAAATTCACGCGAACATTCAGAACCTACAACCAAGCCTATATTTACGCCAATGAGGGTGGTACCAAATAGTCTTGAGGGGTTTTGTAGCAAATAGTTGAGCCAGATGGCCCTTTTGTAACCTTTGCTTACATAGTATTGTAGACGCACCTTGTTGAAGGAAACACATGCCATTTCGAGCATGGAGTAAAAAGCCAAAAACATGATCGAAACAATATTGCATATTAACCATATTAGGGCGTTTTCATTCATAGCTGTTATTCATTGGAATTCTGTTGTTTTTTGGCATGAGGTGTTGTCAACTTGCGAATATAGAGACGGCGGATCTTATTTGGATCTGCGGCCAAAACCTGAAAAAGAAAATCTTGTATCTCGAATTTTGTGCCACTTTTGGGGATATCTTCCAACTGTTCCGTCAACCAGCCTCCGATCGTTAGCATATTATTTTCACTAGTCAAGTTGACTCCAAAAATTTCATTAAATTCGTCGAGTTCCAGGCGTCCACTTGCGATGATTTCATTGAGTCCGGCTCGAGTATAAAGGCGTTTTGTATCACGTAGATCGTCAATATCGCCAATGACTTCTTCAACAATGTCTTCACGTGTGATTAACCCCGAAATAGATCCATATTCATCGACAACTAGCGCCAAAACCTGTTTGTGTTCATCAAAACGGCGTACTAGTGTTCTGGCTGGTGTGGCTTCTGGCACGTATAAAGGTTTGATCAGGTGTTTGATTAGCTGTGATGGCGTTTGAATAGTTTTTCTATGTAAAAAAAACTGCCGCGCGGTCATGATGCCTAGCACTGTATCAATGGATTTGTCACATACAGGCAAGCGTGAGCATTTTTGATCTACAAAGAGATAGGTGAGCTTTGATAATGAATCATTGATATCATAAAAGAGAATATCTTCGCGTGGCCGCATCATTTCTTTCACGGTGGCATCTTGTAGATTCAGATACCCCCACACCAATTCAGCTTCATCATGATTTAATACCCCAACCTCTTGGGAGGTCTTCAGCACATGTTTAAGCTCCTCTTTGGAAATGCTTTCCTCTTTATGCAAAAAGAAGAAGAGCGCGCGAGATACTGGTACCGTGACGTCGATGATCAGTTTTCGGAGGGGACTTAAAATTTTTTGCATTGTATTGATGAAAGGAGCCACAATATTAGCTATGCGCACATTATTTTGTAGGCCTATATACTTGGGGATAATTTCGCCTAAGAATAACATCAATGCAAAAGGGACCCCAACCTTCCAAAGCCAGCTAGCTGTTTCACCAAAAATATGTGAGGTGGTATTTTGGATGAGAATATTGACAAGGGTGTTAAGCATGAATACCGTCACCAGCAAAGCGCGGGGTTCTAAGACAAGCTGGGCGATAAGGCGTTTTCGAGGATTGGGATTGGATTGATAGGCTTTAATTTTGGTTGAAGGAAGTGAAAAAAGAGCTGTTTCCGAAGCCGAAAAAAAGCCCGAACAGAAAATCAAAAAGATCAAAAACAGCGTAATAAATCCAATTTCCATGATTGGACATATATAGCTAATACCACAAAATTAATGCAAGCGCTCACAATTCGTTTAGACTTCTTACACCTTTTCGTGCCCGTGTGCGTGCCCGTGCCCATGCCCGAAAAAAGCGTTGGATGAAAGCGTGATAGGTAAGCTGAAAAATTTTAGGTTCAGGGCGATAGCTACAGGAATGGTCAAAATCAAACCCAATATCTGGAATTGCTTTTAGTAATTTTACCTTAATCAACACGTTTCGCAAGTAAGTTCGGGCACGGGCACGGGCACGCACACGCATCCTATTACCCATAAGTCGTATAAGCATCTTATTCATAAATGTTTGCGCTAAGTCCGGAGCGATAGCAAAGGACGCTCGAACCGAACATAATCCATAAAGAACTTAGAGAGTCCATTATTGTCCGATTTTTCTTTAACGCAAAGAAAAGGCACAAGAACGCAAAGACGCAAAGAACAACAAGATACGTAACCAATATTGTCTTGTAGCTACCTCACAATCTCTTGAATTGCTGAGGCAATTCAAGAGAGGGTATCGTTAGCAGCGCTTAGGGCGCTGCTAACATAATTTTTGTCTGCGACGCAGTGATCTTTAGAAATCAGCGTCGCAGACAAAAAACATGCAAATATCGCCTTAAGCGATGTTTGCGAGAACTCCTTTTTGATTGCCTCAGCAAGCAAAAAAGCTAGGGCTTTCCCTCAATGCAGTCTTGGTTACGTATCTTGTTGTTCTTTGCGCCTTTGCGTTCTTGTGCCTTTTCTTTGCGTTAAAAAATAATCGGACAATAATGCACTTATTAATACTACTAGAGATGGTTGTCGATACTTATGGGTAATAGGATGCGCACACGGGCACGAGATTCAGCTGATGCTAGAGGTTTACTGTGTTACAGCATCATCCGTAAATAGAATTTTGGTTTGCCCTTCTCCCACTAAACCCAGGCCCTTTATTAAGGTGAGTTCCATCCAGGCAGGATCGCTTTGACTATTGATTTGTAAGAGGAGATCTTCTTGCTGTGTTAGAGCAAGCTTCTTTTCGCGCTGCAGATCGAGATATTGAGCGCTTAATTTTGTGAAATCTTGATCGCGCTTGAGCAGGCCATGTTCATAAAAAAAATAGCATCCCAAAAGAAATAGTACCACCCACCATGAGGTAATGATAAAATCTTCAATCCAATGGAATATTTTTAATAACATGCTTCTACACTTAAAGGATTAAGGGCTATTGATTGGGCTGCCTATGCGAGAAAGAAGCAGGCGCAACACCTGCAGGGGATGCACACAAAAGTATTTAAAAAGACGCCAATAGGTCACTTGTGTCAGAGCTTTGGTGATCGGAGTGGCAAGGTTTTTTTCAGCATCAGCAATCCATTCTTGATGGAGAAAAAAACAAGGTTGCGGCAGCTGCTTGCTTGAATAAAAGCCTACCTCTCGCGTTTCTTCGCCAGTGGTCAGGGTGCCAGCAACGATTTCACATTCGTACACATAAGTATTATTGCTGAGGCGATTGATAGGGGTGTAATGGGCGACGTGGCGACAAATACGAACGTGGAGACCGGTTTCTTCAAACACTTCTCTAATCGCCGCTTCTTCGGGGGATTCTGTAGCTTCGACACCACCACCAGGAAGCACCCAAATGGGAACATCGCGGCGTTTGAGTAGGACAATTTCATCTTTGGTGGAGTTAAAGACAATACCGATGACACTGCGCCTGGTTGACGTTTGCATGGCAGCTATTGTCCTTATAGAATGATCAAAAAGAATGCCCAGGATAGGACTCGAACCTACACACCTTACGGCACCAGAACCTAAATCTGGCGTGTCTACCAATTTCACCACCTGGGCAGCGGGAAGCCGTAAGTTTATATGGTTTGTGTCATTTCCGTCAATCATTGTTAGCAGTTCCCACAAAAAAAGGGACCTCTTTAGGTCCCTTTTTCCTATATTAGACTTCTTTAACGGATCTTAATATTTTTTTTGTATGCTGCGTTTCAACTTTATTTAATTGTCGGTAGCAAATGCGCTATTTTGTCTATTTTACCTTCCTTTGTTCCCTGTGTATGCAGAGTCTTTGTGCTGACACAGATCCTGCTCTGCTGTTTCCTAAAATAAAGATGGAGGTAGTGTCTAAGCAGCTGCTTGAGACAAGTATTCATGCTTCGTTGCTTGAAACGCGCCACTATCCAGACGTCAATTTAACGCAGCTGCGTTTGGAAAATGGGATGACAGTATGGCTCAAACCTACGGATTATGAAACAGATGAGATTTCGATTAAGCTGGCAGCCCTTGGTGGCTATGCTGCCTTGCCAGAAAAAGATCGTGCTTCGGGGGAGCTAGCGGCATCGATTGCATGGGAATCAGGGATGGGACCATATAGCAGCGATCAGATTTCTGTTTTGCTTTATGAACATTCACTAGATTTTGTGCCCAAAATACAAGCATACAGTCGTTCTGTAGAAGGCAATTCGCGCAAAGACAGCCTAGCGGCTTTTTTCCAATGCATCAACATGATATTCATGCAGCAAAACTTCAACCAGGTGGGTTTACAAGCTGCCTTGCGTAATGCTACAAATAGCATTAGTAAGATAGCTTGCGATTATGACCATGTGTATGAGGCGATGCTATTGCAGCTGAATACACAAGGGGTGCGTGCATTGCAGCCCTTGTCACTGGCAGATCTTTCCCAAGTGGATTTCGCTGTGGCTAGAGATTTTTTTCAACAGTGTTTTGCAGACCCTGCCGATTTCGTGATTGTGCTTGTCGGTAGTTTTGATATTGAGGAGACAAAAGCTCTCTTAAATCGCTATTTGGGAGTTATTCCGCGTAAAAATACCACACTAAATTTTGCGCCCAACTTCACAGCATCATTCCCTCCAGGCATCACCCAAAAAGAAATCCGATTGACTAATCGTGCCGATTCGTTAACGCGCATTACTTTTCCTTGGCAAAAGCCTATGAGTGATAGAAAAATCTACAAGATGGCGTTTATCTGTCAAATCATTGAGGCGCGCTTACGTCGCGTTATTACAGAACAGATGAAGTTGTCCTATGGTGTTGATGTCTCGTATGAATTTCCTTACTTTCCCTATCCAAATAACCCTTGGATTTCCATTCGCTTCCGCTGTGATATGGAGCGTGTTAAAGATTTAAAACGTCTTATTCTGGCAGAGCTGAAAAACCTGCAAGATAACGGTGTGGACAAAGAAGAAATCGAAGAAATACAAAGACTAGAAGCTGGTAGCAACGATTTTTGGCTACGCGATAATTTTTACTGGATGTCGATGCTTACAAATTATTACCTATGGAAATGGGATCCAGAATGGATTTATCGTGGAGAAAAGTTGAGCCAAGAGCTTACTCCTGACTACGTCAATAGTCTGATCAGAACCGGCTTCACCCTCACAAATTATAGCGTCCTTACCGCTACTCCCTAATTCTCTCGGTTGTAGAGACTGACAGGAAGCTATGATCTTATCTTTTATAACTTTTCACCAATAAAAGGCGGCAAGCGAAATTAAAAACACGATAAACACGGGAATTTTGACTGGTTTGAAATCGTAAAGCTTATATAGAATATTCAAAATCGAAAGCACAATCAAGGCTGGATAGCAGACCTGTAAAATAGGGAAGAGAAAGGCTGCAATGCCAGTAAAGTTCAGTGTTGAGACAAAAAATGTAAAGAATAGGGTGATGAGCAAGGCGGGACCATACTTAACTTTGCCATTGGTGATATCATCCTGTATAAATTCAGCAAAGACCGAAGCTAAGGCAATAGCTGTTGTCAAACAGGCTAAGGCCACAGCCACACAGGCGACTAAGGCGGCGTGTTTACCTAAAACATGTACCGCTACCAGACTGATGAGCTCATCAGGGGTAGCATTGGTAAATACCTCACTATGAAAGGAAGCGACATAGCTAAAGCCGACATAAGCGCAAGCTAACAGCGAGGCGCCAATGATGCTCGCTTTCAATGTCGTAATGACCAGTTGTTTATGGTCAGTGATCCCTTGAGTGGAATTGTTTCTTAAACAGGCGATCACCACCGACGAAAAGAAAAAAGCACCCAGTAAGTCCATTGTCAAGTAGCCATCCAGCAGCCCCCTTAAAAAAATAGCCCAATGTTCATGGGGTGTGGGCGGTAATTCTGGGGAGCTCATCAGCACCCCTTTGATGATAATAATTCCCAATGAGCCAATCAAAAGCGGAGTTAATAGATACCCTAACGTATCAACGATCGAATTGCGTTTAAAAGTGAAAAGCCAAATAGTGACACATGAAAGAGCACTGAATAATGGTAAAGACACACCAGGTAAAAAAGCCTTGGTGGTGGAATAGGATAGTGCAATGCACCGCGGCATAGCACCAAAGGGTCCAATCAACCCCATAATGATGAGCGATACAATAAATCCAGGAATGATGCCGATACGTGCAAAGAAAGGTTTATAATCTCCATCGAAGAGTGTCATGGCAATTAGCCCTGTAAAGGGCACTCCCACGGCAGTGATCAGCATGCCTAAAATAGCATAGAAATTTTTGTCTTGGGCAATGTGGCCTAGGGCTAAAGGAAAAACGACATTCCCGGCACCAAAGAACATGGCAAACATTGCCAAACCAGTAGTCAATATAGGTGTTTTGTTAGCTTTTGTCATTTGCCCTTGCTCTTGCCCATGCCCGTGCCCGTGCCCGTGCCCGTGCCCGAAAATATGGGAATTCACGAAATAGAATAATATGAGAGAGCAGTTTTAATCAATCTTTTAAAAAAAGCGCTTTACCTTATCAGGAAATTTAGGTTTCTGAATAATTGCCTGTAGGCGCGGGCAAGGGCACGGGCAAAGTCAGGGATGTTCACTAAAGTCAAGAAACATTTTTACATATTGACTTTTTGCCATTCGATCGGTTATGACTTAAGGTTAAATGTGAATAAATTGCATTCTTTCGTTATGTATCATAATGCATAAAATATTTTACTGGTTGTCGAATTTATGACCAAACAATCACAGATTAAAGTAGCACCATCAATTCTGGCGGGAGATTTCGGCCATATCGCCGATGAAGCTAAACGCATTGAAGCTTCTGGTGCCGACTATCTCCATGTGGATGTGATGGATGGTCATTTTGTACCCAATTTAACGCTTGGGCCTCAGGTGGTGGCGGCTATTAATCGCGCTACTGATATGTTTTTGGATGTACATTTGATGATGTACAACCCGTACGATTACGTTGAGCGGTTTGTGGAAGCCGGCGCCGATAGACTCATCATCCACTTTGAGGCTTCCGAAGATGTTGAAGAGACGCTCAAGTATATTAGACGGTGCAATATCAAAGCAGGTTTGGCATTTTGCCCTGAAACTTCGATGTCCATGATCCCAAAATTCTTAGATAAATGTGATATGATCTTGCTGATGACAGTACATCCAGGTTTTGGCGGTCAAGAATTCATGCCTGAAGTGCTAGAAAAAATACAATTTACACGCGATGTATGTAATCGATTGAATATCCGTGCTGGCGGCAAAACGCTGAATGCTGATTCTGATGATTTTGACCTCCCTCCTTTCGATATCGAAGTTGATGGAGGCATTAATGCTGAAACAGGTCACCAATGTATTGAAGCTGGGGCAAATATTCTTGTTGCCGGCAGTTATCTTTTTAAAGCACCTGATATGTCTGCAGCTGTTAAGACACTGCGTTAGGTGTATGGATGATGTCCTATCTGAACGAATGAGGTTTTGCACCAATGGTACTGAGTAATAATCTAAATCCTGGTATGATTCTTTCGATTAATGGAGAGCTCTACCGTGTCGACTCGTGTGTTAAAGTCACGGTGCCTAAAGGGGCACCTTTTATTAAAACGAAGCTTCGTGACTTAGGCAGCGATGCTTTGGTTGAAAAAAGCTTTAAGCTCAATCAAAATCTCAAAGATGTGACGTTAGCTGAGCGCAAGCTCGAATTCCTGTATCTTGAAGGTAAAGATTACTTATTTCTTGATATCGGTAATCTTGAGCAAGTGCTTATTCCCTCACAAATTGTGGGGGATAAAGTCAATTTCTTGAAAGAAGGGGTCGATGTCAAAGCTGCTTTTTACGGAAATACCATCTTTGCCATCGAGTTGCCACAGTTTTTAGAACTCATGGTAGCCAAAACAGACGGCAAAGAAGGACGAGGGTCTAATCCTAATGCCACTAAAATTGCTGTCTTAGAGACAGGGGCGCACATTGAAGTGCCACCTTTTATTGAAGTGGGCGATATCATCAAAGTCGATACAAAAACAGACGAATATATCCAACGTGTCTAGTGCCTAGTGCTATGACTTGGGTATACATTTTAACTTTTAGCCTTATTTTGGGGCGTTATTTGGGGGTTGTGTGGAAATAAAACACATTAAAGAACTGATGTCGAGTATGGGGCGGACTGGTACACGACGTATTATCATCAAAAAAGAAGGCTTTGAGCTAGAATTAGAGCAGCATGAAAACCATCATCAAGTCACTGTCCATGAGATGGACGAAAGTGCTTTACACCATGAGATGGCCTTTCCAAGAGCCAATTTAACCCTACGTGGTAAAGAACCTCAGCGCGCTCAGTCTCCTGCGGCGGAAGAGCCTGAAGAGGTTGTTGGGGTGTATGTATCCTCGCCGATGGTAGGTACGTTCTATTCGTCTCCTTCACCTGAAGATCCCCATTTTGTCAAAGTTGGCGATCGCGTGGAAAAACATACAGTTATTTGCATCATTGAAGCGATGAAAGTTATGAACGAAGTGAAAGCCGGTGTAGCAGGAACTGTGGCTGAAGTCTTGGTTGAAAATGGTCAACCGGTTGAATTTGGCACAAAACTCTTTAGGATTACCTCATAGTTATGCAAAAAGTTCTTATCGCCAATCGCGGTGAAATCGCCGTGCGAATTATTCGTGCTTGTCACGATTTAGGCTTACAAACCGTGGCTGTCTATTCTCAAGCTGATGCCGAAGCGCTACATGTGCTGCACGCTGATGAAGCTATATGTATCGGTGAAGCGCCGTCAACAAGATCGTATCTCAAAATCCCAAACATCCTCTCAGCTTGTGAGATCACTGGTGCCGATGCGATTCACCCTGGATACGGCTTCTTAAGTGAAAGTGCTAACTTCGCCTCAATATGTGAGAGCTGTGGCTTGAATTTCATTGGCCCATCACCCGCTGCTATCTCACTGCTTGGTGATAAGGCAAAAGCTAAAGCGACAGCGAAAAGTGCTGGCTGTCCTGTCATCCCAGGCTCAGATGGAGTTGTTAACGATCTAGCCCAAGGACTTCAAGAAGCAAAAAGCTTAGGATTTCCTATCTTCATCAAAGCAGTAGCTGGTGGTGGCGGCAAAGGTATTCGCATCGCGCATGATGAACATGAGTTTTCTAAATTGTTTGCCGCTGCACGCGCTGAGGCTGAAGCGAGCTTCGGCAATCCCGATGTCTATCTGGAAAAAATGATCATGAACCCTCGCCATATTGAAGTGCAAGTGCTTGGCGACAAGCATGGCAATTATGTGCATTTAGGCGAACGCGATTGCACCATTCAACGACGGCGCCAGAAGCTGATTGAAGAATCTCCAAGTCCTGTGCTTTCAGCTAAGCTCAGAGAGCAGATTGGACAAGCTGCTGTCAGCGTGGTCAAACAAGCTAATTACTATTCAGCCGGTACTGTGGAGTTTCTGTTGGATCGCGATCAAAACTTTTATTTTATGGAAGTCAATACGCGCATTCAGGTGGAGCATACCGTTACAGAAGAAGTTACGGGTATCGACTTGGTACGGGAACAACTGCACGTGGCGATGGGAAGAAAGTTGCCTTTTAACCAAAAGCAAATCAAATTTGAAGGGCATGTCATTCAGTTCCGTATTAATGCCGAAAATCCTTCGCAAAATTTTGCTCCTTCACCGGGTCGTCTGGAATACTATCTAGCCCCTGGTGGTCCTCATGTGAGGGTGGATAGCGCTTGCTATTCAGGCTACAACATCCCTCCTAATTACGATTCCATGATTGCCAAGCTGATTGTGAAGGGTAAAGATCGGGCCGAAGCAATCGCTGTGGGAAAGCGCGCCTTGCGCGAATTTCACATTGGAGGCGTGCATTCGACGATACCTTTCCACCTCTATATGCTAGAGAATAAAAACTTCCTCAAAACCACTTACGACCTTACCTATATCGATGGCCTAGTAGCCGACGGTTGTGTATTTGAGAAGTAGTCAAAAATGGACTAAATGGACGGCATGGACGACATGGACAAAAATGGACGCGTAGCGTAATTGTCCATGTCGTCCATTCAGTCCATGCAGTCCATTGCCCTTACTTTGGTCTTTTTCTAAAAAATATCCGATCTTAATTAAACCTTAATATTCTAAATGTAGTATTACCGCTTATAAACATAAAATCAATGTTGCTTGGTTGTTTTTAATGTGAGTTGTTTTTGAATTTACAAATTATTATGAACATGGAGTGCGAATCATGCTTAGGAAATTTTCATCGCTGGTGTTGATGGGGGTCTGCGGTGCTGTGGCAACGAGTGCCTTAGTTTTTGGACAAGAATCAACACAACTTCAAGGAAATGTAGCAGTGGGATCGCGTGCCGAACCAAGCGAAGTGCGTATCGCTGCCGAGAAGGTTAGTGCGGCTTTAGCAAAAGCGAACAATACATCAAAAAAGAAAAACACCGCGCTGTTAGCGCGTGGGGCAGGGATACACTATACAACACATCCAGGTGCCTACCATAGTCCGGTGGGTATTTCGTTAATGGGCGATGTTGAGCTCGAAGATGGCTCAGTGTGGCAAGTTTCACCTGTCGATGCTGCAATTACACGCTCATGGATGCCGAGCGATCTTGTTGTTATCACTCCAAACCACTCATGGTTTTCTTCCTATCAATTCAAAATAACCAACCAAAATACCGGACAAGCTGTATTGGCAAATCTAACTCTTGGGCCCATTTACAATGGATTATATACACGCTGGATCACAGCTATCGACTATTACTATAGCGTTGTTTACCTTGATGATGGCTCTGTTTGGAACATGTCAACATGGGATAGTGGAACTGTGGACAAATGGGAGCCAAATGATACAGTGATTATTGGTGTGAGCGATGGCTTGTTTTCCTCTACGCACCCCAATATCTTAATCAATGTGAACATGCTCAATTATGCAGCTGGCGTCACCACATTTTAACCAAAAAATAGGGGAGTTTTCATATGTGTTTTTGCGATTTAGATAGTCCCGTGTATCACAGATCTGTCGTTGCCGTTCCGGCTCCAATTATTGTGCCAGCTTATCGTCGCCCGCTCTTCAGTAGGCCTTTATTTGCCCCTGTGCACCATTACCATCGTCCTGCCTGGAGTGCTAGTAGACATTTTTCTCATAGACCCCATAGTGGTTTAACAGTGGCTAGAGCTCCTATTCATAATAGCGGCGTGCGTCCTTCCCAAGTGCCTTTCCATGGACGTGTGGTTGTAGGCAGAAGATAAATTTAGAATTACCTCCTTGTTGTTAGGAGGGGGGGCGCAAGCCTCCCCTTCTTTTTTTTGAGATCGTTTAGAAATTGCGCTCGGCACGGTTGCGTTGATAATGGCGTTCGATGCCATTGGCAACCTCTTCTGGACTATCAGTGATTTGAATTAAATCGAGATCTTCGGGTGAAATGCAGGCATTTGCCAATAGCGTATCTTTTATCCACGCTATGAGTCCAGCCCAATAACTCTTGCCCATCAAATAAATAGGGAAGGGGAGGATCTTTTTGGTTTGTATCAACGTGATCGCTTCAAAAAGCTCATCAAGAGTGCCCACACCACCTGGTAGAAAGACATAACCTTGGGCGTAACGGATAAACATCACTTTGCGCACAAAGAAATAGCGAAAGCGCAAGTTATATTTGAGATCGATAAAATCATTGGGAGCAGACTCCATGGGAAGATCGATGCTAAGTCCGCAGGAGCGTCCATTGACGGCTTGTGCGCCTTTATTCGCCGCTTCCATGATGCCTGGGCCTCCACCTGTAATGATAGCAAAGCCGCGTTGCGAGATGTGCTTGGCAACGTCGATGGCTAATTCGTAATAGGGTGACGAGGGGGGCAGCCGCGCAGAGCCAAAAATTGATACCGAAGGACCCAAATTTGTCATTTTTTCGAATCCATCAACAACTTCTGAAACGATACGCAAGACGCGCCAGGCGTCCGTCACCATATGTTGGGCATCGTTGTTATAAGGAGGTCCTTGCATGAGATTGCCTCTTAGGGGTGCTTTTGATTGAACAAACGAGTCATGATCGCTTCGATAGGGTTCTTACGTGATCCAGAACTGCCACCTTGATTGCCATTAGCGACTTCATGTAGGTTCTCAATGGCAATAAAAGCAGCGGGATCTTCGCGGTGGATGAGTTCTTTCAATTCGGCTAGCTGCAAACGTTCAGCGATGACATATAAGATTTCGCGGGCATCACCAGAAAACCCTCCACGCCCATACATCACAGTTAAACCAAGGCCAAGTTCGTGCATAATAGCACCAGCGATGGCTTCCGATTTTGAAGAGATGATCAACACCGATTTTGTTTCATCCAGGCCCACAATGACAGCATCCATGATTTTGATCACGACGATGTACATGATGAGCGACAGCAGAGGGGGGTGCCAATCTTGAAAAACGATTCCTGCAGAGCCAAAGACAAAGAAATTGCAGAAAAGAACGACTTGGCCTACGGTAAACCCAGTCTTTCGATTGATGATGATCCCCAAAATCTCTGTGCCATCCAAGCAGCCGCCATAGCGGATGATCAGCCCAATCCCCACACCCAGAATAGCTCCACCAATGACCACCACTTCTAGTGTTTCGGCATGGAATTCTAACGGGCCTATCTGGCCTAAGAAGATCAGGGATCCAGCGAAGATCAGCGTGGCAAAAAGCATATGCCAGAGAAAGAACTTGCCGATAAAGCGGTAGGCTAGATACAGAAAGGGTAGGTTTAACGCTATCAGAAATATAGGGAGTGTTTTTGCACCAAAGACGCTTGCAAAGATCATGGCCACACCCACAATGCCACCGTCGATTAGTTTATTGGGAATGAGGAATACCTCAATAGCAAAAGCTGCAAAAAATGCACCGATTGCCAAAAATAAGTAATCAAAAATATAGCTTGCTACTGTTTTACCAGATGCCTGTGGGGAATACATGGGCATATCTCTCTAAATGGAATTTGGCAGTAGCATACATAAAAAAAACATATTAAACAATCATAAATTGGACTATTCCTCACAACTGCCGCTGAAGCTGATTGGACATGGACGAATTGGACTGACTAGACGACCTGGACGAACTGGACATATGGACATGTGGACAGAACCGTCCTGTTCGTCCAGGTCGTCCAGTCAGTCCAATTCGTCCATGTCCATTAATGTTTTCATTAATCTAAATATCTGAATGTCAATACACATTGATCTTTTTTTGTATTTTTTTTGCAAAAAGCTTGTCATAAATTCGCCACATGCGTAGACTCAATGCTTAAATTTAAGGGCGTATAGCTCAGTTGGTAGAGCTCCTGTCTTACACACAGGCGGTCATAGGTTCGAGTCCTGTTGCGCCCAAACAGTACGTAATAAGTACACTCCAATGCGGGAGTAGTTCAATTGGTTAGAGCACCGCCCTGTCACGGCGGAAGTTGCGGGTTCGAGCCCCGTCTCCCGCGCATTTTCCTAATCTATCTTATGCTATGTACTATGCTTGTCTGCGCTGCATGCGCAAGACAATCGTTGGATGACTTTCTCGAAGAAGGGGAAGGGATCACGCGCGCTCTTGTGATTGAATTAAAACAGGTGCGTACACGCGATGATTTGCTAGCGCATGCCGCAAAGCTACAACAGCTTTTCAATGCTTTAGTCGATGTGATCATTCGCGCGCAAGAGTTTAAAGATCTTCATCCCAATGCACAGCCTTCAAACACATATGTCAACGAACAAATCATGGGGGATCAATTGCGCGTTGAACTCAATCGCGTTTTGCGCATGGAAGGGGGACGCGAAGTGATAGAAAAAACTCAAGAAGAAGCCTTAAATCGTCTCGATACTTTCGAGCAAAGTAGATAGTTTTTTTCTTTCATTTAAACAAGTTAGAAAAACTATTTTCAAAGGAATTTTGTGCAGTCTTAAGATGATTGTAGTTGGTTAAATCACCCACACAGATGGGTACAGCGGTAATGTAGCCTTTGCGCAACCATGTGCCGTCTCCCTCATCTTCGTTGGCAACATCACGCAATTTGGAGCCCAGCCAGAAATAGGTGTGGCCTTCGCTTGGATGGGTCCGTTCGGTTAAATCCTCACCCCACCATTCTTTTCCTTGGTGCGTCATTTTAAAACCCTTCGCTGGACCAAGCTTTTTTTCTGGGAAATTCACGTTAAGCAGTGTGCCTTCAGGTAGGGGATTAGCTAAGATGTATTGGACAATATGTCGTGCGAATTTTTCAGCGCCTTGATAATCAGGTTCTATATGATAGTCATGACATGAGAAAGCAATGGCAGGGATTTCTTGCATGATGCTTTCTATGGCCGCAGCGACAGTACCGCTGTACAGCGCTGTGCGGCCAGCGTTAGATCCGCGATTGATTCCAGAAAGAACTAAATCTGGCTTTTTTACCAAAATGGAATTGAGTGCCAGTTTCACACAATCAGCAGGGGTGCCATTGACACTCCATATGCGCTCTGGGTCTCCTTCCCAACGTACTTTTTCAATGCGCAGAGGTTGGCGAAGTGTTGTAGCCATACCTACAGCAGATTGCTCGACTAATGGGGCGACGACTGTAACGTGTGCAACGTCTTTTAGAGCATGCCATAGATGCTTGATGCCAGCTGCATAGATACCATCATCGTTTGTAAGCAGGATAGTTGGTTTGTGTGAGGTCATGAGCAGATCGCCTAGGAAGCTGATTTCGAATTTTTTGATAGTAAGTAGAAAATTAATTTTCAGTCAACTTGTTTTGTGGTTCGTTTTGTTTTTGTTTAATTTAATTTCGTTAAAAAGTTATTATTATATTAGTGGGATGATGAGGGATATCATGTCAGATGAATCAAAGCCTGCAATGAATTTGAGTAAAATTACGGTCACACAAAAAAGTGGAATAGGAATTGGACGTTTTTTTCAGCGTGTGCAGCAGTTTTTTACAAAAGAGGCTGATCCCCATGAGATTAAGCTAATAGGTCGGATTCATGAATTGCAAGTGACAGCCAATCAAGTGCTAGTCGATTTGATTGCCTTTAAAAATGACGTCGAAGCGGCAATTGATCCTTATCTCTTTTCGTTGATATGTAATGTGGTTGATCCGATGATTAAAGAGATCGCAACGTTTCAAAAAATATGTGAACACGAAGAGTCAGCTACAGTACAGGTTAAAACCTACCACCGTTATGTAGAGTGGCTGGAAAAGGCGAGGAAGTGGGCCGAGCTTAAAGCGCAAATCCATCAACCTCATATCATTGAGCAAGCGACATCTTCGCATATCGTGCAAGAGTTCTTGACGCGCATCGCGCGTGATATCAAAATCCTGCTTGATTATTTAGATCATACTTTGAACAGCTTCGAATTAGATGATACTTTTAAAGACATCTTGCGTGCACAGATCACACCAAGAATCGAGCCTCAATTGCACCTATTGAGTAATCTCAAAGAAGCTCCTTGCAACGTTTCGTTAGACGCATTGATCAATTGGCGTTATGAGGCGGACCGGCAAAGGGAAAGATGTTTTAGCGAGACACTGCATATCATCGATGCTTTTGCCAATGAATTTAATCCTTCAAAGAGTTCAGAAGTGAATGCAGCAAGTGAGCACGAGACTGAAATTCTTGTTCAACTAGCGCTTTTAGAAGAGCAAATGGCCTTGTTAGCGGCAGATGTTGATGGTCTCCATGATGGGGATGAAAAAGGGGCAAAGCAGCTCTTTAGCACTCTTGAAAGTCTTGAAGCTGATATCCACAGCCTTAATAGCGATCTTTTGCTTCCACCGGATCTGTTTGATCGAGTGCAGCAAATCATAGAAACACTCGCTGCGCTGCGAGAAAAAATCTTAATGTGAATCTAAAAGATATATTCGCCAGCGATATTACGCGTATTGTGTCCATCTAGCACATGAAAGACTCTGAGCTTATTCAACGTAACTGGTGACAATTGACCGATGGGTACATAGACGATTTTTTTGCCAAAGCGGCGGGCATAGCTTTTTAATGCGCTGCGTGGCGGCTTGCTTGCCACATAGGTGATTAATGGTTGCACAGCATAATCGATGGCCGCCATGAGCAGCACTTCGGCTTTGGAACGGCATTCAGTATAATCTTGATCCATCCAAACGTTGTATAAACGACGTGGAGGATACGACATCATGAACCCTCCATATTCACAACGGCTGATGCCAGGGCCGACAATGTTTTCAGTCATAGATGTGGCATAAAATGCCATGTCGGACTCTTGCGAATGCTCACCCAACCAGGTGGTACACCAATTGTATTTATCTGCAGATGATTGCGCTTCATCCGCTTGCTCTTCGTTAAAGATGATGACGATGGATCCTACGCCACCTGGTGGCTTGCCTCTGGTTTTGATGTATAACTTTTTTTCATGCCAGTGGCGGATGGTTTCGCGCGTATCTATTCCTTCTTCTAAGCTTGTGGAAAAGGGGATGGTGCGGGAAGCCTCTTCGGAGAGTATCTGCGTACCTTTCTTTTTAAGGAACTCACCAAAACGCTCGATGATAACGTCTTCAGGGGGGTATGAGCAGATACTAAAAGGGCCAGGAGGTTTGAAACGCACTTTTGAGTGATCTTTACGCAATCGTGGAGCATAGTTGCTTTTTGAGTTTTTCATTTTGAGCTGAAAATGGATGAGTTTGCTGTTGCCCCACACATCTTCGATAGACAAATCAAGTTCAGGCAAGTTGTCGATATTGCGGCGATGGGGATAATCAGTGGCTAGTTTCCACACTTCATAAGCATAATTATGGTCGACACAGCATTTAGCGGCCGATAAGATCTGAAATAGATCGGGCATCAATCGATTGCGTATTAAGGCATAGTTGCGCAAAAACTTCATCAAATTGCGCATATGATAGCCAGGAAATGCATTGCCACTCTCTTGGACATAGCTTTCGGAGGCGGTTTTATAGAGGGCGTAGATCAACTTTTGGCGATCAGGAGGAAATTCAGTAGGGGTATTAACATGAGAATGTTTCGACAAAGCCTCACTATTTTCACGGCGCAACATTTCATATTGATCAGTGATCCAACCACATTCAGCCATCACATCGCGGCAAGATAGCTCTGTCAAAGTGCATAGTTCGATTGCTTCGCGCACCGCATGGGTTTGGGGGGGGAAGGAATTCTGGCTGGTTAATTCCAAGACCCTTTCCACGTGGGCCATACCACCTACAAAAAGAATGCGATCATATCGTAAGGAGAGCTCTTTAAGTCTTTGAGCCATATACAGCTCGCGGTTGCGGTCTGCTTGGTTGATGGTGGGGTTCTTAGCGAGGATAAATTTTTGATAGGCTTCGTAATAATTTTTTAAGCCTATGCGTTCGATGGCATAGGGGTCGGGCATATTCTCACGCACGTCTGGGTAGTAATCGACGTCTAGATCGATGCACCAGGCTGGCACTTGAGATTCTAGAGCAGAGCGCAAAGCCTCAAAAGCACCATCGCATGGTTCAGACATGTAGTACAAAGGGACATGAGCTTTATCATAGGTGATCACCACGCTGATGTCAGGCAAACGTGAAGCGGCATGGAGCAATTGCAATTGCATCGTTTCCGCCAACTCCACAGCCACACAATCTGGCTTGATAGCATTAAAAGCTTGGCGTACCTCAGCGGCCATCTCCATGTTATAGTGGAGGATGGGAATAGCCCAGATGTTATCTTTGCGCAAGCAAAACGGCTCTTCTAAAAAGGATAGGGCTGATTTTGTCATACGACGTATGCCAGCGCCTCATCGCCAAGCGTCATCACGATAGCTTGTTGGAGCAAATTGTTTATATTGCCACTGTTGCCATTCAAACTCTTGATTCGCTTGGCGGCATAGCGCGCGATATTGATGCCATCACGCACTGTATAATTTTCATTCTTAGCGTGGGCCCGTTGGAGGAAGTTGACAACGTAATCCAAGATATGCATGTCGAGGAAGGGGAGGTTTTCTCGCAAAATGCGCTTTTCTTCTTCAGCTTCGGGGAAATCGAGATAGATTTGGGGCTGTAATCTGCTGTGGATATATTCCGGAATTTCAAAAGTCGAGGCATCGTCATTCATGGTCACACAGATGCGAAACTCTGGGCTGGCAGCAACTTTTAAGCCAGCTACAATCGATTCGATGTAGCGCCGCGTGTCTAAAAGGGGTGCCAACGATGCCCAGGATTTCTCGCTCATGCGATTGGCTTCATCGAGGATACAAACTCCGCCTCGGATCATCGCTGTAACGAGCGCAGAAGCGACATAGCGGATGCCACCAGCCTTGTCGATGACAGGCGTGATCAAGAGGTCTTCAGGCCTCGTATCCATGGTGCATTGAAAGATATATACTGGTTTGTTGAGTTTCTGGGCGGCGGCGTAGGCGAGGGTTGTTTTGCCGACACCTGGCTTGCCGATCAATCTGGGATTTAGGGGGATATCATTTTCGTCGATCACTAACCAAGCCGCCAACAACTGCTCTAACACATCGTGTTGTCCGATCCATTGAAAGGCAAATTCATCTGGAAAGCCTAGGGCAATTTCAATCCCTTGAATGTTAATCGTTCTTTCGTGTTCACTCGGTAGCGCGTGGCCCATACACTTTTCTCCCCATCCAGATTTTTGCATAAACGATACCGAAATGCTTAAATATCGGCAAGTGAACTACAAAGTATGCAGCAGCTTCCGCTAAAAAACCGTGCCCGTGCCCTTGCCCGTGCCCGTGCCCGAAAATATAGGACTTTACGAAAAAATGCTGATAAAATGATTGGTTTTCCTGGAGAAAATTTTTTAGCGGAAATTGCTCTGCAAAGCAATAGACATGGTTATTTGCGAGAGGCTTTGTCTGAACCGTATAGAAGCCCTGCTTGGGCAATATTCTGGCGGGCATGGGGGTAGATGAGCTCGATTTCTGCTAGCAACTTATCCACTTGGCGCCGCATCGATGTTTGTCCCACCGGACAGCGGCACATAATGCGCTTAAAGCCATATTGCTCAGCGAAAGTGCGAATGTCATCTTCCGCCACATAAATGAGAGGGCGAACGATGGTGATACCATAATCATGCATGGGCACTTTGGGTAAATTGCCAGCAAATTCTCCTTTATGCAACAAATTCATCAGCAGCGTTTGCGCATTGTCGTCACGGTGATGTCCGAAAGCCACCGTCGTGGCACCTACACTTTTGGCTGCATCAAAAAGCAGTCTGCGGCGCTCGCGGGAGCAGCTATAGCACTCGAGATCTTCCAGCTTTTGCTTGGCTTCACGTACAACAAACTGCACACCTAAACCATCACAAATTTGTTGAAGATAGGAGGTAGAAACGCCGGCACCACACGAGAAAGCTCCCGACACATGGATGGCAGTGATGTCAAAAGGAGGCACCCCGCGACCAGATATGGCTTTGAGCAGAAACAGCAATGCCAGGCTATCTTTGCCCCCACTCAGGGCAATGGCAAGCTTAGACACCCCATCCAGCAGTTTAAATTCATAGAGCGCTTTGCGCACAGCACTTTCCAGCCGTTTGCCAAGTCCGGTCCATGGGGGTTGCGCGAGAGGTATTTCTGTCATGAAGGTGTTATTGTAAAGTTCTTAAAGAGAGTAACTAAGATGAAAATTATAGATAACCCCCAAAACAAAGTCAAGGAGATATTTTCCTTGTCGCTGTCCCTGTCCCTAAGGTCGCTAAGGTCGCTTAAGTCGCTATCGTCCCTACATATCAGAGATCGAAACAGGTACGCAGCATTAATTGTAGGGACGGTAGGGACTTAAGCGACCTTAGGGACCTTAGGGACGGGGACGGAGACAAGGAAGGGGAGTAATTTGCTTCTTAAGCGAGCATTTTTGGGGGGTAGATTGTAATTAATGCATCTTGGGCAGTCGGGTCATCATTCATGAAATTAGTGATATGAACTTTGCCTGTAATAGTCCCTAAAGAAGTTTCTAGATCCTGCCCATTTAAAATATTAAAAACACTCGTTCCTGTTATAGTAGGGGGCTCTGTGCTTGTGTCAATATCAATTCTACTTGTGACTCCTTCAAGAACGAAATGCAGTCCAAAAATAAGTTCATTTTCACTGCTGCTTCTGATAATGGTACTTATGATGGGTTTTAATAGCCCCTGCATTACAAAGCGTTCAATGCGCCGCTGATGTTCCTGGCTGATGCCACCGGCTGTCATGTCGTTTCGAAATTCGCTAAGGTCTGTATATTTTTTGCCTTCCAGTCGAATGATTACTCTTGGCATGTCGTGCAAGAATTGTAGAGGAATGGGTGGGCCATTTTCCACTGGCTGAAGATTTTTTTCTGCATCCTCAATAAGTTTCGGTATAGCGCCGAGCAAAGGAGTTTGATAAACTCCCGGTTTGGCTAGGCGCTGCTTCACTTCATCCAAAGTCAGCGTAATTGTAGGCTCAATTTTGTTACCTTTGATAACTTCAATATCCTCGGCAACCCCTATGGGAGTGGAAAGAGCAATAGTTTCGAGATTGAGTTTGCTATCAAGCATGTTTTCCACTACTAGTGCAAGCTCTTTTAAGACGACAAAGACATGTTTCTCCGATTCTGGCGGGATATTCTTGGGGTAGTATTGTAAGACCATATTTCTTATTTCGATTAACTCACTGGCACTTAATCCCCCTGGTTGCTGTGGTATCTTACCAAATTTCGTATCGCGCAGCCATAGCGCGATAAGCATGGCTTGTGCTTGGGCTATGGGCACTGGAGCTCCGCTTTGCATCACATCAAAATCGTATCGACTCTCTGCAGACAGCTGCAGATAGAATTTTTGCATGCAAAGAGCGCTCAACTCGTCTATTTTGCTTTGCATAAGAGAGGCAATTTTTTCATCTTTAGGTTTGATTTGTGCAATTTCGGCAGCAATTTGGGTAAAATCGCTTGCGTTGTTCAGGTTGTTAATTTTGGCGAGAATAGCATTTGCTTTTTCCGCTGTGATAAACATTTCATGTAATTGGTGTGACGTAGTGTTCCGCATTTCAGGGGACTGTAAAAGTTTTTGAAATTCATTTTGTAGATCCTCTGAGGCTGATTTGAAGATCTCATTATTAGCCAAGAATTCTAAGGTTTCGATTTCATGTGCGCTATAAGCTCTAAATGGTGAGTTCTCAAGAGCTTGAAGTCGTGAGATTTTTGCGTTGACCACATCCAAGTCATCTTTATTTTTCACAGCTTTCAATTCGTCTGTCAGCGCAGATTTTTCTTGTATGAACTGCAACAATGTATGGCGTTGCTTTGCATCAGGGGATGGTTGATCCACGGTTTTTTGTGATACTACCTCTGTGAATTCTTTTTGAATTTCATCTGTATTGTCACGCAATACATTTTGGAAAGTTTGCAGCGCCTTTTTTTCAACTTTTTCAGCGATGCGTTGTTGATTCCAATTGCTTAATTTTTGGCTTACTTTAGCAAATGCTTTTGAAACCCCCTCAAATGTGTTTGAAAAGCGACTAAGCAAATTTCGAAAGAAGTTGGTGATAGGTGTGAAGTTAGGTCTTAGCTGATACCAACGCTTAGCCACCGCTGAAGTGCGCTGTTCGATTGAAAGCGAGGTTTCTTTATCTGCAGTGGCAGCTGTTTGTTCGGCCACAGGTTTGTTAGCTAAGGCGCTGCTAGCTTCAATCTCCTGAGAAAAAGTTTTAGCAAAAGCTAAAATCCCTTCTAACTGCTCATTTGTGGAGATCCCTTTAATTTTTTCGACAGCACCTGCCGCTATGTGTGAGTAGTCTTCACTTTCTTCATTTTGCTTCAACCCCTGCTCTAACATGCTTCGGCCTGTAGCATCTTCACTACACCATCTTAGGACAAAGTTTGTGGCCGCAGTGGCTTGTTCCGGTGTCAGCATTAAGGGGGATAAATTTAAGGTTTCGCTTGTGGCTGCGTATTTAACGCAGCTCTGGCTAAGCTTGACAATTTGGGTATTCAATTCTTTGATTGTTGCCAGGATGTTGTCCTTGGCTGTCGCGAAAGAGATTTTATTGCTTGCTGGTGCTTTTGTCGTGGCTGCTTCAGAGGAGTCTTTGGAGAGTTCTGTAGAGAGTGTGTTTTTGTATTGATCAACCATTCCAACGCAGCGCGTGTTTAGCGCCATCACTTCTTGCTTGAGCTTTGATAGATCGCTTAAGCCTTTTTTTAGCTCGCCTAAGCTTTTTTTACTTTCCTTCTGTTCGATACTTGCGTCCCGTTGGATTTTGCTTGCTGCCACACCAATTTGTTGATCAATGCTGGCAAGGTCGCCTTTAAGAGCTTTTAGGTTTTCATATGTCTGCGTAAGCGCATCAACTGTCTTTTGCGATACAGAGGTGGTTAAGGGGAGAGGTGGTACTTTGGCTTGGCTTGAAGCGGGGAGTTGGGACACCTTTGGCTTACTTTCAGCTTTTATCGCAGGCCCACTTGGTGCGGTGTCACTTGCAATTGAAAGTGGCACATTACCTGAATTACCGCCATTTACTTTTGTCATAGTATTTTTATTGGTTAGTTTTGGTGTTTATTTTAATTATAAACTATTTTTTATTTACATTCTTTGTTTTTGAACTATTTTTGTTTGTGCCCGTAGACTTAAATAGATGAGTCAGCTTGTCAATTCCTTGATTCCAAGAGGCTTTGATACGAGAGACATTGGGCAATACAGTTCTTAAGCTTTTAAAAAGTTTTCCCACCGGAGCGAAGAAGTGCTTAATTTTGGCGTGCATTAAGTTGGAGCGTTGTCGCTCCACTTCTTTGAGGGCGGAATTCAGCCTGTCAAGCGAAGTGCTAATCTGCTGCAGCTGGCGCTTATGCTGCGCCCCACGCCCTTCAGTGTGCAAGGCTTTCGTGTATACGGCTTTTGCTTTGCTGAGTGCTTTTTTTACCAGCGTAAGTTCGGCGTATGAACAGATGATTTTACCCTTTTCTAGCTGTGTTTTCACTAACTTATGCATTGCTTCATGCAGATGATGATCGCCATTAGTGCTTTGCTTCGAAAGTTGCCTTACAATGTCGATTTCCTGTCCAATCTCTTGGCTGATTTCACGCTTCACCGTTTTGCATGCCTGCTCCTTGGCAGCTATCTGCTGTATCACTTGCTGCTCATTATCATCACCCGAACTGATATGCGTATACTCTTCCTTGAGCTCTTCGAGCTCGTGTTCAAGCTGTCCTACGTGAGCACGTGTTAGCAACCTTTTCAATGCTAAGCTATCAGCTTCAGAATAAGCAGTATAGAGTTGCTGCAATGCTTCTTGCCCCTGAGTGATTTCTAAGGTTTCAAGGCATTGGTGCAGATCTTCTTCGATCCTTGTATCAAGGGTCTGCTTGCGCTTCTGGATGTGGCTCGCTTCTGCCGGTAGCGCAGCAATTTTGTGCTGCACATCTTGTAGTGCCACGGCGGCCGCATTAATGCGGTCGATGAGCTTATGATTTTGCGACGGGGTGCTGCCATGTTTTAGCTCAGCAATGATCTTTTTTAGTCCTTTTTCGGTTTCTTCTACGCTCTTTTTGCTATTAGCTAATATTTGCTTGACTTCAGACATTTGTAAAGCTGTGCCAAGGAGAGGTGGCGTGTGTTTGGCGTGTGAAACGGGGAGTGCCGTCTGTTTTTCGACAAATGGCGAAGTGTGTATTCGATGGCTACCTGTTGGAATGTTGCTTCCCATTATTGACCTCCATAAATCGTATCTTACTAAGTATTATAAGACTTCGATGGCATTTCCTCCTAGCCTTGTCAAGTCTGATCCTTCCATCAATGCAAGAGCAATACCAATCGCACCATCAAAATAGACCATTAATGCACGCATCAAGAAATACGTTCTAAATATATCGTGGATAGTAAATTGAAAATTCACGAAAAAAGTGTTGAGCGAAATTCCGGTTGTTTGCTATAAACAACGCTTATCCTTTTTGTGCTGACATAGCTCAATTGGTAGAGCACCCGACTTGTAATCGGACGGTTGTGGGTTCAATTCCTACTGTCAGCATAGTTTCTCTCTTATATTCCTTCGGGGGTGTCGCATAGTGGCAATTGCAAGGGACTGTAAATCCCTCGACTCCGGTCTCCGCTGGTTCGAGTCCAGCCGCCCCCATTTAAGGGACTCCGTCCCTTAAAAATCCCTGCCAAAGGGTCGAAGACCCTCTGGACTCCCATTACGTAAGCTTCGCCTGCCCCACATCCTCGAAAAAACATCATTCTTTACCCAAAGACAATAACAGTTCACGCTGAAAAATGGTTCATCACATAAATTCAACGCAGACGGGGGGACGTGGTGACGCAGAGAAAAAAGGGAATTATTATAAATAGCAGGATGAACATGATAGACAGGATGAGCTAGCCCTTTCAGGAAAACATCTAATTAGGAACTTGTTAGCAAGGAATGTTTTACTAATTATACTTTTTTTGTTTTTTATCCTGTATATCCTGTTCATCCTGTGAAACTTGTGTTTCTCTGCGTCACCGCGTCTCCCCGACTCTGCGTTGAATTTATGTGTGAACGAACCCGTTTATTAAGAACGATTAGGTGAAAAGCGTTATCCTGCTATTCTTGTGCTCGCCTTTTGACTTTTGTAATCGTCTCAGGTAGTCCAGGTAGTCCAATTCGTCCAGTTCGTCCATATCCAATTGAAGATAAACTAGCGCCAACTTTTAGTTGTAAATATTCTTTTTAAGTTGATGCCATTGTGTGAACATAAGCTTTTTTTGCATTTAAGATATGCATGAGGGGTTTTTCTATGAAATAATAGAAAATGTATCCCCCACTTATGGAACAGACCAATAACACAATAAAAGCGATCCAAGAACTGCCTATGAGCAAAGGTAAACATTTACATAATAACAAGATGACTGGAACATGGATCAGGTACAGTGAATAGGAAATCTTACCGAGTGAAAGCATTGCTTGAGGAATTAGATGATTGACATCTGAGTTGACTAATCCTAATAGAAAAAGCGTCGTCGGGATAGTTGCTAGCCAGTATGATGAGATAGGATAATACCAATTAACGAGCACACCACTCCCAAAAAGCACAAACGCGCTTATCCAACTCCACGAAGAGGCGTATGAGGGGTATTTTTGAAGAATACACGCAATCCCTATACCTAGAAAAAATTCCAAATTTCTTAATTCAAAAAATGGATAGGGACAAGAAGAAAAAACACCGATCGCATAAACAAAGATACCACCCAGCCACAATGTAAAACAAAGTAACCCTAGCCTTTTATTTAGAATCCCAAAGCATCACTATTAAAATATTCTCCCACACCTCCTGCAGCATGCAGTAAAACAACAAGCAAAGCTGCAAAGCCCCTTAAAGCTTGGATAGAATGGAGTTGTGAATCTTTCACTGTGGGTCAGCCTCTTAATGCATGCAATCGACAAAAGCGCGTAATATATCAAATACCGCAAATTTTATGCACTTGAATGGAAAAAAATCTGGAATAAATAGTCCCGTTGCAGCAGAGTTTAAGTCCATTTAATACAAATAAGTGAGACAATTATGCGAATTGCAAAATGGATAGGTATGATAAGCGTCTTTTTAGGTGTCATCTTTTTAGGATGGCTAAGCCTTAAACCTGAAACGCCTTCATTAAAAACCGCTCGTCTTTTAGTCAATGTCCAAAAAACGGCAGGGTTTTCTGCCAAAGAGTTTTCGGAAGCTTCTTCTGCAAAACTTGCATTTGTAGAGCCAAGAAATCCTTTCAAGCTCCTTCAGTCAATTTTTGCTGATTCTCCTTTTGTCGTATGTTCTTCAGACATAGATGAAAGAACACTTAGATCTGTGGCCAGAAAATATGGCTACAGATACATATCCTTTTCTCAACAAACACTCGAAGAAGCCGTTAATGCGTCTAAAAAAATGTTAGAGTCTATGCCCAAATTTAGCAGTGAAATTGTGTACTTAGATAAGGAAAATTCTCAAAGAATTTATGAGCTAATGCGTAGAGTAGATTTATCACTCACAAATGCCGGAATTCCTTATTGGGCGACATCCGGAACTCTTCTAGGAGCTGTACGTCATGGCGGACTCATTCCGTGGGATGATGATCTTGATATTTGTATTTTCGATAAAGATGAATCGAAACTAATCGAAATGGAGCAATCGTTTCACGAATTAGGTTTAGAAGTGCATCACTATTGGAAAGATTTTTATAAAATTTATAAGAAAGATGGAGATTTAATCCCCGACGTCAAAAACCCAGGAACTGTTTTGCCCTTCAAATATCCTTTTGTGGACGTTTTTGTGGTCACCTTGGAAAAAAATAATGAAGCAAAAGATGTCTATGTGCATAAATCTGACAACTTTTATTTTATTTTTAATAATGAACGCTTTGCTTATTCCCAACTAGAAAATCTGACGCGCAGCCCTTTTGGTCCAATCACAATTCCTGTACCAGCTAATCCCGAACAATTTTTGAATACAGCTTATGGCATGCCCAACTATCCTACCCTTTGGAAAAAATATGCTATTGAACCAATATGGATTCATCAATCTGAAAAATCCGCGGATATTCAAGGCGCTGCTTTTGTTGAAATAAATGATTACTCGCCAGCACCATATTTAAGGGACTCCGTCCCTTAAAAATCCCCGCCAAAGGGTCGAAGACCCTCTGGACTCCCATCACGTAAGCTTCGCCCTGCTAAAATGAACTGGATCGATTCCTTCGATAGCTTAGACCAAGGTCTAGAAGATTTCTTTTGATTCACTGAGAATTCTCATTTTAAGGGCGGGATGTAGGGCTGGTTTTGTGACAAGGTCTACGTGACAACCTAAAATTTCCTCTATAATGCCATATCCCTATACTCTCTATCGGTACTATAAAACGGGGGAGGGGAGTAAATTCTAAGTATTGCTTCGGATGGATAATCCAGATATGGGTATATGGTCTTAGCTCGCATGCGATAAGCGTATTCAGAATGATAAATGGGAATTTTGAAAGATAAGATATCGTTTTGCTTTACCATCCCTTTAAATAACTTTGATTGTCGAGTCAGCGTTTCTTCCGGTGCAATTAGGATTTGGGCAGTGAGCGTATTTCCTGCAAAAATCTTAAATCCTAATCGGGCATACCCTGGAACAAATATGGCTAACGCGGGCGCTGCGACAAACATGATAACGCTTGTGATCATGCTCACTTGCTGTAATTTGAAGCGAAACAGGGGGGTATTCTCATTATAGGCGGGAAGTAGGAACAATCGCAATTCCATTAAAAATAACCAAATATTCCATAGTGGGATCACTTTTCCCCAGTTATGTCCATAGGGCCCAAGGCAGATAAGCACGACCATCAGCATGATGAATGCCATTGCTGTGGCAACGCGTCGCCATCTACGAAAAAGCAGCATAACGCCGATCGCTGCTTCGAAAATGGGTGTGACAAAGCCTACGATCGTAAAAAGCCAATCCAAAGAAGGAATATAAATTGGTGTAAGAAACCAGGGCATTATTTTAGTAAAAAAGGTCATATTTAGCTTGTGAAAGCCTGCCCAAAAGTAGACTCCGCATATCATGATTCTTAAAGCGTTCAATCCGTTTTCAGGGCGCTTGCAGAAGGCTGCAACTAAAGTGACGAAGCAATACATGTGAAACCAGGGCTGAAACCGAACAATGTCTTGTACGCCCCAAAATATGATGCAGGCGGATACCCCAAAAGCGGGAAAACGTTTTTTGGGAGTAATGATCAACCAGACCAGCAGCATCAGGCATAAAAAGAATATTCCCCAATCAATAGAAGAAGGCAATCGCGCGAAGGGCTCATAAAGTGGAACAGGAGTTAACAGAGGATGTTGAAATCCTGGAAGAAAACTGCGCCATTCCATGCCAAGAGTGATGAGGATCGTCAGGCAAGTTAGGCGTATGACATACGCAAAATCGCGTTCCAAATTTCTATCAACAGCTAGAGAAAGACCTTGGGACATAAGTATCACTACTTGATTAATTACAATTTGTCCTTATATTCCAAGGCAGCATTTAGACTTTACAAAAATAAGTAATATTTTTTATTTTGCATCAAAGCAGGAGCCGCTTTATGAAAAAAATTATCACTTTTTCCCTTATTTTTCAGTTAATCGTATCAATTCTGATTGGCCATGAGAAAAAAAGCGATCCTCTAACAAATTGCATCCACTCCGAATGCGGCATCCCCAATGAATTTAAAAATCTTCCGTATGCAGTCTATCCAGGAACCTGTAAATACAGCATCGATAGGTTTAATTATAATAAGCGATTTAATTACTTCCCTAAGATTATCTTTTATCCAGAAAGTGATCAGCAAGTGCAATTTTTGGTGAAAATATTTAAGAAATATCACTTGGAATTCGCACTTCGGTCCGGAGGCCATTGTTTTGAACCGGGCTCATTGTCATCAGATTATATCGTAGACGTCAGTAACTTCAATAAAATCATTCCAGATGTATCTAAAGAAGAAGTTTATATTGGCGCTGGAAGTGAACTTAAAAATGTGATCAGAACTCTTGGAGAATTGGATTATGCGATACCCACAGGAACATGTCCAAGTGTCGGTGTGACAGGCCTAACCTTAGGAGGCGGCATTGGCTTTCTATGCAGACAATTCGGGTTAACGTGTGATTCGGTAAAATCCATTAAATTAGTTAATGCTGAAGGTGAAATCATCACAGCCAGCAGTAATTCTCATCCTGATTTATTCTGGGCATTGCGAGGGGGAGGAAATGGTTCGTATGGGATTGTTTTAGGATTCACCTTTAAAATGCATTATGTGCCGGTTGTTACCTATTATGAATTACTGTGGGAATGGGATATCAACCTTTTGAAGCCCATCATGAAGACCTGGCAACATTGGGCTAAGACACTTCCGGATAGCGTCACCACAGTCTTAGGCGTTCGTCATCCTAACTTCATGTGTGCCGTGCCAGAGGAATCTCCTCCGCTCGTCATCAGAATTGATGGGATTAAAGTGGGGTCTGAACCATTCACAGAGTGGAAAGCATTTGAGAAATTTAATCCTAAGGTTATCATTATTAAAACAAGCTACTTAGATTCAGTAAAATATTGGTCTAATGAGTCTCCACTTCCTTTTAATAAAGGCAAATCCAAAATCATGCATAAACCCTTGAATGATAAAACAATCAATAAAGTGGTGAAATTTTTTAAAAAGTTAGAAGAAAGAAATCCAGATTTCCTCGCATATTTTGACTTTGAAAGATTTGGAGGACAAGTGGCAACGAATGATAGCTCTTTTTTTCCAAGTCAGGCCTTTGGCTGGTGGGAGCAAGCCTATTTTTGGGAATTTCCAGAACAAACAGAGGAAGTGCTCGCTTTAAGTCGTACATTTTATAAATCTCTTAGCAATAAAAAATTCCCTCATTGCTATGCCAACTTTGTAGACTACGATTTAGGGAAAGATTATCTTTTCAGATATTATGGAAATCATGTCAAGCGTCTCATCGAAGTAAAGCAAAAGTATGACCCACAGAATTTGTTTCATTGGAAGCAGAGCATACCGCCTGCAAAATGCGAAGAATAATTTGACTTCCTTACGTCACTTGAAATTAAAGAGAGAGGTCGATCACGTAGTTGTCAAAACCTGATTGAGCCTTGTGCAGGGCAGCCACCATTTGAGCTTCAGTAAATCCGTAATCTGCCAATGAAATCATGCCCACATAATTCACCATTGGTTCATATTTGATGACTCTGCCTGCTCCAGATACTTTGGCATCCCTTTGCAAATAAATCAAAAGATTACCCTCTGCCACTGCAAACCGGCATTCAGAGAAATCCTCTACACTCACGAGTATTTTCTTGTTTGCTAAATCAATCGAAATTTGTCTGGGCATATTTTGCCATGTTTGGGCGGACTCATTTGCAATTTCATTTAGGTCACCTGCCGGTACGCCTAAATTCACTAAATACTGTTGATAATCGCCTGCAACCCAATCTTCCCATCCAAGTTGGTCAACAGTCATTTGGTTTATAGGTTCACCAGTTTCTTTGTTCCAAGCTGGTCTTTGCTTTTTCCAATTTAGCTCAAATTCGTTGTAAGGCATTCCAGCTCTTTTAATGATTTTATCATAAATAAAAGGCTCTTCTATTCCAGTGAAAGCCGGGTGCCGAAAAGCTTTAGGACGCATCTCCAATCTAAAAGTAAATCCCTTTTGATTTGCCACTGCAGCCATCATTTTAAGCTCTTCTTGGGAACTTCTTAAATGTATCTTCTGCACAAACTGGGCAGCTGGAGCGGCTGTAATGGGCACTTCTTCTACAGCTGGACTTTCCTTTAGCTGCGGCATGGGAGGTAATTGCTCATTGATAGGCGTAGGCAGTTCTTTGCTTAGAGCCGATAGGGGCAACATGTCTGGGGCAGATAAATTAGAAAATGGATGTGTTATAGTTGAGGAGGGAGCGGTTAAATTAGAGAAACTTATATCGCAATTAGTTAGATTTGCAAAATCGACATTGTCATTGGCACCGCTTAAGACCCATTGGGTGCTTACCGATCTGTCAAAACTCCCTATTTTATAGGCCAATCCGACTCCCAATGTAGCCAGCGCTAAACATTTTATCGTATTGTATAACATTGATCTCTTTGCTTTGATCGGCTCTCGATTTTGGTTTACGCTATTGATTTGACTGCTCATTTTCGTGTTAGTGAAAGCATGCTGATACGGTTCTGACGTTGTATATAAAGCTGACAAATTAACATTCATAGGTATGACTCCCGTATTAATGAATATAAAGCAATTGTTGTTATAAGTTATATTGTACGTTTAATTTATTAATATTTTATTAATTTTTACCCTGTTTTAATAATTATTTATGTTTTCCTTTATGCTTTTCCTTATGTTTTTATTTGTTTTATAATATCTTAATGTTAATTCTATATAATTATTTGACAAGCGGGTACATGTTCAGGGTCGATGTAGCCTTAATTGATAGTTAAATATACGTGTAAAATTATATATAAAGGTTAATTATGAAAATACAGCCTTCACTTTCACTAGCACCCAACTGTGGTCCTCAATATGACTTAGTTTATGCTAGCGATCAAGCGCAATGTTCGTTCCAAAAGCCTAAGATCCCCATAGTAGGCAGAGTGGAATATAGTACAATGACAGTGAAGGTTGGAGATAAGACTCATACTGTTAAAGTTGTGACATCCAATCAAGAAATCCCTGAGTTGCGCCGAATTTGCCATTTTATAGAAGCGTTAAATAGTGATGCGCGGCAAAACCTTCTTTCACAAGATCGATTGTGGTTGAGGGATATAAGAAAGTTAGTTATTAGTCAACCTTCAGTACCGAATAGCGTAAAAAAGGAAGCGACATGCGAAGAAATCCAAGATGACAGCGAGTTACAGCTATTTATTATAGAACAACGCATGAAGACTATCCAAGATTATATGGAGGCGCAAGCTGGAAGATTTAAAGGTTATTTTGGGGGGTATCGCACAGCAGATTTTAAGGACAAATATATTAGCGATAGTCAGAGCTTTCAGTGGTACTTCAGAGACGGACTGAACGGCTTAGAATGGTCAGTAATTTGGAGGGCACTCGCAGATAAAAATCACCCCTATCATGCATTAGTAACGCAATTGAACAATCATTCTGACAAAGAAAAGCCGCGTTCACAAAAGGAGAGGGACTTTAGGGCACATCTTTCAACTTGTGTAAGTTACATATGTGAGAAGAAGTTTACTGATGCCCAAGTAGCTTGTATCTTCAACGATAAAGATTTCATTCTAAAACAGACGCAAGAGCTTAGTGAAGCCTCTGCGAAGCTTAATCGCTTACAAAAAGAGCGGGCCAAATTATTGTAATTTCAAAAATGAGGCTTGTAGCAATTATTGAAAATTATAAGATGTGGCAAAACCAATTGGAATTGGTGTGAGGCTTTTGCAGTAAATAAGCTCGTACGGGGCGGTCGAAGTGGTTTTTGGGACGCCAAATCCATTGACCGAGCTCGGTGATCTTAAATTTAGCTTGAGACATCAGTTGCTTTGTGGCTGTTGAGTGCTCTTCCTGTGCACATGGATCAGCAGCAGCCGTGCTTAGAGTATCGGCAAAATAAACCGATCCTCTTTCATTAACAAGGTTTGCGAGGTGAACAAAATGGGTTTTGCGCATGTTTTCATTAAAAATTCGCAGAGCGGCCAGGCATTGTTTTTTCACTGGATTGCTGCTGTCGTTTAAATAGTCATCAATTTTCAGAATCGTTATGTCGAGGTTGAGTCGAATAAAATTTTCGATGGTTTTTTTCAGGTAGAATTCTAATTGTGAAGCGACCAGGGAAGAAATAACAAAATCGACTTCAGCCACTTCGTCAGTTTGATCTCCTTTGGTGAATGAGAGTTTTTCTGGCGGAATATGAGACGATAAAACTTGAGTACATTGAGTGAGTAAAGCATCGATACATGCGGCGTTCGTGTGTCCCGCTTTCATTTGTAGCACCTGTTCAAAAACAGTCTGGATTTTTTGGTAGGCGCCGCCTGTCAGATCTTTTTTGATTAATCTTAGTTTACTTTGTTGGTCACTTGGAAGGGAGTCTCTGATGGCTTCAAGGTTCTGGGAATCATAATCAACAAGAATCACGTGAGCGTATCGTTGTACGAGGATATCGATGGGTTCTAAGGGCCCCACACCAAGGACAACAACAGAGTCGCGGCTTTCGTGTGATTGGCTTGCAGAGATGATGGCTTGATGGCTCTTGGCTATATGATCTTGATAGGATACTTCGGAAGGAGATGTTGCGAAGCCTTGTCGAATGCTAGTATTAAAAAGATCGAAACTAATCTCGATGCATTTTTTTGGGGTTAATCCTGTGGTATCCACACCAACAAAGCGCATAGAAGGTGTGCTTGATGTATAGGAGGGAGACGGGGATGATGGATGACTAGCACCTGCACTTTGAATATGAGAAGACATATTGATTACCTGTTAATTGTAATATTATAAAAATAATAAAGATAGTAATTATAATAATCAAGAAGTAATAGAAAACGAAATTTACTATCCAAGTTCTTTATACAATGGCGTCAACTAAAGGAGATGGATGCCATGGACTACATGAGACAATTGCAAAAGTGACAATATGTTTTTAAAACAGTTAAGTCTCATTGCTCAGGGCAACGCCCTGAAATGTAAATGCCTAGGGCACAGCCCTAGGTGAATTGTGAGTGGATTTGCAGGCTGTAGGCCTGCTGTGTAGTAACTCCTGAATGACGTTAGCCTATCTTCTGCCAAGCTACAACGCAGGCCTACAGCCTGCTAAACCTATTTTAACTGCACCTAGGGCGGTGCCCTAGGCTTTTACATTTCAGGGCGTTGCCCTGAGCAACGATGGCTGGGATACTCACTTATTATCAAATATCATTGGTTTGTCTAGAATCAGCCCGTTGGCAAAAAATAATCTTTTTTTAGCGACGGATTCGGTTCTGGAACACGATTTTACTTTTGCAATCGTCTCACATGGACGACATGGACGAAGTTAGACGATTACAAAAGTGGTAAAATATTTCAAAAATAGGTTGCCCTTCTACACTAGAGAAAGAGAAAGATCAAAGGCACCCTTTTCATCAGCTATTCAAATACCCAACGCCGTTTCAAGGCATCGATAATACGTCGTTGCCAGTAATATCTGGAAATATAATGAGGCGGTATGCAAAATTCACTGACATTTGATTCTTTAAATAAAGCGAGGTTCTTATGACCGAAAAAATTGATGTAAGACTTTGTATAAAGCCGCTTTCTCGTTCCGTAATAATCCAGGATAATACTAAAAAAGATTTAGGCTCATTATGTGGTCGCGTTGTCCATTGGTTCAAGAAAACTTCCACTGAGACAGCTTCTAAAACAGATCGTGTGAAGCCCTTTGTTGTATGCATTGCAGGTGGGACAGGATCAGGCAAGACCACACTTGCTAATAAAATTAAATCCGCATTAGGAAACGATGCCGTCATCATCGATCAAGATAGCTACTACAAAGAACTTACAGGGATGTCATTTCAAGAAAGAGCCAAGACGAATTTTGATCACCCTAATTCAATCGATTTTGAACGTTTATGCCAGGATGTCAAAATAATAAAACAAGGCCAAAGCATCAATAAACCGATTTACAGTTTCAAACACCATGCGCGAGAAAAAGAGGCTACGCATGTAAAACCAGCTCCCGTTACTATTGTAGAAGGTATTTTGGTTTTTACTAACAAGGAATTGCGTAAGTTGGCCGACCTTAAAATCTATGTTGATACAGAGGATGATGTCAGAGTGTTGCGACGCATCGAACGCGATATTGCTGAAAGAGGACGCGATGTAGCTAATGTCAAACAGCAATATTTGACGACTGTAAAGCCTATGCACAATCAATTTGTGGGGCCTTCAAAACGCTATGCCGATGTTGTAATATCTGGTAATGCAGATGCATCGTTGGCTGTAAACAAAATCGTCGAGAATCTCCGAAAGAAAATCTTGCAACATTGAGGTTGTTACTTGCCTGTCAGATGCTTAAAGAAAAATTCAGGCTGATTGGTATTAATTAAATCCACCCCAAGATGCAGCATTTTGTTCGCCATTTCAAGTGTGTCATCTTTGGGGTATGTCCACACAATTAATTTAAGCCCACGGCTGTGGACCCGTTGCACGAAATCGGCGTCGATAAGCTGTGGGTCATATTCCACATCGAGCCCTTCCAAACGTGCTTGGAGGGCTAAAGCAATGGCTTTTTCAAGATCGCTTTTGCTTTTTAGCCGATAATAGAATCCGATGTATTTGCCTGGGTGTTGTGGATCTGCTTGGATTTCATCTTTATCGGGAGTTGCGATGGTCAGCCAAAGATGACGATACTCTCCCAGCATGCTTTTGGATAATTGTATTAGGGAGTAATCAAAGCAGATAATAAGAATTTGGCTATTGTTGATTCCAAAGCGCTTTTTACTTGCATCTAGCAATGTCTTCAAGGCGGGAACAATCGCCTGATCACCGGGTTTTAATTCAATAACGAGGTGTCTTTCAGGGTGATTTGCTAGATGATAGAGAAATTCTTCAAGAAGCGGAATTTTTGTGCCTACATATTTTTTATCTAAATCATCTGCGTAAGCGCCGATATCAACTTGCGAAAGTTCCTTATCGTATGAAAGTTGGGTAATATTCTTATTCAAAATGCACTCAAAATCATCTTTAGATAGGGTGGTGGCTAGATCTTTATTATATCTAGCAGTGCGTTTCAAATCATCGTCATGAATGACGACAATCTTTCTATCTAGTGTAAGGTGCACATCGCATTCAACATATAGAGCACCCGCGTTGTAAGCGGCTACTAAGGCTGGAATTGAGTTTTCTGGTATCTTTGGTAACAATGATTGCGGTGCTTCATTATTAGCACCCCGATGGGCCACAAAACGGGAAGGCAAGTTTTTTTGTATGGATCCATCGCTCATGATTTCTTTGTCCTTAGCATCGAGAAGGGGACCTATCGGCAGTAAGCTTAGCGATAGCACCATAAAGTACATTATCTTAGGAGTCATTTTAATGCTATACCAAAAGGATTGCTTTTGTTTAAAAACAGATGACATGTTATGAGGTGGAATTTGATTGTTAGTGATGTAAAAATAATAACATATTACTTTTTAAATTAATACATTAAAAAACGGAGTTTAGCGTGGAAACAAAAGATTTATACCTTATTGGCTATGCTGCGGGGATGGGTGCCAAGGATACCGGGTGCGCTGCAGGGCCGAAAGTTCTGTCTCAGTCCCGTTACCTCACAGACCTCCATAAACAAGGCATTAACATATACTGGCAAGCCAGTGTAGGTTTAGAAAATTTTATATACCAATCTTTAGTTGAAAATTCCAAAGTGGACTGCGCCAAAGATAAATTAATCTCTGTCCATCAATGTGATCTTCGTTTAGCTCAAGAGGTCCGAAAAGTCGCTGGACAACAAAAATTTTTTGTTGTGATAGGCGGCGATCATTCTTGCGCAATTGGTACTTGGACGGGCGCCTATCATGCTCTAAAACCAAAACAGAATTTAGGCTTAATTTGGATTGATGCCCATATGGATGCGCATACTTTCCAGACAACACCGACGGGTAATATCCATGGGATGTCAATTGCAAGTTTACTGGGCTTTGGCTCACCTATGTTAAGTCATTTGCTAAGTGATCGTGCCATCCTTCGTCCTGAACATTTATGTTTAATTGGTATTCGGAGCTATGAAGAAGCTGAGGCGGCCTTATTACGCCATAAAAAAGTCAAAATCTTCTTTATGGATGAAGTTAGACGACGTGGTATGGATACAATCATCCGTGAAGCCATCGACATTGTTAGCCATGGAACGGAAAGATATGGAGTGAGCATTGATATTGATAGTTTAGATCCGACAGAGGCCCCTGCAACAGGTTACTATTTGCCTCATGGCCTTTCAGCCCAAGAGTTGTTTACAGCTGTGGATGTCGTGAGTAGAGATCCAAAACTCATCGGTGCAGAAATTGTGGAATTCGATCCAGGAAAAGATCAAAATAATAAAACAGAAGCCCTGATTGCACATGTACTTTATTTGTTGGCTCAAAAATAGTGACTCTGTGATGCACATTAGAAGCATGCTTTATTTGGCATCGTCTAC
>Ga0206894_1013_pt2 | contig 39643 bp, 46 predicted proteins | sample Alteio_BWOrgHeat_54_FD_152953 | JGI IMG/M metagenome (GOLD analysis project Ga0206894, IMG submission 152953) | Enriched cells from forest soil in Barre Woods Harvard Forest LTER site, Petersham, Massachusetts, United States -... | ecosystem: Environmental > Terrestrial > Soil > Temperate forest >...
ATTTGAGGATGTCTTTTTCCAAACGCCACTTCCTACCTCAAATCACATACCAGCCCCAGACTGGGGTCAGGCCTGCGATTTTGCGATTTGAGGATGTCTTTTTCCAAACGCCACTTCCTACCTCAAATCACATAATCACAGGCCTGACCCCAATCTTTGAAGGCGGGCGGAGCTTACGTTGAGGGAGTCCAGAGGGGCTATGCCCCTTTGGCGTGGATGATTAAGGGGCTGCGCCCCTTAATTGCTCGGGACTGGAGTCGAACCAGCACGGGATTGCTCCCAGGGGATTTTAAGTCCCCAGTGTCTACCATTCCACCACCCGAGCGTATGTGGGAGACGAAACATTAACTGATTTATCAGTTTATCGTCAAGATGTTAATCCAACAAAAACGCAAACCCTTTCGGGTTTGCGTTTGGAAAGCTTTAGGGATCTGTGTGTTCTGGATGATCTATTGCAGGTGTTGTGTTGGTGTGTGGTGTGTGGTGCTCTTCGATGTGATCGTGTGCAAATGGGTCATGTAAAGGCTGAGCATCATGAGAATGCTCTGTTACATGGCGTTTGCGTTCCTGATAGATTTCTTGTTCTTGGGCTTCAGAGATTTCATGAGAGTATTCATGCTCTTGGCTATGTGTTGGAGCAGAAGTAGTCTCTGTTTGAGCTTGTTGCTCTTCTTTGGAATAGAAGGCGTCTTTGAATAGGGCGTTATCTTTGTAGCGCGCTATTGTTTCAGAGATAAGCGTTGGAGGGGGTGGCAATAGTGATGTGAGGATTGAAGTCGTGACCACTTGCTGAGCGAGTGGTGAATTAGAGCCTTCGGCCCCTTGCTGCGCTTCGGTAGATGCGCCGGCAGATGCTTTTTCCCCATTGTCTTCTTCAGTGTTAGTACCTTCGCGGCCACGACGGCGGCGATGTTGGCGACGGCGATCTCGCTTTTTATCGGAGCGTCCCTCTTGGGTCTTTTCGCCGCTGGCAGCTGCAGTGTTATCAGCAGCTTCTGCTCCAGTTGTTGCTTCTTCAGGTTGATGGGAGGGTTCTACATGTCTCTCATGTGCAGGTTCGCGCTGTTGGCGCGGCTGTTGCTGTGGCTCGCGCCCACCAGCAATTTTGATGGTGCGGTCGATGCCGACATTTTTGAGCACCATGCGCGCTTCACGCACTTCAAGTAGCTCGTAATCGGTAGCAGGAACCAGGAACGATTTAGGTCTTTCCAGTGAACGGAAAAAGAAGGAATGACCGAAGGAGACCACTTCGACAGCGTCGACGAAGTATTCTTCTTGTCCTGTGGTTTTGCTGCTGCGGACGACTAATTTACACCCTTCTTTCGGTGTAATTACCGTTTCGATGATTGGTTCTCGAGTAAAGTCCACGTGTTTCAATCCATTGTTAATTGTTTTTGATAAACAGCCGTTACAAACATAGCTCGCGGTTGGTAAGATTCCGAAAGCGATCCATGTTCTCTAAACGGCTGTGGGCGCTTGTGGCGACGTCCCAGATAATTTAATAGATTAGATTTTATTTCATCTCGTGTTGAGCCATATAAGCTATTAAATCAGCAACGCGACAAGCATAGCCCATCTCGTTGTCATACCAGGCGATAATCTTATAGAATTTATCATTAAGAGCAATACCAGCGTCTTTATCAAAGACGGCAGAGTAGGTGCTGCCAATAAAGTCTGAAGATACTAGCGGTTCATCACAATACGCTAAGATTCCTTTCATATGGCCATCAGCGGCCGTTTTCATAGCTTTGCAGATCTCTTCATAGGTTGTTGCATCGCGCAGCCGAACAGTCAAATCGACGACTGAGACATCGGCTGTGGGTACGCGGAGGGCCATACCTGTAAGTTTTCCTTTGACCTCAGGAATGCATAGGGCAACAGCTTTTGCGGCACCAGTTGATGAAGGGATAATATTTTGACTTGCACCACGTCCCCCACGCCAGTCTTTTTTAGATGGACCATCGACAGTGGGCTGTGTTGCTGTGACGGCATGAATGGTCGTCATTAACCCCTCTTCAACGCCAAAATTATCTAGCAATACTTTTGTGATAGGTGCAAGACAGTTCGTTGTGCAGGAGGCGTTAGAAACAATATGATCCTTCGCTGGATTATATTTTTCATGGTTGACACCCATGACGAAAGTCGGAATGTCTCCTTTGGCAGGTGCTGAGATAATGACGCGTTTAGCACCAGCTGTCAGGTGTTTGCCAGCTTCTTCAACAGAGGTAAACAAGCCTGTGGATTCTATCACGTAATCCACGTGTAGATCACGCCATGGCAATTTCTCGGGAGAGCGTTCTGAAAACACGCGTGTCTTTTTTCCATTGACAATGATGGCATCTTCTTGCACTTCTACTTGGCCTTTGAAGCGTCCATGGGTAGAATCGTACTTAAGCAGATATCCTAGGTTGTCGCTAGGGACTAAGTCATTGATAGCAACTACATTGAAATCGCTACGTGCAGCGAGTGCGCGATAGACTAGGCGGCCGATGCGTCCGAAACCATTAATTGCGATATTCTTTGTCATGATATTTCTCCCTGAGGCTATAGGTGATGCTTATGCTACGTATTTAAAGTAACTTAAAATTTTGGTTGCTGATGTGATACATTTAGCTGCCATCATAAAGGAGTTGGCATCTAAAGTAAAGCAAAAGAAGGGGAATTCGTTTGTTCCTTTTTTCCCAGCCCATCAGCACACATCAAGTGGAACCATAGAAAAAAGGACCTAAAGGACCAAAACGACCTAAAGGATTAAACGACAGCGTTTTTTAGTCCTTTAGGTCGTTTTGGTCCTTTTTAAGCAGAAAAAAGCGGAGTCGAATGACTCCGCTGAGATGATGAATTACTCGCTGAGATATTCAATGACGCATGTTTGGGCGTTATCACCGACGCGGCGTTTGCTCTTAATGATGCGTGTGTAGCCACCATTGCGTGCAGCAAAACGAGGACCAAGCGTTGTGAATAGCTTTTCAATAACAGTACGGTCAGTGTTATAGGCACTGGTATCGCCAGCACGTGCAGCACGAGCTTCTTTATCTGTTAATGCATTGAAACGAATCATCATTTGGCTAATTGCTTCGCGACGTGCGGCGAGCGATTTCTTTTTGGCCAATGTGATCATCCGATCAGCGTAGACGCGCAAAGCTTTTGCTTTTGGCAGCGTTGTTTCAATACGCTCATTCTCGATGAGAGACTTAAGCATGTTCGCAAACATGCAACGTCTATGCGAGCTTGTGCGATTAAGTTTGCATGTATTATTCAAATGTCTCATGTTAACTTACCTATTTACTCTTCAACTTTTACTAAATCTTTACGGCCTTTTTTTTCTTCGAAATGCTGTCTGATACGATCTTTAGCATTATCAGCAGTAATTCCATAGCGTGCGAGATCCATGCCGAGATGTAATCCCATTTCGCTTAACTTGGCTTTAATTTCGTTAAGAGACTTTTTACCGAAGTTGCGGAATTCGAGCATTTTTCTTTCTGGGATGGAAACCAATTCGGCGATAGTCTCGATATTGGCACCGCTCAAGCAATTCGTGGAACGAACGGATAGTTCGATTTCATCGATGCGGAGGGCTAATTTTTCCATCATTTCGTCTTGATCTGTGTCACCGTCGCCCAGTCCTTCATCGAAGGATAGCGCGTGGGCTTGCACTTGCTCAAAGACTTCAAAATGTTTCATGCCGATTTGGGCTGCGAAGCTGATCGCTTCGACAGGCGTGATGCGGCCATCTGTAGTGACTTCGAAAATGAGTCGATCGAAATCAGTATCTTGTCCAACGCGTGTATTTTCGACATAGTAGTTGACGAGACGTACGGAAGAAAAGGCTGCATCAACAAGGATCTCGTCAGATGTTTTATCACGCACAATATGGCGCTCAGAAGGTACATACCCGCGTCCAATGGCAACACGTAGATCGATTTGACGACGCATTGGCTTGGTTGCTGTAAATAGATGTAGCTCTGGATTCACGACTTCATAGCTGCCATCTTCGATAATGTCACCCAATGTCACATGGTAATGGCCATGGTTTTTATCGAGATCTTCGCGTGTGATTTCAAGCACATGTGTTAAGATGCGTGGTTCGTGTGAGTAAGGAGCGTCATCCATGGGTAGCTTGCGAAGTAGAGCACCCTTGAAGTTTAGAATGATATTGGTCATATCTTCACTAATGCCTTCGATGGACATATATTCGTGAGGAATACCTTCGATACGCACGGAGATGATGGCTGGTGATTCCAATGAGGACAACATCATGCGTCGCATTGAATTACCAACAGTATGCCCAAACCCTCTCTCAAAGGGTTCTGCGACAAAGCGTGCATAGTTATTTGACGCTGCATCTTCATCGAGAGTAATTTTTTGAGGCATTTCAAACTTGCCGTACTTAACAGACATGCTGCAACTCCTGAATAAATAAATTATAAAAGCTAAATTTATGAAAGCTGAAAGTCAACTCATCGAGACCTATAATTACTTTATGGAATCTTTAGATACCAAGCAAGTTATTATAGTCGGAGTGCCCTATTCAGCTTTCACAATTTCTCTACTGGCACTACCAGCTATTACACACGTCTGCGTTTACGTGAACGACATCCGTTATGTGGCACTGGTGTCGTGTCTCTAATCATCGTGATAGCCAAGCCAGCACTCTGTAGGCCACGAACTGCAGATTCACGTCCTGCACCAGGTCCTTTTAAATTAACTTCTACTTCCTTCATGCCAACGCCCATAGCGATTTTAGCTGCATCTTGAGCAGCTACTGTAGCAGCGAAAGCAGATGACTTTCTTGAGCCAGAAAAGTTAACTTTACCAGCTGACGCCCAAGAGATTACACGTCCTGAGGGGTCTGTGATAGCGATGATTGTGTTGTTGAAAGTCGCTTTAACATGTGCAACACCTGATGGCACATTCTGGGCAAATCTCTTCTTTGTCCTGACGACTTTTTTTGTGGGGGCTTGCTTATTCAAAGTTAAAGACTCCTCATCTTATTTTTTCTTATTAGCAACGGTCTTACGACGGCCTTTGCGAGTTCTGGAATTCGTTTTAGTGCGTTGTCCACGAACAGGCAAACCGACGCGGTGACGCATGCCGCGATAGGAATGGATACTGATTAGACGTTTGATGTTGTTTTGAACTTGACGACGTAGGTCACCTTCAACAACATATTCGCCTTGCAGCAGAGTATTTATACGGGCTAAATCATCTTGCGTAAGCTTATGTGCTCTCATATTAGGATCGAGTCTAAGTTTAGCGATGATTTCATTTGCCCGATGGCGACCTATACCGTAAATATACGTTAGACTGATCTCTAGACGTTTATTATCAGGTACGTCGATACCGATAATTCTGGGCATTGGAAACTCCTCTCATTACACGCTTTGCAGCGTTTCTCAATTGCTTTAATAACTTAAATATACTAACAAACTTGCCAATTTGTAGCAAAGACAAACTTATCAACGGCCTCGAATTGTCCCTCTTTTCATGAAACCATCATAGCGTTTCATGAGTAGATGGGACTCTACTTGTTTCATTGTATCTAATACTACACCAACAAGGATGAGCAATGCAGTTCCACCGAAGAAATAGCTGATAGTTTGTGGGACTCCCAAAAATCTACCAATTATTGTCGGCAGAATCGCCAGTAGGGCCAAAAAGATGGCTCCTAGTAGAGTAATACGATTCATTGTACTTTCTAAATAATCTTGTGTGGGCTTACCTTGACGGATGCCAGGGATAAACGCACCATTCTTCTTCATATCAGAAGCAATCTGATCAGGACGAAATTGCGTTGCTGTCCAAAAGTATGTGAAGAAGATAATCAATAACACATACATCATCAAATGTGGGATGCTTCCTGGTGACAACCATACAGCAACTTCACCAAGCCAGTTACCACGGCCAACGAAGGTGCTTAAGGTTGCAGGGAACATCAACAGCGATGAAGCAAAGATCACAGGAACAACACCAGCATAGTTAACTTTTAGTGGCAGATATGATGTGCCCCCTTGCGTCTCACGTCGCCCTACAACGCGTCTTGCATATTGCAGAGGAATACGTCGATGGCCTTGAATAATCAATATCGTTGCTATGGTCACTGCCACGAAGACACTTGCCAGCACGACAATCGAAGAGAAAGTCATTTGGCCAGGTTCTTGCGAGTCAAGATTGAGCTGTTGAAAGATCATTCCGAAGGCTGTAGGTAACTGCGAAAGGATACCGATGGTGATGATTAGACTCATCCCATTTCCGATGCCTTTGTCAGTAATTTGCTCGCCGATCCACATTAAAAATACAGTACCAGTGGTCATTGTACAAATGGTGATCAGATAAAACAGCCAAGGAAAACCGAAGGCTTGAATATCGAGAAGCTCACCAGCCACGATACCAGGGCGCGATAAATTCATTTGCAGTGCATATTTAGCAAATAATGCTGACTGAACGAAAGATAGGATCACAGTGAGCAAACGTGTCATTTTATTGACTTTGCGCTTACCTTGCTCGCTATTTTCTTTGATTTCGCGTTGGAGCGATGGCCATAGCGCTACTAATAGCTGCATGATGATAGAAGCTGAGATATATGGTACGACACCTAGCGCAATGACTGTCATCTGAGAAAATGCACCGCCGGAGAAAATATCAACCATTTGAAATAGGTTTTGTCCCCCGCCTGTGGCATGTCTAAAAAAACTGACAGCGATCTCTCCATTGATACCGGGCACTGGAATGAATCCGCCTACGCGGCACACAGCCAACATAAGCAAGGTGAACAGGATTCTCGATCTCAGCTCTGGAACTTGTGCGATTCGTTGGATTTCTTGAAGCATTGACCTTACTCTGTGGTTTAAGCAGTGGTTATGTGATTAGCGCGAATAGGTTCTTCAGGTAAGCGTACCTGTATTACGATATTGATCATAATAAAGAACGCTTACTCGGTTTGTCCGGTCAAGCGAAATTTAATTTTCGCTTTATTCAATTTGTCTTTAGCACTTTCGGAAAATGCATCAGCTTCGATAGTGACTTTTTTGGTGAGTTCACCGTTGCCAAGCACTTTTAAACGAATATTACGACCTTTGATAAATCCTTGATGGGTCAATGTTTCGACGTTAACAACATCGCCGTCATTGAACATTTCATTGATTTGATCGAGGTTTACAGGTTCGTATGCTGTACGGAAGCGCGCATTGCTAAAGCCACGATAAGGCATTTTCATGAACATTCTGAACTGTCCACCTTCATAGGTGTATCGTCTTTTGTAGCCAGAACGAGAACCTGCACCTTTTTCGCCACGCCCGCACGTCTTACCTAAGCCTGAGCCTAGTCCGCGACCGACACGTTTAACGCTTTTGCGTTCTTTCGTGGTATTTCTAAGATTTCCTAGCGTTAGCATTAGATACCTCTTGTCTGTTTAATCTTCTCGCGACTACGGAGCATTGACAACGCTTTGAAGGTCGCTTTAACTTGGTTAATAGGATTGGCGGAGCCATAACTCTTTGCCATAACATCCTTGATCCCTGCCATTTCTAGCACGGCACGTACTTTAGAGCCTGCAATAACACCTGCGCCGTCAGGAGCTGGCTTTAGTAATAAGCTAGCACCATCCCATTCAGCAATCACTTCGTGTGGGATTGTATTCCCTTCTTTAGGATAAGCAATCATATGCTTACGAGCGGCTTCTCCACCTTTGCGAATGGCATCTGTAAGTTCGTTTGCTTTAGCAAAGCCAAAGCCTATGCGGCCTTTGCCATCGCCACAAAGTATTAGAGCGGAAAAGCTGAATTTGCGACCACCTTTAACAACTTTGGAGCAGCGGTTGATGTGAAGGACTTTTTCGGTCGTTTCACTATTAGCTTTTTCTTTTTTTGAGTCGTGACTTTTAGACATTCATTACCTATATTTTTCAGCAGCTCGAGGCGGCTGGCGACTTTAAAATTGTAATCCTGCGGCACGCGCGCCATCAGCTAACGCAGCTAAGATGCCATGATATTTAAAAGGTCCGCGGTCGAAGACGACGACGCTCACATTATGTTTTTTAGCAATTTCAGCGATTTTCTCACCGAGCTTAGTAGCGGATGCTTTGTTTTTTCTTGCGAAATCAGTATCGCGAAATTCTTTAGCAAAAGTCGCTGTGGAGCCCAATGTAACACCGGCTTCATCATCAATTAGTTGCACATGGATGTGCTTATTAGTTTTGATGACTGAAAGCCTTGGCTTTTCACTGGTACCACGCAATTTTTTGCGAATACGGAATGCGCGCTTTTGTCTTGTTTCTTGCTTATAACTTGAATTGCTTTTCATAAAATCCCTATAGATCTTGTCAGAGTCTAGGCTTAAGGCATCTGTTTATTCACAGTATGCCTAATGCGCTAACATCCATTATTTTTTCGCAGCAGCTTTACCAGCCTTTTTGCGTACATACTCACCTACATAGCGAATCCCTTTACCTTGATAAGGTTCAGGCGGTTTATTTGCACGTACTTCAGCCGCAAATTGGCCCACTCGCTGTTTATCTGCACCAGTGATACTTATTTGAGTATTTTTTTCTACCTTAACTTGTATCCCTTCAGGAATGTCGAGCTTAGTTGGGTGGGACCGACCTATTTGTAAATCTAGTAGATGCCCCTGAACTGCTGCACGATAACCCACGCCAATCATTTCCAATTTCTTTTCGAAACCTTGGCTTGCCCCTTGGATCATGTTATTGATCAATGAGCGATACAGACCATGGAAATTGCCTTGATCTTGATGTTCTTCATGAAGCTCAACACGGATTTCATCGCTTTCAATGTGCAATTTAATTGCAGGCATAAGCGCTTGTCGTATTGTGCCTTTCGGGCCCTTTACGATAATTTCATGATCAACGATTTTAGCTTCAGTCCCCTTTGGAACCGGAATTGGTAGCTTACCTTTACGAGACATGTCAACATTGCTCCTTTATCGGACTAAATATAAACGCATTATTTGCGTAGTTAATTTTTTACCACACTAAGCAGAGGAGTTCACCACCAACTTTATTAGTCATGGCTTCAAAACCAGCCATCACACCTTTTGAAGTCGAAATGATCGACACGCCGAGCCCACCATAGAAACGTGGGATGTCTTGGTGTCCAACATAACGTCTTAATCCAGGCTTAGAGACGCGTTTTAGACCTTGTATTACAGGTTGACGTCCGTCGGTATATTTCAAAAATATTCTCATCGTGCCGCGCTGCTTATTGTCGTGTTTGACTAGATAGCTTTCGACAAAACCTTGAGCTTTTAAAATGTCAGCAATATTTTGCTTCATTTTGCTCCAAGGCATATCGACGTAGCGATGCTGAGCTTTTGTGGCATTACGAATCCTTGTAAGGAAATCGGCGATAGGATCGCTAATGGCTGCCATAGGTTGTACTCCTTATTAAGCTGCTACCGTAATCGGTAAATTTTTAAATGGTAGACCGAGCAATCTTAGTAGCTCTACACACTGTTCATCATTTTGCGCTGATGTCACAAAGGTGATATGCATCCCCTGCGTCTTCTTAACATTATCAATGTTGACGTCTGGAAATACCTGTTGGTCTTCAATACCTAGCGAATAGTTACCACGTCCGTCGCACTTGCTTGGGAAGCCTCTAAAGTCGCGAATACGTGGGCAAGCAAGATTGAAAAACCGGTCCATAAATTCGTACATTCTTATGCCGCGCAGAGTGACTTTAATCCCAATAGGTTGTCCTTCACGCAGTTTAAAGTTCGAAATAGCTTTCTTAGCCTTAGTGATCACAGGTTTTTGTCCGGAGAGTTGTGTTAACTCGCTGACGCAATCCTGGATAGCATTTTTATCTTTAGAAGGTTCTGCAATCCCCATATTGATCACGACTTTGGTCACTTGTGGGATCATCATAGGATTGGTGAACTGGAACTTTTTATTAAGTTCTGTTTTCACTTCTTCTAGATAGCGTTTCTTTAACCTAGACATTTGCTTAACCCGTTTACGTTATGATTTTTTTACAGAGCGGTGTAGAACTTCACGGCCATCATGGCGATAAACGAGCTCACGCTCACCGTTTTTTGTCTCACGCACTTTCAATTTTACTGGTTTGCCTTCCGCGGAACAGACTTTAAGATTCGAAATATGTATCGGCTTTTCGAGTTCGATAATGCCACCGCGTTGGTTTTCCTGTGAAGGTTTAACGTGCTTTTTGCGTACGTTAAGACCTTGAACAATCGCTTTTTCACCGCTGCATGATAAGACAGTGCCTGTTTGGCCCCGGTCATTGCCTGAAATAGCGATGACTTTATCACCTTTGCGAATTTTTTTACTTTTACTAGGTATTTTATCCATAATATGCCTCGGGATGTTAAATCACTTCAGGGGCCAAAGAGGCGATTTTTAGGAACTCACGATCCCGCACTTCGCGAGCCACAGGTCCAAAAATACGCGTGCCACGTGGGTTGTTTTTATCGTCAATCAACACACAGCTATTAGTATCAAAGCGGATTTTTGTTCCATCAGGGCGTCTGATATAATGCTTTGTTCTAACGATGACGGCTTTGACGACATCACCCTTTTTAACGCTGCCTTCAGGATCGGCTTCTTGTACGGAACATACGATGATGTCACCTACATAAGCATAGCGGCGCTTTGATCCTCCGAGCACCTTAAAACACTTCACCCGCTTGGCACCTGAATTATCAGCGACCTTAAGCTTGGTTTCTTGCTGAATCATAACTTCGTAACTCCGATTTATTCGCTTTTGTCATTTGTTTGATGCATCGTGAGGCATTTGGCAAGTGTAAGAAAATACATTAATTGCTATATTTTATCAACACTTAAAATGTCTTTGTTTTAGGCACCAGCAAATTCATTTAAACTCATTTAGGCAACTACGCGCCAGCGCTTCAATTTGGACAGTGGGCGTGTTTCTTCAACTACTACGACATCGCCGATTTTAACGTCTTTGTCTTCATTGTGCGCATATATTTTTTTGGCTCGTGTAATCACTTTGCCATATTGTGGATGTAAAAACGTACGCTCTAATTTGACGACAACAGTTTTGTCCATCTTGTTAGAAACTACAACGCCTTTTTGCGTTTTACGCTTTGTAACTCTTGCTTGTTGCTCCATGAAAAAAACCTCTAGCTATATTAGGAACCGACGGATTGCTTTTCATGTATAATCGTGAGCAATCGCGCTTTTTCTTTCTTCTTTAGTCGCAGCAAATGTGGCTTTTCAAGCTTCTTTGCGCGCTTCATTTCGTTAACAAGATTATACAGTTCTTTGTTAACTTCAACGACTGCTGCCTCGAGTTCTACTACAGCTAAATCTCTAAGGTTGCTTGCCTTTGTCATCTATATACCTCAAACCTGTTCTACACGTTCAACGAAGCGTGTTTTTAACCCCAGTTTAGCAGCTGCACGACGCAGTGCGTTCTGAGCTAATTCTCTTGGGACGTTACCCACTTCAAATAGCACTCTACCGGGGCGAACGACAGCAACCCAGTGATCCACAGCGCCTTTACCTTTACCCATACGGACTTCGGCAGGCTTTTTTGTTACAGGCTTATCTGGAAATATTCTGATCCAGACTTTACCACGGCGTTGAAAGTAGCGGTTAATGGCTACACGACAAGCTTCAATTTGTTGGTTGGTAATCCAGCCGCGTTCGAGAACTTGCATTCCGAATTCGCCGAAGTGCACAAAATGGGCACCTTTTGATATACCAGCACATTGACCTTTTTGCACCTTACGGTGCTTTGTTCTTTTTGGCATTAAAGGCATGGCTTATGCAACCTCCTTCTTTGTGGCTGTATCTTCACCGCGGAAGATCCAAACTTTTACACCGATGCTTCCATATGTTGTTTCTGCACGTCCCATGGCGAAGTCGATATCAGCACGGATTGTGTGTAGTGGGGTACTCCCCTCTTTATACCACTCGGTACGAGCAATTTCGGCTCCACCAATACGGCCTGAAACTTGCACTTTGACTCCTAAAGCACCAGCATCCATCGCTGATTGCATCGCCTTTTTCATCGCGCGGCGGAATGGAATGCGGCGTTCAAGTTGCTTAGCGATCCCGTCAGCAACAATTTTAGCATCTAAATCCGGACGTTTGATTTCTTCTACTTCGATCCAAACTTCTTTGCCAGTGAGTGCAAAAAGTTCAGCTTTTAGAACGTCGATTTCAGCGCCTTTTTTACCGATAACCAAACCTGGTCTTGAAGTGCAAATAGTGACTTCAATTTTTTCGCTCATACGGCGAATTTTGATCTGCGACGTACCTTGGCAAGCTGGCTTTTTCAAAAGGTACTGTCTAAGCTTAAAATCTTCGATTAAGAATTTTCCGAATTCTTGCTTATTAGCGTACCACTTAGAGCGCCAATCCTTGTTGCGGATGAGGCGGAAGCTGATTGGATTTGCTTTTTGTCCCATTGAATTACTCCTTATCCGTACTTACAACGACAGTAAAGTGGCTTGTTCTCTTTAAAATAGCATGTCGGCCGCCACGGTTTTTCGGCTTAGCACGTTTGAAGACGGGGCCTCCGTCAACACGCACTTCACATACAATTAAATCTTCTCTACGAACATTAAGTTGCGTTTCGGCATTAGCGACAGCGCTATCTAATGTTTTTTTCAGCAGACGCCCCCCTTTAAGGCTGGAGAACAACAGTTGAGACGTTGCATGCGGTACACTACGCCCACGGATCAATCCGGCAGCTAATCTAGCTTTACGAGGACTGATTCTAATATATTTACTTATAGCAAATGCTTTATTCATTTAGGGCGTCTCCTACTTCTTAATTGGGTGGCCTTTGAATGTACGTGTCGGTGAAAATTCTCCTAGGCGGTGACCTACCATATTTTCAGTAACAAACACATTCAGAAATTTGTGACCATTATGCACTTCAAATGTATGCCCAATCATTTCGGGAATAATCATCGAACGGCGCGACCATGTTTTGATCGGCTTCTTTGTCGATTGTGTATTTTGACCTTCGACTTTTTTTAGAAGATGATGGTCTACAAAGGGTCCTTTTTTTAACGATCTTGCCATAACCTACTTCTTCCTTCGATCTTTGACGATAAACTTATTGGACTTATTGAGTGATCTTGTTCGAAGGCCGCGTGTGTACAGAGCCCAAGGTGTTTGAGGGATATTACCCTTATGTTTACCTTCACCACCACCGTGTGGGTGGTCGACTGGGTTCATCGCAGTACCGCGAACAGTTGGACGGATACCTTTCCAGCGCTTACGGCCGGCTTTGCCTTCGCTACGAAGATTGTGCTCAAGATTCGATACTGTACCGAAAGTAGCACGGCAATCTTCGTTGATCATACGCATTTCACCAGATGGCATACGCAATGTAGCATAACCACCGCTACGTGCCATTAGCTGTGCAGACATACCAGCTGAGCGAATAAGCTTACCCCCTTTTCCAGGGATCATCTCTACGTTGCAGATAGTTGAGCCGAGTGGCATGTGTTTTAGTCTCATGCAGCAACCAACGCTAAACGGTGGCTGTTCACTTGTCTGAACAACATCACCTTGCTTGAGGCCATGTGGTGCTAAAATATAACGTTTTTCCCCATCTGCGTAGTTAAGAAGAGCAATATATGCAGAGCGGTTTGGATCATATTCAATGGAAGCAACACGGGCTGGGATATTTTCTTTATCGCGTTTGAAGTCGATAATACGATAGTGACGTTTGTGTCCCCCACCCTTATGTCGGCAGGTAATATGGCCATTATTGTTTCTACCATTTGTGCGCTTCTTAGGCAGCAATAGCGATTTTGTTGGTTTCACTGTAGCACGTGAACCTTCGCTTGCGCGTGTCAATGTCTCATTCATCGGTAGTATGAGCTGCCGTGTACCGGGAGTGATGGGACGATATTTTTTTAACATTTGCTTTCAGCCTTTCTTTTAAAAGGAGACCTTATTCAGGGCTCCACACATTAACCGTTAGAGAGTCTCTATGCTATCGCCTTTGTCTAGTGTGACAATGGCTTTTTTAAAGGATTTTTTCATACCGAGGCGACCACGAACGCGTCTAGCCTTGGCTTTGACGTTAATGGTATTAACGTCCATAACTTTGATTTTCTTATCGCGATAGATTTCTTCTACTGCCCAGGCGATTTCTTGTTTATTTGCCGATGGATCTACGATGAAGACATACTTTGGCGATTCGCAGCGCGCCAGTGAGGGGTTTGAAGTGGCGTTTTTAAGCCCTTCAAGCACCTGTGATTTCTCTGTCACATGCTGATGTTTGACAATTTGATATGGATCTTTTTTCATATTTTTTCCTTAAGCTTTTAAGCAGGTATCATCAGACCTTGCTTTTTCAGCATAGCCATTCATTAAGTTCTTGTAGCGCAGATTCGGTGAGCACAATTTCATGTGCTACTAACAAGTCGTAGCCGTTAATATTTTTTGCCAAACTGAATTCAGTTTTTGGCAGATTGCGCATGCTTTTTGCAAAGTTATCATGTTTATCGCATTGAACACTAACTAGTCTTTTTTCTTCGCCATGTTCTACTTCTGCGTAGTTGCCTTCGCCTAGAAATAGAATTCTGCCTTTGACTTCACGCGCTTTTACAAAGTTTGCTAGCGCTTTTGTCTGAGGAGCATCCATTTCAGTTGAATCGATAAGATGCACTTTGTTGTTCCGAAGTTTCTCGCCAATCAGAAAGCGAATAGCTGCTTTGCGTTCTTTTTTGTTGATGCGCACATGTTGGTCAAATTTAGGCTTTGGTCCGAACACGCGTCCACCACCTTTATATTGAGGTGCTGACAACATCCCTTGACGAGAACGACCACCACCTTTTTGCGGGTGAGGTTTCTTTGTTGTATGGTTGACTTCAGAACGCCCTTTTGTGTTTGCTGACCACTGTCTTGCATTTTCTCTAAGAGCGATGATATAATCTTTTACCATTTGCCCATTGGCTTCGGCGTTAACAAGTGCGTCATCGATTTGCACTTGTCCTACTTCGCGTCCTTCCAAATTGTACTTTTTCAGCGTAGCCACAGTTAACTCCATCTTAAGGTGTTTTAAACACCTTTTCTTTTAATAATTCTATTGCCGCTTATTTCTTTTTGCTTTTCGTTTTCTTTACTGCAGGAGAAAGATAAACTAATCCGCCACGTGGGCCTGGCACTTGTCCTTCGACTAAAATGACATTGTCTTCTGGACGTACAGCCACAACTCTAACGTTTTGCACTGTTATATTGTCATAACCCATATGACTTGCGCGTGGTCCGCCTGGCAAGCAGCGGCCTGGTGTGCTGCGCTGTCCTGTAGAACCAGCTTTACGGTGGAAGCCACTGGAACCGTGCGATGCAGGACCACCAGCAAAATTGTGCAACTTCATTACACCTTGGTAGCCTTTACCTTTTGAGATCGCGCTGGCGTCTAGGTAGGCAATTTCGGCGAATTCTGCGACGGTCAATTCCTGACCGAGAGTGTAACCACTGACTTCATCTAGGCGTGATTCGGTAGCATAGCGACGAGGTTCTATTCCAGCTTTAGAATAGTGACCACGCACTGCTTTTGAAGATCTTTTTGCGATGGTACGTGGATCTTTTACGACGATTTTTTCAAAGCCCAGCTGAATTGCGTTATAGCCATCAGTTTCTTTTGTTTTGACTTGTGTCACTACATTTGGCTCAGCTTCGATGACTGTACATACGATAACATCACCTTTGTCATCGAAATACTGCATCATCCCACGCTTCTTACCCATTAGTCTAAGCGCCATATACTCTTCCTTAAGTCAATATTTTACCGTCTGTTGGCGGCGTTATTTTATTAATCTGCAAGTACTTTACGTGAATTGATCCTTGTCTTCAAGTGTTAAGTTACGCACGAGATGCGTTCTTCACAGTGTCAACAAGGGAATTCTGCTTCAAAACCCTAGATTCTGATAGCATGAAAAAAGAAGATTAGCAAACCAGCTCATTTTTTCACAACATAATTTTCAGCATTTATCAAATCAAGTCTTATATCATCTTCCACAATGCTTTGTGGACCATCCTGCCTTTCTGCTATTTTTTGTTGGGGATGTCGATGATTTCATCGGCTTTCAACTTGCGTTTCTTGCGCAATCCTTGCGTGTTGGCATTTTCGCTAAAAATCGGTAGCGCTAGCAGTTCCTCCATACGCGAGCCTTTGGGAACACGGAGGGGTCCGGGTGTTTTGACGGCGCCTTGCAAATGCACCGTGATCATGCTTCGTTCTGGAATATTAACCACCCTCCCCTGCTTCACCAGGCGCTCCATGCTCAAGCGGCGCAGGTCGGCCTCGGGTTGCACGTGGACGATAGCTAGCAGTTCTTGCATGGTCACTTCAGAAGGCAGACGATACATTCCAGGATAAGCCACAGCGCCTTTTACAAGGATTTCTACCCCTTTATTGTACGCAGTGAAGTTTGGTTTTGTGTGGGCGTTGCCTTTGGCCGAGATGATGGCCAGGGTGCCAATGATCCCGATGAGCAGGGCCACGGCTAGCCATTCATGGACTTTTAGGTGGGCAGTTTTTTGATTCACGTAACGATCATAGAATTAATAGGATTTCGTCGGTTAGTGATTGGAACGATATCAAAGAGCTCAAAATTTTACAAACGAATGTCCAAAAGTGCGCGTTTGCGGGCAAGGGCGCGGGTTTGTTTAGCGAGATCTTGCTACCATAGGAAAAAGGGAATGTTTTATTAATAACACCTGCTAACTCATATGAGATATACACCATTGCCAAAGCGCCAATAAGTGCAATGAGGTATTTTGTTTTAACATAATCGCATCGCTCATCGTCCGTATTAAGAGTTGGATTGCTGTAATTCCAGCACAACTTGAATATATTTTTCATCTTCGCGAAGTACCCCTGTAGGTTTATATATTGAAGGGCGCACTACAACATGTTGTTAAGAAATAGTATGTTTAAAGAAACACCCTGTAATCGACCCCCAAAATTTTAGCCAGCCTATGAGCCATATTTTTTCCAATAGGGCGCTTTCCATGTTCCATTTCCGAAATGTGGTGAGGCTTTACTCCGATCTGATCAGCAAGGGCTTTTTGAGTTAGGCCAGCTTTATGCCGCACCCCTTTAAGCATAAGACCGATCTCGGAAAACATCTCGATACCCTCTTGAAAGGCTTCCCTCCAAGAGACACTCTTTTCCTCCTCAGCTTGCCTAGAAATCATGTAAGAAGTTTCCTTAATAAAGATAAAATCAAGCGAATCTTGATTGAGGGCAGCTCAGGAATTCCGGCCAAAAAACCGCACTTTTGGATTTATTTCTTGTCCCTGGCGATTTGCAGTTGAATGATTCTGCCCTTCAATGCAGCCAACTGTGTTTTAGCTTCTGGATGCATAGCATATTTCTCTGCCTGCCGATAGACTCTCGTAGTGAAATCTCTAAAGCTAAACCAATTTTGAGCTTCCATGCCCTTTGCTTCACTTTCATATTCTTTAATATAATTGCTAAGGCTATCCACCTTGACAAACTGCTGCCAATGATCAAACTGCTCGTAGGCAAGACGATTGCCTTCTGCCGAAGTTTTCTCCATATGTTGAAGCGCCATGATTCCATACACTGCTGTTTCAAGGCTCTCCCAGCTACAGTTACCCACCTCTTGTATTTCGCTGTCATGGTGGAGCCCTTCCAGTCTGCGACATAGCGGGGTGGTGTCGTCGGCTTGAAGCTTTACCAGCAATGGCCCTGGTTTTCGTTCTCGAAATAAAAATGAGCCGTGACCAACTAAGTTGTTAAAGCCATCAATTCTTTCACTTTCATCATGAAGGTTCATCAACGCGTGCAACACCCCTTCATCGAGCTGTGTTGGATTTATGGTATAAGCTTCGATGGGTTTACGTGTTCCTACTCCTTTATTGCAAATGAGCATGGTTGCTCCCTGAAAGACGATAGTAATTTCATGCCACATATATCCCGTACTAACAATAATGGGCTTTCCTTCTTTAAAGTCTTGCAAAAGCAGTTTAGCTGATTGTCTGGGGTCTGCGACCTTTATAAGGGCCTCAACAATCGTTTGACGTTGCTTTACAGGAAGAATATCAGGATTCAATTCGCCAAATCGCTGCAGAGTATCTACCATATAAGGGGCATTCATATACGTATAGAAACCCGCAAGCTGAACTTCTTGGTTATCGATGACTGTTTTTCCACCAATCTCCCAACTGTGTGAGAGATATTTAGCACGCATAAATTTATCAAAAGTAGAAGACTTTCCAAAGTGCTCGCCGCAGGTAGCTAGATGATCGACACAGGAGGTGGCGGAAAAATCAAAGTGAGCATCTAGATCTACTAGGGCTTGCAGGGTATCTAACCTTCCTTCTACAGCAGTCCAGGAGAGTGGTTTTGTTTGCTGTTTATCTTTTAAACTCAAAAGTGGCTTGTAACTATTATCTTGGTATACCAATAGAGCGATGAGTTCGGCTAAATCCATAAACTCTTGATTATACTGTGGGTCAGAAGCATTTTTTAACTTAACTTGCTCTTGCCATAGGTCTACGCGCTGCGCATCAAGCTTAAACTTTTCTAACACCTTTACCACTTTAGGCAGGGAGGCAATCCACAACGGAATAGGTTTCAGTGGCGATGAAAAAGTTTCTATAGAAGAGCTATTCAGCGCTGAGAGGTTGGGTAGTGGATGCCTGGCGATATTCCAGTCATAGGGCGTTGAGACTAAAGTGTTGCAAGATGTACTTTTGCTAGCGTAGAGGAGATATGTGGCTATGGCCAAGCCCGCTAACTTTGTGACTTTTGCTAAATTATGAATCGTGCATTTGGAGGAGAAACTACGCCATGCTCTCCCGAAACATGATGTGTTTGGTTTTTGCTGTGGCGAGCTAGTAGCCCCTGGAGCCTGCACACTTTCACGGGATAGATGGATATTCAAAAAGCGTCCCCTTTTAAAATTAATCAAAAACTATAAATTTTAATTTTACCAAAAGATTATATTTTAATCAACCGTATTAACTGGATTTAATTAAACAAATCTTACAAAGACAAATAAAACACAATTTACAAAGCAACTTGTGATTAAAGTTTATTCACAATAAGATTGATGGCAATAACCCGCATGATGTGATGGAGGCCCAAATAGCAGTTACGCCGCAGCAAGTCCACCTTGTCATTTAATTGCATCAATAGATGTTTTTCCGAATTTCTCGAAGATTTTGAACGCGAAGAGCGCGAGGCAAGCGAAGACAACGCGAAGAAAGCTTTATTATAAATAAATTCACTACAAGAAAAAACGTCATGTTTTGCCCTTAGCGGTGCGGGAACAATTGGACAGGGGCGAATTGAGACGATTGCAAAAGTAAAATGGGGCTCTAGAACCGAATCCGCCGTTAAAAAAGAATTGTTTTTGGTAATGATTAGGCGATTTCCGATATTCAATAGCAAGTGTGTTCAAGCCAGCACCGCTCAGGGCGTTGTCCTGAATCTTGATGCGCTCAGTGATTTACCCCTGAAAGGGGTAACGGCTTGTAGCCCAGGGTGAGCGACAGCGTAACCCTGGGTATATAAGAATACAATATTGCACCCCAGAAAGGGGTGCGGGCCATTTTGGTCGGCAACGCACCTAGCATGCCCGTACCCCTTTCTGGGGTACAATATCAAATTTTAATCTCCCAGGGTTGCGCTGTCGCTTACCCTGGGCTATAAGCCGTTACCCCTTTCAGGGGTAAAGCACCGGGTGTATCAAGTCTCAGGATTTAGCTTAATCTAAATATTCAAAAAATATTTAACCACTTATACAATCGTCTCAACTCGTCCATGTCCAATTAATTTACATATTACGTTGGATTGAGGTCTGGCAACTTTTCCTTTTTGTCTTTAGCAGGAACTGGAGGTGGTGCTTGCAGCGTTTTTGGAGGCGGTGACACCGCTTTCACTACCTTTGGTGCTTCTGTCAGCCTACCAATTTTTTTCTGCAGGACAATGATCCACACGATAGCTCCCACTAGCGCTGCAGCTAGGATTCCCACTAAAGTATATAAGAATGGATCGCGTTGAACTAAATTCGTCTCTTGCTTTAACGCGTTTTGAGAAGACATTTCACTCTCAGCAACCGCAACATCGCTCACTGAAGCTGTGGGCACTTGAATATCTACCGTTCTTGCAGGAATTTTAGCAATTGCTTGCTCCTTCTTGTTCACATCCCACCATGTGAGTGTCACTTCGGGCAACGTATGAAGGCCTGGTTGCTGTGGGATAAGCGTGTATTGTTCATCGCGGAAACTGCGGATCGTCTGCTCGTGGATGTCTTGGCCCGTTTCGGGCTTATCGGCATAGATTTTGAAATGAGGATCCTTTTGCAGTTGCTCATTTAGACTTGGCAGCTGACTGGACATCGCCCCTTCGGCGACTATTTTAAAACCGCGACTGATCGGTTCTCCCACTTGTAGGGTTTGAGCTTCATCCCAAGATTCGTCCAGCACTATCGATTTTGCCGGCAGCCAGTACCCATCATGTGCAGGTGGGGGTTGGACGTCCAAAATCAGCTCGTTGGTGACATAAGTAAAGGGCTTTAGCGCAGCAAACCCCTGGAACATCATAAATGGGTCGAGATCATCCATACGTGAGCTTCGGCTAGGCTTTTGTTGCACGGGTATTTCACCGTGCACAATGAGCTGCGGAATTTTCAATTCCCCTGTTTTGAGTGGCGTCAGTAGAAATTCCACATCGATCACCTCGACACGCACTCCATCTATAATTTTTTGCGAGACCTTAGGTTCCCCTACTTGCTCAAGAATCGCATCATCAATAGTAAAAGGGTTGATGCGCACATTGATCAAATTTCGTTTTGAGGTGAGGCACAGTGAAAGAAAGAGCGGTTCGTTTTTATAGGGTTTCGTCGTGCTTACACCAGCTGTGAAGGTGACTTCATTGGCCTCAGAGGCATTAGGATTGGTAGAATCGGCCTTTGTGACACTGATCTTAATGGGATTGCTTGTTAGTGCCCCTTGGGATGTATTCATAACAATGGCAGGGATGGTAGCCTCTCCTTCTTTTAGCGGAGAGAGAGAAATCTTCCATATCAAGCTTGAAGACATCTGCCCATTCACCACCCGTGTGCTATACGATTGCTGCTGAGAAACCACCGTAAAGGACTTTTTAAGCGCTTCGAGAGGAGGAGCTTCATTGGTGGAAGCATCCTTTAGCGTAAGCTGCAAGGTAAAACGATCCCCCATATGGATTTGATTGGTATCAACACTAGCAGTGAACTCGCCACCAAAAATGCATAGGGGCATAAGCATCAAAAATAAAACAACTCTTACCATGGGTCAATCCCCTCCGCCGTGCCACTCTTCTTTGATTCGATATAAAATTTGTTTTTCATAAACTTTTTAGGGTCGCTCTCAATGCGGTTTAGTAACAGATCGGCATCGTGATCTTTTTGCGTTTTGGCCATTTCACCCTGCTTAGCCACATCGTGAGCGTCTTCTTTTTTCCCTTCATCATTTGCCTTTGGCTGGGCTTGGGCAGGAGCGGAGCTTGAATCGTTGGTCTGCTGCTCTTTCTTCTGATCTTGTTTTGCTTGCTCATTTTGCTGCGGCGCATCTTGAGACTTATCCTGCTGAGGGTCTGAGTCACTCGGATTTTTTTTATTTGTTTCCTCGCGTGGCCTATCTTGCTTTTGTTGCTGCTCAGAATTTTCCGAACCTTTCGACTGTTGCTTGTTTGATTCCTCGCTTTGTCCATCTTGCTTTTTTTGCTGCTCTGACTTATCCGAACCACTCGATTGTTGCTTGTTTTCCGGCTGCTGTCCTGAACTGTCTTTTGAGTTTTGTTGATCAGAATTTTCAGATTGCTCGTCCCCTTGGGATTGTTGTTGGTCGTTTTGCTGCTGTTGATCACGCATTTTCTTCAGCAGTTCGAGATTTTCCTTGGCACGCGCGTGGTCTGGTTGTTGCTCGAGCACCTCCTCGTAAGCGGTGATAGCGTCGTCGATTTTTTGCTGTTGTGCCAGAGTGTTCCCTAAGTTGTACATAGCATGTGTCGCCATCTCGGGACGGGTACTTTGGCGGAAAAAATTCTCAGCTTCGGCGTAATTACCGGCCTTATAATAGGCGACTCCTTTGCGATAGGGGTCTTGAAATATTTGACCAGCTGTTTCAAAATCGCCTCGCTCTAAGGCATCCTTACCCAACTGCTCGTTATTTTTAAAATAGTCCGCAGCGGCAGCTTCCAGACTATAAGTTGGAAAGCTAAAAAGCAACAGCCATGCAAAAACGTACCCCCTTCTAAACCACCATAAGAGAAAGGGCAGGACTGGTAAAATAAACAAATAAAAGTGTTCTTCCCAAACACGATTCTTCTTACCCAATGCCATTTGCGCTTCGGCGCGTTTTTCAAGATCGTTTAAAATATGTTCTTCACTGCGCGTCGTATAATCCAGAGCTAGGTCACGACCTTTACCCACAGTACTAATCTCTTTAAGTCTCTCTTTTTCGAGCTTCGAGATCATGAGATTTCCGTTTTTCTTGAGCACGTTGCCTGCATGATCTTGGACTGGCCCCCCTTCTGCCGTGCCCATGCCCATGGTGTGGATAAGGATGCCTTGAGACCCAATTTTTTTAGCCGTAATCAAGGCGCTAGCATCTTCAAAACCCCCATCACTAATCACTAGAATGGCTTTGTTAGTGCCAGCTTCTGCAGCCAGCATGCTAGAAGCCATCTCAAGGGCTGGAGCTAAGCGACTGCCTTTAACATACACAAGATCGGTATCCAAAGTGGGAAGGAGATGGCGGATCGACTCTTTATCATCAGTGATGGGGGTGATGATATGCGGATCGGCAGCAAAGGCGATAAGTCCCACCTTCACTCCTCGGGAAAGATTGAGTAGATCCTCGATCTTTTGCTTTGCACGCACCAAGCGTGTAGGCTTGATATCAGCCACATTCATCGATTCAGACAGATCTAGCAATATCACCAGATTTTGATCTTTAGAGAAAGTATCCATTTCACGGAAATTCCATCTAGGACCCGCTAGTGCTAGCGTCAATAGCGCCCACACCACGCTCCACCACAGCAAAGGCTTCCACACAGATTTGGTAGTAGACTTATTGATCAATAAGTAAGGGAGAAGGTGGCTATCAATGAACTGTTCCAATTTGGGACGTGAAACCGATGTTTTAAAAAAGATCAGGTAAAGGGCCCAAACGACGGGAATGGCAATGGCAGCCAGCAAAAAATAGGGATGTGCAAAATGGATCTGACTATAGTCCACAGGAACTTCTCCGTAACAGTTGAGAGAGGGAAAGTGCGAGCAAAAGGAACATCGCAACGCCCAAAGGATAGTAGTAATAAGGTTCCCGCATAAAGAAAATCGTTTGGTTAGCTTCAGTTTTTTCTAGTTGATCGATTTTATCATAGATCTTCTGGAGAGCCTTCTGATCGGTAGCGCGGAAAAACTCACCACCAGTGGTATCTGCAATTTCTTTCAACAGCTCTTCATCGATCGGCATTTGTGCCATGCTATACCCTCCAAGTTGATTGGGAAAGGGTACCGCTCCATTTTTACCTATGCCAATGGTGTAGATGCGGATGCCATATTCTTTAGCCAGTTTAGCTGCTTCCAGAGGAGGAATGCTGCTGGCATTATCTTCACCATCGGTCAAGAGGACAAGTACGCGCGAGCCTTCGGGTCTTTCGCGCAGAGTCTTCACGCTCAAACCGATCGCATCTCCAATGGCGGTAGCATTGCCAGCCATGCCTGAAACAGTATCATTCAACATTTTACTGACAGATATAGTATCAAGTGTCAGTGGAACATGCAGGTAGGCACTTTCACCAAAAGAGATCAGGCCCACGCGATCCCCTTGCCTACCGCGTACAAAGTTGCCCACCACCTCTTTCGTGACGTCGAGGCGGCTAATGACCTGGCTGTCCGTTGAGAAATCCACCGCTTGCATCGAGCCAGAGATGTCTATGGCCAGCATGAGATCGTACCCTTTATTTTTCGTATAGCGGTATTGATCGACTTTCTCTGGCTGCATCAAGGCTAGCACTATGCCTAGCCAGGCAAAAGCAAAAATCCATCCAAATAAGCGGTTGGAATGCTTTTTTGAAAAATATTCATTAGTTGAAAAGGCTTTCTTCAAGCGCTCGACTGCCGGGAAATAGATAACAGCCGGCTGGTGTTCTACCCCTTTATCTGCCAAGGGTAACACCCAGCGGATAAGCAAGGGAACAGGCAACAACAAAGCAAACCATGGCCAATGAAACTGAAACATCTACCCCACCCAATTTTTTGTTGCGTTTATGAGGTCTTTCACTTGGTTTGCCGACACCAAGTGCTTCGCCAGTGATTGCATTTCCATCCTTTCCAAAGGAGCATATGGGAGATCGATTAAAGAGATCCCATTTTTCTCCCAATCAAATTCTTTGGGATCTTGTTTTGTCAGCCATTTTAGCCAAGCATCGCCCTCCAAACCCGCACACTCTTTTCGAGCAAAGCGCTTGAGCGCAATGCGGCGCAAATATTCTGAAAGCATCACTACAGTGGCGATCGCCGTGGCATCCGAGAGATTCTTTTCAAGCTCTGCTAGCTGTTTAATGGTGGCATGTTTCCAACTGCGCCGATAGATCAACCAATTGATGACTATAAACAATAGGGCACCCAATACGATGGCACCAACGACCATCACAAGCCACCAACCAACTGCCAAAGGCCACCAACTGATAGGATCGACCCCTTCAATATCATGCAATTGTTTGAGTAACTCGTCCATCATCACACCCTTTTACCACAGCGTTTGACAATCGTGTTCAAGCCAATAAGCAAATCTCTTTGCAAGATAGATTCTGTTGTTAACTCGATCAGTGGAATTTTAAATTTCGTCGTTAGCGCATAGAGGCGTTTTCTATTTTCATTCCACAGAGTCGCATACGCCTCTCTCCCTCCACGACTATCCGTATGTACGTCAATCATCTTCTGTGTATTGACGCTAAACCTGATCGTCCCCATAGGCGGAATCACCCAATCAGCGCGATCATTGATCGCCACACAAACTACGTCACAGCGTTTGTTTAAGCGGCTCATTATGGCTTCGTATTGAAGCATTTGATCGAGATCAAGATCCATGAAGTCACTAATGAGATAGATCAAAGCACCTGTATGTGAAGCCTGCATGATATGCTGTAGGGCATCATGAATGGCATAATGGTGCTGCTCTTTGCATGGCGTGGTTAACATTTTCAACATCTGACAAAAGGAATTATGTGTCCGCTTGGGTGCGAAAAGTTGGATCCCTTCCGGCACATCGCCAAAAAGACATGCGCCTACGCTGTCATGATGCGCGAGACCTTGCCACCCTAAGAGGGCCGCCGCACGGGCGGCTTGCACTGATTTGAAGGTGTTCTTTGTACCGAAACGCATCGTCGTATTCATGTCGACACAGAGCAGAATATGGCGTTCTCGATCTTCTTTAAAGAGTTTTAAATGCGGAGCTCCCGTGCGCGCAGTAACTCTCCAATCAATATTGCGGATATCATCTCCTGGAACATATTCTCGAACGGAATCGAACTCCATCCCCTGACCACGAAATGGGGAGTGATGATTTCCAGGGACAGTGGATTTAACCGCGCGTTGTGAAGAGTGCGGCAGCTTGGATCTCCGATCTTTTAATGTCAGTAAATCATTAAAGTCCGGATAGAGCATGTGTACCTCAAGGGATAGCGACAACAGCCAATAATTTGCGGATGATCTCGTTTCGCGAAATGCCATCTGCTTCTGATTCAAACGATGGTGTTAGACGATGTCTCAATACGGGTGCTGCAACCGTCTGAATATGGCGTGGAGTGACATATTCATCTCCCCGCAACCAGGCCAGAGCCTTAGCACAACGAATCATTGCGATTGTGGCTCTTGGTGATACGCCATGTGCAATCCATTTGGCGAGCTCGCTATCGTATTGCTTAGGTGCGCGCGTGGCGGTAATTAAAGAAACCACGTAATTTTTCAAATTATCGGCAATATACATACCAGCAACAGCTTTGCGGGCCTGCAACACCTCTTCAATGGTAGTAAGCGAATGCTTAGAATGATCGTTATGCTTATTACTAGGCCTTCTTTCATCCAATTCTAGAATCAGTAACTCTTCTTCGTGGCTTGGATAATCGACCTCACAATGCATCATAAACCTATCGATCTGGGCTTCTGGTAGGTTGTAGGTGCCTTCTTGTTCGATGGGGTTTTGCGTAGCAATCACCATATAGAGCTCTGGAAGTGGATAGGTGTGGTGTCCTACGGTCACTTGCTTTTCTTCCATAGCTTCTAAAAGCGCAGATTGCACTTTTGCCGGAGCACGGTTGATCTCATCAGCTAACAAAATGTTATTAAAGATAGGCCCTTTGCGAAATAGGAAATTGCTTTTTTCATGAATATAGATTTCAGTGCCGATCAGATCAGAAGGGAGAAGATCTGGCGTGAACTGAATACGATGAAAATCCCCTTCAATGCCATCAGCAAGGGCTTTGGCTGTGCGCGTTTTGGCCAGGCCAGGCATCCCTTCTACAAGGATATGTCCATCCGCCAGCAGGCACACAAGCATATTTTCAATGAGACGATGCTGTCCAATGATGTTGCTTTGGATAGATTTAAGGAGGTTAGATAATTGGTGTTGCTGCGTTTTCTCTAGGGTTTGTGTAGCCATAATAAATTAATAATCAATCTTTAATGGTTAAAAAAATGGTCTAGAAAATTCCAAAGCCCGCATCATACTACGCAAGCGATTAGCAACGCAACTGTTTAGTAAAAAAGAGGGACGATAAGGACAATAGAGACTGTAACAATTAGGGCTATTTGATGTCTTCTCCAATGTCATATAAAACATCAGGACATAGATCTAATCCATTCGGCCAAACTAATGTTGTGCCGTCTGCTGCTACTTTCTTGAAATATTCTACGTCTTTCAAAGGTAAAAACATATTTTTTGCCTTCTGTAGTCTCGTAGTAAAGTCAACAATCTTCGCTTTTCCGTCGTTAAATACAACTTTAAGCTTGTACCCATTAAGATACTCCACCTTTTTAACTGTGTGCAACATATAACCTCTTAATGCAAAGGATTGATTCTTTTGGCTCCAGATCCTTCTTCTAAGGTCTCCCAATTTTTCATTAGGTCATCTCGATGTATTATAGCCCAAGCTGTAACTAATGCAGACTTATTTTGTGGCATCTCTCCTTGAATCATCTGCCCAGTCTCAATGCTAAATGTGGCTTTATATTCAGCATATTCCGCATGAAAATGTGGTGGATTATGTTCATCAGAAAACATCTTGATGATGATTCCATAAAATCAGCTAATTTCCGGCATGAGCTCTCCTTTACTATAGAATAGCACAAATTTATACACTTTACCAACAAAAAGTTATGCAGAATCACCCTCCACGCATTATTAACAAACGACAACAAAAAAAATCAATAAGTAATAAGCAAACCCTGAAAGATAATAACGATACTATAATTTCAACATAGAATTGACAATTAAAAATAATTATTGTATAATTTTTGTTTATTAAACACTTTAATATGGAGCTTAAATTATGTTACAAACTATACTTCATAAACCGATTCTATTGAGTAATCACATTGCGTATTGCGCTCCCATAGACGCCAAAGATGCCAAAGAAATTGAGCCAACCACGTCTCTCTTCTTACCCGCCAAGACGACATATGGTTGCCATCGCGAAACACGCTTAAAAGCAGAACAAAGTATTTGCAAAATCCAGAAAATCATCCAAACGATATTTACTCCAACAGCTTTCCTACGGGGACTCGTCACCGATAAAGAGGGTAAGTTATTTGATGAATTGTTCATATTTAATGCATGCTTTTTTGGGGTTCCTTCAGTCCTATTTGGTGCTGTATATGCTGTGACAAGAGCTGTCGAATTAATGGTCGCTAGCGTGCCTTATGCCATGCGTGAAATTAAACGCCTTCAAATTGAGAATGAACGCCCTCTGCAAAAGAACCTTCCACCTCCTTCACAATGGAAAGACCTACGCAAACTCACGCAGCCAGGCTGTTTAGAGCTCATGTGGGAAGATGGCTTACTACCTAAAGAGGTACTGGCACAAGCTTTTGAAAAACGAGCCCTTTTAGCTGCATTGCACAACGAAATGAAAAGCAGAATTGAAACGCCTAAAACTTTAAATGACTTTGAAAGAGTTGATCATGAAATCCAAGAAAATAAGAAAAAGCAATGCACAATTCGATATGAATGGAGAAAACTTTACACAGATTATTTAGAAAACTTAAAGGAGTCTATTCCAGCCAAATATGACGCTATCAGGCAAGAACGCGTCCTTCAAAAATATAACAAGGCTGCAGAAGCTTTACTCAATGCTTCAAACTCGTCACCAGTGAAATCTCGCATGGATTTACAAAAAACGCAGTTAAAAATGCAAAAATTAGCCTGGCAGAGGGATTGGGAATTGTCCCACCTTGGACCCTTAAAAAAAGAACAGCTTCTCACAATCATCAACGGTGTGTTTTAACTGGAGTCCTTTACTAAATAATGTGATCGGGCATTGAAAGGCCGGTCCAAATTACATCCAAATTTGTAGTAAATAAAAAAAGTTATTGGAGTTCATATGCCTATCATATCTTTAGACCACATAAAAAAGCTTCCCCAGTCCGATGAGATCACAGCCGCCCTGCGCATTTCAGGACCTAATTGCCCGAAGGGCCTCTATGCGATTAAAGGACCATTAAATGGCTTTTTAGAAAACAAAAAGCAGCTTGAAATCTTGCTGCAACCTCAACTACAAATCACGGCTAAATTGTTGCATATGCTGCAAAAAGGTCGACAAAGTCAGTGTCCCACTCCTGGCGAGCGGAGATTGATTGCTCCATTGGAAATTAAAAATGCTATTTCACATGCTGAAGCTCTTCACAAAATTTCCAATGCGACCGTAAAGATCCTGACCGATAAAGTTCAATTTTCTAATTCAGCATGTACACTTACTCTCGACTACCATTGTGCGCTTGGTCTCGACTCCAAAGCGGACTTTGAGCGTCAAGGGATTTTATCCATTGTGGTAAACAAAAAAGCAAGCAAGTTCAAAGTTGCCTTCCCTCGAACATTTGACCCCAAACTCATGGGCACGTTAGTAAATATGGTTGGTCGTCTACAAGTGAATGAGCGCGAACTACTGATCCAAAAGGTCGCCCACAAATGTGGATTAAGAGGTAAAGATCCCATGCGAGGCGGTCACTTTCCCCCTATGGAGATTGACCGTGCTATCTTGGAAACAGCCGCCGCGTCTTCTGTTGAAGATCTCAATCAAGAAGCTGGTCTCATGCTTGCAACGCAAGATAAAGAAAAGCTGACAGCTAAAATAAAATCTCACGTCAAACGGATAGCTACGCTTGAAAGCGAGTTAACGCAATCCCAAGAAAAGCTAAAAACAACCATTAAATTACACATTAGTCAGCTAGAAAACCTTCCTACAGAGTTAACGCAATACAAAGCTTCGTCCAAGCCCTACAGCGCGAATGAAATCTATGAACTACAAACGAAAATTTACAGTCAAATTTCTGACTTAACATATACTAAAGCACAACTCGTTCAAGACCAAGCCGCTTTAGAGGATATAACCAGTAAATTTAAACTGTAACCATTGAAGCCCGGCTTGGGGTCAAGCCTGCGATTTGCGATTTGAGAGCACGTGAAGATTAGAATTATTTATCATCTCAAATCACAAATCACAGGCTCGACCCCAATCCTTGAAAGCGCCCTACTCTCTGTTAGAGGCGGCTACTTGCTCTACGATCCATGGGTATAGCTTACGTAGCCCCTCCTCCAATGTCATAGAAGGCTGCCAGCCTAACACTTGCAGCATCAATGCATTGTCAGAGTTTCTCCCGCGCACCCCTTCTGGACCCGGCACATTTTCGATAGAGATCTCTTTGCCGGCAATTTTAGCAATGAGGAGAACGAGATCGTTGATAGAGATCATCTCTTCAGAGCCAAGATTCATGATGGGTAACGGTCCAGGAGCCGACATCATGCGTCTGATCCCTTCCACACATTCATCGATATAAAGGAAGGAGCGTGTTTGATCCCCTTTACCCCAGATCTTAACGACATCGCCATTTTGCGCTTCTGCCACTTTACGACTTAAAGCAGCGGGTGCTTTTTCCCGTCCACCGGTCCAGGTCCCCAGAGGGCCAAAGACATTATGAAAGCGAGCAATGCGCACATCCATGCCATAATCGCGTCGATATGCTTCGTAGATCCTTTCACTAAAGAGTTTCTCCCATCCATATTCGGTATCAGGATCTGCAGGATAGGCAGAGTCTTCTGTGCATTTTGGATTATTAGGATCGAGTTGATTGCGTTCGGGATAAATGCATGCCGAAGAGGAATAAAAGACTTTGCGCACCTTTGTCAGACGGCAAGCGTCCAATACAAGTAAATTGATCAAAGCCGAGTTATGCATAATTTGAGCATCGTGCATGGAGATATAGCCCATCCCACCCATATCTGCAGCTAGCTGGCATACCTCGTCAAAGCCCCCTGGTATATCCACGGCTTTGTTCACATCATCAACATAACGCAAATCGGCGATAAAGAATTCATCGGCGTTGATTGGACCAAACTCTGGGTTCTTAATGTCGACCCCTCGCACCCAATACCCTTCAGCTTTATATCGATTGACGAGGTGATATCCAATGAAGCCGCCGGCCCCACAGATGAGGGCTGTTTTTTGTCCGGACGCAGGCACTTCTGCAGCAGTCGCAGGCTGCCCCCAGAATGCTATGCTAAGCAGCAAAAAGAGCAATATATTCTTTTTTAATCTCTCTCTCATTACATCCACTCCTTCAAAGTATTGCGTAATATTCTTTGATATTTCTGTATCTGTAGAACCCTTGGGTTTTTCAAAAGTCGTTTTTACAACCTTGTGTGTGGATAATCCATAAGACATGACTAATTTTCAACTGAAAGTTGAAGAATAAGATAATTTCATACAAACTGGAACTGCAGTGTTTTTCATATAACAAACAGACAGGAAAAACCATGCTGAACTCATTACCTCCATTTAATCCTGAAACGACACCCCACTTGCAAGCCATTCAGGGTTATCTATCCGACCCACCATCCCACCCCGTAACTGTTGCCACAGTAGTCAGTGATACGTTTAATACTATTTGGGGATTGCCACCACTCCCCCCTTCACAATCCACCTCCCAAACAGGCATGCTAAATGTAAACAACCTAGCAGCTAAGCTTGCCGCCTGCATTGATAACCTCCCGAATAAACTAGAACACTCTACAGAGCAACGAAACCTCCTCGAAAAATTTAAAAAACAAAGTATTATCAACAGAATCTGTCAATTGGCACAAAAAAAACTGGAGGCACTCAATAAAGGTAGAAAACCGCCAGAAGTTTTTTTTCACCATAAAAAAAGTTACCTCCTATCCCCTCTAAAGTTGCATCTCTTTGTCGATCGTACCTCACAGCAGGTGCGCTTTTACGTAAAGCTCAAACCGACACCCTCTGAGATCAAAAAAAATGGATCTTTCAAAGAATTCTCTAAGGCACTTAACATCGTATTCAGTCCTGATACCGAACCCGAAGTCAAATGGGTAGCCCGCTTAAGCTGTAGAAAACATATCAGTAAAGCCGCAGAAGAAAGGAATAAACTAAAATTATTTAAAACAGCTTCACATGTTTGTCGCTTGCTTGACGCTACGCGCTATTTCAGCAAAAATAAGAGTACAGGCAAAAAAACCATTGAAAAAATTGTGATGTATCAAGATCTCTATGATAATGATCTCTTTAACTTCCTTCGGCATAGGAGAGTGGATAAAAAGGATGTGCCAGATATGTTTGAAGATCTCTTGCATGGCTTACAAGAGGTACATAACGCGCGATTACTGCACAACGACCTAAAACCAGCCAATATTTTTATTAATACGCTTCCCTCGCTGTATCACACCACAAAAAAATATCACTTGTATCTTGGAGACTTGGGTCTAGCAGATTATTATCAGCCTACTTTATCAAGAAAAGTCGATAATGGTACCTATATCACCTGCTCTCCAGAGCGTCTTATAGAGACTAAGATGTTGAATTCGCAAACTTTATTGCAGCCAACATGTGTAGGATTTGGTCCAGAAGTCGATATTTGGTCTTTAGGATGTATCTTTCATCAGCTGTATTCGGGTCAATATGTACCGTGGTACTATCTTTTGCTAAAGATGACTATGAGTCTCACTAATATAAATACAATTCGGAATATCATGGCTGCGCATGCCAGCAAAACCGCAACCACCCAGCCTGAGGGTAGAGAGCTTGTAAGTCAAAAATTGGCCGATAAAGCACAAAACTTAATTCAATTAATAAACGCATTGGATCCAAAACTACTATGCATCCTTTTTCAAAATAAATCGGCAACAAACGCTTTTTGTTCTCTCTATGATGATTTTTCTAAAGAAATTGCCTCTGCAAAGCCTCTAATATCGGCTTCCCCCTGTTTTGCACAAGCTGTCATCGATCACTTACAACAAATCCTCCAAGCATTACAACAAAAGCTTGCTGCAACCTTTATGGAATTAGCAAGAACACCACAATCGGGGATTGAAGGGGTTTCCCTCAATGATACAGACTCACATCTGCGGGCTATCATACACAAAATGCTACGCTTCCAACCAAACCAAAGGGCAACCATCCAAGAATGCCAAAGTATGCTAGAACTATACAGACAGAGCAGTATAGACCAAAGCAGACGCCTTTCCCCACAACTATCGGACCATTTGCAAACACAAAATTTCCCTGATACACCTCAAGAACATGCAGACGAGCCACCAAGAAAAAAACAAAGAGTTGGAGAGCAGCACCTTTTTTGAACGCGAAGAGCGCGAAGCCAGCGAAGATAACGCGAAGAAAATTTTTATTTATTGAATTCCTTTGACAAAACTTCGCGTTGTCTTCGCTGGCTTCGCGCTCTTCGCGTTCAAATAAGGGAAAACTCTGATTTGAAATGAGCTTTTTCTATCCTTTACGTCTATGAAAGGCAGCAACAAGATGAATCTCATCGCGCATACATAGTGCAGTGTTTGATGATAACATCTAGGAAAGATGGCCCATATTTAAGCCACTTGCTAGGTCCCACGCCATTGACTTGTAACATCTCCTCTTCGGTGCGTGGGTATGCCGTGGCCATTTCAATCAAGGAGCGATCGCCAAAAATGACAAAAGCTGGCACTTGCATCTCTTGAGCCCACTTAAGGCGCAGGGCTGCGAGCTCGTTGAATAAAACTTTGTCATAAGCAGTATTTTGAGGGTCATGTTTGCGCGTTAGCTGTCTGGTCTTCTTGCGTAGCATCACCTTTACAGCTCCATTAGTCACATCACGCGAAGAATCTGTCCACTGCAATACGGGGTACTCCCCTTTCGACCGCTTCAGATACCCTAAATCAATGAGCGCATCGATATAATAGTGCAAATCGCCCTCTGAATACTCTTTCATCAGACCATAAGTAGGTAATTTGTCATGCCCTCTTTCAAAGATCGTTTTACTGCGCGAGCCACGCAACACATCGATCACATATTTAGCCCCAAAACGATGTTGCAATCTGAATACGCAGGATAGAATTTTTTGTGCTGCGATGAGTTCATCCACAACTTCGGTGTTATCAAGACAATTATCGCAACTGCTGCAATTTGATGAGGGGTAATCCTCAGAGAAATAATGCAGGAGGGTTTTGCGCCGACAGGTCAGAGCGCGACAAAGAGCGTACATTTTTTCTGTTTTGGCCTTAGTGAGGCGGCGCAAAGCTTCATCCTCAACCTGCTCCAAGAAATAATTATAGATCATCAGATCTTGTCCAGAATATAGCAACAAGCACTCTGCTGGTAAACCATCTCTTCCTGCGCGCCCCACCTCTTGATAATATTGCTCGATAGAACGGGGCATATCGACATGCACGATATAGCGTATATCGGGTTTATGTATCCCCATGCCAAAGGCAACAGTGGCTACCATCAAATTTAGTTTTCCATATACGAAGTCGTGTTGGGCGGTGGCTCGATCGCCATCCGACATGCCAGCGTGATATTTGCCTACGCTAAACCCCTGCTTTTTCAAATTCGAAAATGTTTCATCCACCGTCTTGCGCGTGGAAGCGTAGATAATCCCCGATTCGTTAGGATGTTTTTTGATAAAGTCGTGCAGTTGCGCTTCGGTATCTGCTTTGGCATTGATGAGGAAGGTTAAATTGGGTCTATCAAAACTCGCCCTTACGGTAAAAGGAGTTCTCATGGCTAGCTGGGTGGCGATATCGTGCTCCACATCTTTAGTGGCTGTAGCTGTTAATGCCACCATAGAGCTTTTAGGAAACGTCGTCTTTAAGACTGACAGCTGACGATATTCCGGACGAAAGGAATGTCCCCACTGGGAGATACAGTGCGCTTCATCAATGGCAAAGAACGAAACAGACACTTTTTGCAAGCTTTGGATGAAGGTGGCATCGGAAAAGCGTTCGGGAGCTACATAGATGAGCTTATAGTCGGCTAGATTATCTAGAAGCGAACGAGAATCTTGATAATGTAAACTGCTATTGAGAAAAGCGGCTGGGATGCCGTTTTTGTTTAGGCTAACCACTTGATCTTGCATGAGGGATATCAAAGGAGAAACAACTACGGCAATGCCTGGCATTAACATGGCAGGCAGCTGGTAGCAAATCGATTTGCCAGCGCCTGTGGGCAGGATAGCTAAAACATCTTTACCTTCTAAGATCGACGTCACAATCTCTTTCTGATGCTGCCGGAATTCATTATAACCAAAATAAGCTTTGAGAGGCTCTTCTAATGGCGTTGTGGAACAAAATGAGTGTGACATAAATTTGGCATGCAATAGGCAAAAGGTTTCGATAGAGGCATTGTATCACAAGGAAACCATTTTGCCAGTAGGAAAATTGGCAAAAAAAAATAGCTTAAGCGAAGCGCAAGGTATTGTAGCTTAGGCTTTAGCCTGAGTTTGTTTTGGCACGGCTTCAGCCTGCCACGCGCAGCGAGCGGCAGCGATGCATGACGCGCTCGGTGTCGTGATCTCACGACTGTCGGATAAAAGTACCTACCGCTTAAGCCTCTGGCAATTGGGCAACGTTCGTGAGGCCGCGAGACCGAGCGCGTCATGCATCGCTGCCGCTCGCTGCGCGTGGCAGGCTGAAGCGCTGCCAAAACGAACTCAGGCTAAAGCCTAAGCTACAATGCCTTGCGCTTCGCTTAGGCTCTTCTTTGTATCCTTCGATGTTTGTGGTAATAATTTGAAGTCAACTTAAGCTGGCTGGGGCTGCGCAATCACGGGCTTATATTTTGGGGGGAATTTATCGATAAGCATCCTTGTCAAGCCAACAGAATCGGCAAAGGCGCTTAATGAAATCAAAAAGGCTGTAAGAGGCAGTGTAGCAAAGTCAATCGCCATCCAGGTAAGTGCTAGCGCCACAACCGTTGCCTTGGCAGCTGCGCTCAAGAAGCCTAAGACCGCCTTTTTTAAATTGAGAACTACCGTGAATTTATCGAATCTCCACTTTTCTAGTTTTTTATCGACATTTTTTGAAGCTAAGTCCGTGGCGAGGCCTGTGAAATCTTTGGTTTCAATTTTCTTAAGACGCTCTTCCCAAAGTGGCAGCTTAGACATTTTTGCTGCGATCTTTTCGGCCGTACTCTGATATTGCTGCCGCAATGCTCCACGCTTTTTCTCAGATAACTTCAATAATTTCGGATCTGTATCCAGTTGGTGTAGTTTTTCAGCATTGAGAGTTGCCATTTTCTTAGTGTTATCGATATTGGCGGAATATTTTTGACTCAGTTTGGCAATCGTTTTTTGATCGCCCTGACGCACCAAATCCACCGTTTGGGAATGGCTTTGCCATTTAGCGATCTTCTTATTTACCAAAGATTTAGCTTTAGTGCAGTTAACTATCGTTCTAATATTATCCCAGGCGCTAAAGATGTTGTAGAAGACATACAACCCATCCGTGACAAGCCTAAATGTATGTAGCTTTCCAACTGAATGCTTCGCCTCGAAAGCTAGTTCGGTAAATTTCCATTTCTGGGCTGCATAAAACAACTTAAGTGTACTGTGTGACAAGATACTCACGCGTGCCGCACGACGTTGCCATGAATTTGCTGGATCGGTTAGAAAATATTTTCCATTTTTGGGGCGAAACGTGAGTTGCAGCAAGCGAAAGAAACTGAGCGTTTCCACCAGCATGATCGATTCTTTAAGGTGAGCTGATACCACTGGACCCGGAACGGTCCCCTTTCCCAATAGTTCTGACAAATCAATCGTCTTAGCGACGACTTTCATGGCTTTTTCAAGAGGTTCGACTTCCGATACAATAAAAGCTGAGGCATCTACGGCGTAACCGCCTACATTGGCACACACTTGATGTGTTTTGGCAAGTGAAGCACTCACTGTTTTGCTCATAGAACCATCCTCTCTCTTTGACTGTGAATGGAGCAGTATGCCATATTATTGAAATAACTTCAACAACAAGATATAATTTTTATTAAACAAAACCAAACCTGAAAACAATAGCAAATAAAAAAAACACAACTAACTTATTGCAAGTACACATTGTGTCTCATCACAAATTAGAATACCGCACTTTTGAACGCGAAGATCGCGAAGTAAGCAAAGGCAACGCGAAGATTTTTCTGTTGTAAAAAATCTATTTACACTACAAGTGGTGGCCTGTTTATTAAATGCAACAGAATTTTGTGGGACTGCACGTCGATAACCAACTTTTTGATTAATTTCAAAGAGAGAATGGTTAAAGAGGGTATCAGAAAATTCTTAAGCAAGCGCTTCAATAAATAAGAACTTTCTTCGCGTTATCTTCGTTTGCTTCGCGACCTTCGCGCTCAAAATCAGACACGGTAGTAACAACTGTTCTCGGCTTAAATTTTTAAAGTGTGAATTACTGGCCTGTCTACAGAATTGCAGACAGGCCTGAATGAACTAGCGAACTACGCTTCAACGTACTAGGCTTTTGCCAATTGCATTGGCGCTGCTGGCTTAGGCATCACTTCGTACTTTTTGAATTCTCTGTAAAGGATCTTTCCTAGCCCCATCGAATCGGAGAATGTACCCAAAGCTAGCACAGTCAACAGACATGGGAACGTCCACCAGTTAACAGCTGTAAAGAACAGAGCTAAGGCGATCACCGCAACTTTACCAATAGAACTAAAGAAGCCCATGATATTTTTGTTGAGATCGATTTTGGTATTCGCCTTAATCACTTTCCACTTCTTAACTTTATAATCGATGTCTTTAGCAGCCAAATCTTCAGCTAAGCCTTTGAAATCGCGAGCAGCAATTTTAGCTATGCGCTCTTGCAGTAGTGGAATCTTACCTGATAGCTTGTCAAGTTTAGTTGCCACTTGTTGGGCTTTGGCGGTGCATTCTTTACGCATCGACTTAAGCTTTGCATCACTCACCTTGAGTGAACTTGGATCTGTATCGAGCTTTTCAAGGATGTCGGCATACAATCTAGCATCTTTCTTTAGCTCTTCCACTTTGCTCAACTTACCAGTGTATCTAGCTTCAAGTTTAGCAATCTGTGCTGGATCACCAATGCGTGTCAGAGCGATTTCCGTTGGGCGATGCTCCCACTTAGCAATCTGCTTGTTAGCCAAGGAGATTGTCTTAGCACCTTTATTGATGCCTAAAGTCGCATCCCATGTATTGAAGATACTTGCAATGCCATAAAGTCCATCATAAACCAATTTGAAAACCGGCAGTTGACCAACATAATATTTGCCGATCTTTCCCAGGCTCATCAAATTATATTTACAAGCTCCGTTCACCATTTTTAAGGCTGTATGGGCGAGTAAGAACACACGGCCGATACGGTTTTGAATGGTATACTTGAGATTTTTAAGATAATACACGCCGTTTTTATCTGGGCAGAATAACATTCGAGCAATCCCAATGAAGCGGATCGATTCCAAGAAGAGAATGGTGTCTCTTAATTGCGAAGAGATGGCCTCGCCAGTTTCAGAAGGTGTTTTAGCCAAAAGATTGCCGATATCTATGGAACGGTAGGTGATTTTAACAACTTTTTCCAGTGCATCTACGTGCGTGACGGAGTGGCCCGCTGCATTTAACCCCACTTGGCAATTCGCCACAACATTTTTTAAGGGCGTTACTTGAGGTAACGCATTCCCTGCCACATCTAGTCCTGGTTGGCTATTTATAACAACGTTATTCGAAACTTTCATTTTAACCTATTCTATTAATAAAGTTTGGCGCATAGGAGTCTTAATATTACGTTACTTCTCAATCACTTACTTCACGTGTTGTTTAATTTCTTTTTCATGAAAATGATTATACACAAAACGTGTTACAGCCAATGAAAGGCAAACCGTACCGAGGATACCTAATCCAATAATGTTAGTGACACCAACAGCAGTCATCACATTCAATCCCACTTCCGAAACACTTGAAGCTAACTCAATTCCGGCAAATTTCTTTTGCACGGCAGTGCCTGGCTGAATCAATCTTCTTATCGCGTCAGCGGCAAAGAAAGCATACGTTAGCCCTAAAAAGCGTTCTGCAATATACCCTAAAGACAGCTTATTAAACACCCCGAACACATGTACATTGCCGATTGATTCTGCAATGCGTTGCAAACGAGGCATATCGCGCAATCCAGGAACACTAGCGATCAGCTTAGGCACAAAACTGAAAACACGTACATTACCGAGTGAATTAAAGAAGGTCCCTATCGATTTGCATCCGAAATCGATCAACGCTGCACAGGTGCCAAAGATATTGGTTATCAGAAGAGAAATCCTAGCCGCGATGGTTTGTTTGCTATCACCTTTGTATTTGCGGGTGATGAAATAATCGGCATCACATGCGAGTTGCAGCACATCAATGGTATCGCGCGCAGCTCTTAAACCCGGCTTCAATTTTTTAAATTGATCTGGAGCATCTTTGAGATGTTCGACTAATGGCAGGCAATGCAGTTCCATTTTTTTGCAAATGCTGCTGATAATCACAGGATCTTCAACATGGGCGCCAACTACATCCAGTCCTTTAGTAAAGACCTCACCAGTCTTTGCAAAAAATGCCTGGCCGCCGGTTTGCACAGAAGAAATCGCTCTACCTGACAAAGCACCTACCTGCGTTGTCATGCGCTTCCATGCATTCACCTCATCTTTTACCAAAGTAACGTCATTTGGATTTTGGATTATTGCCGAAGTGTTAATTGAAGATGCTGCCATTTCCATTTTCATATCTCTTGTTAGAACTTGAATTAAAATGTTAAGTTTTTATGAAGAAGAATACAACGATTCAACAACAAAAATCAAGTAAAATAATTTTAACAACGTTTTAAGACGACACCGAAAAAGCCATCCATCCCTCCATAAATAGGTAAAGACTCAAAAGCGTTGCCACATACTTCTAAATGATAAGTTTTAATAAAATGATCTAATTGACTTTGATTTTCTTCTTTTAGCACACTGCAAGTGGCGTAAACGATATGCCCATGCGGTTTTAAATAACTGAGGGCGCGCTCAAAAATCATGCGTTGCTGTCCGATTAAACGCTCTAGCATCGCATCATCGTACTTCCATTTCATATCGGGATTGCGGCGCATGGTGCCTGTGCCTGAACAAGGAGC